>ERZ773027.1311-NODE-1311-length-13516-cov-6.289800_pt1 | contig 13516 bp, 8 predicted proteins | sample MGYA00511032_ERZ773027 | MGnify/ENA primary metagenome ERZ773027 (study PRJEB29015, sample SAMEA2738138) | human oral metagenome | biome: human oral; feature: human-associated habitat; material: saliva | place: China | collected 2190 ... | reverse complement strand
GCCACGTACGTAGTCCAAACTTATCTGCCACTCGTCCACAACTTTTATCCCTACGCGGACCAACAACCGACAATAGTCGTTTGACTCCAGACCAATAGCCGTCCGAGCACAGACCAGTAGTTGCTTGCACATTGACCTCCCGAGCTTCGTCTACAAGCTACCATAATTAGGAAGCTACATCTCGCCAAGGCGGCAGCGAGAGGACACCAGTACTCAGCGAAAAATTTCCACGATAGGGAGCCCCTTCCCCCTACATATATTATATAAGGAGTCGTATGGGGCATACCGCATCAGCGCGAGAAGGCAGGGAGCGATAAGCGGAATAAAAGGCACACCGAAGAGAGAAACGAAGGCCCACCCCCACGAAATACCTATTTTTAAATACTAAAGCCAAGAGCGCCACGTTCCTTTGACACACATCAAAAACCAAACGAGCTTCCTAAATTATTTAAGGTTATTTCGACCCGAAAAACACCCCATTCCAAGGCCTTCCGATGAGAAAATTTCGCCCATGGCGAGTACACATCTCAGATAACTAAGAGCAGGAGAAAGAGCCCACATCCACCCACACACATATACATACTTTACAGACACTTACAGCCGTACATCTATACATCTTCCCCTCCCTTTTACAGGCCGTAAGAGCCCCCACAGATAGCGACAAATCGCCCGCTTCATCGCTCCCCGTGGCACCCTGCTATTGGATAGGAAATAAAAATCTCTACATTTGAAAAAAGGATACGCTGGAGCACGGGTGGGGCAACCCTCCCTTTAGGAGAAAGACATGACGTGAAAGACCGCGAGGATGACACCTCCAGAGTACCCTATGAATAGATAGTAATCCCAAGTTACGGCTCAAAGCAAGTACGCACATATCACACTAAAACTACTATTCTCATGAGAAGAGCACTTTTCTTCCTCCTCGCCCTCTTCCTCTTCGCAGGAGTGGGTTGGTCACAGAAGAAGACGATCACCGTCACGGGGGTCATCATCTCATCTGCGGATAAGGAGCCCGTCATCGCAGCCAGCGTGTCCTGCGTCGAGTTCCCCACCACAGGGACTCTGACCGACGTCAACGGACGCTTCACGCTGAAGCTACCAGATGCAGCTAAGAACCTTACGATCAGCTGCATCGGCTTCAACAAGCTCAAGCTGCCCATCGCCTCGGGTGAGATGAAGATCACCCTGCAGGCAGAAGAGCAGGTGATCAAGGACGTCGTCATCACGGGGTATGGGAACACCCGTAAGTCCGCCTTCGCAGGGTCTGCTACGACCATCTCCACGAAGAACATGAAGGACGTGCCCACCACATCCCTCGAAGATAAGCTCACTGGGGCTATCGCAGGGGTAGCAGTGAACTCCACCTCAGGTCAGCCCGGTAGTATCGCCACGGTGCGTATCCGCGGTCTCGGCTCTATCAACGCTGGTAGCGACCCACTCTACGTCATCGACGGGGTACCTGTCAATAACAGTAGCGCCTCAGTCTTTGACTACGCTAAGGGGGGTATGAGTCCACTCTCTACGATCAACTCCAACGACATCGAGAATATCACCGTCATCAAGGACGCTGGTGCTGCTGCCCTCTACGGCTCGCGTGCAGCTAACGGGGTTGTCGTCATCACGACCAAGAGCGGTCGCGCTGGGAAGACGCACTACAACTTCAAGGCCGACTGGGGTAGCTCCGACATGGCTATCGACTACCGTCCTACCCTCAGTGCAGAGAAGCGCAACGAGCTGATCCGCCACGGGTACACCAAGTACTACAGCGAGCTCCGCGACAAGACGACGAATCAGCTCCTCTACCCCAACGCCTCTGACGTAGCAGCTCAGGTAGAGAAGACCATCGGTACCGCTATCGCTAAGCCTTGGTCTGGCTACACGGACTGGCGCAAGATCCTCCTCCGCAATGGTGCTTCACAGAACTACGAGTTCAGCGTCTCGGGTGGTGGTGAGAAGACGAAGTTCTACACCTCGATGTCCTACGCTGACCAGAAGGGTATCTCACTGGCCTCTGACTTCAACCGTCTGACCGGTAGCTTCAACGTCAGCCACACCGACCGCCGTCTGGAGATGAAGGCTCGTATGCTCTTCGCTAAGACCAAGCAGCACACCAGCAGTGAAGGTAGCATGTATGCCAACCCTATCTTCGGTGTATCCGCTACACTGACTCCATCCAACTACCCCTTCAAGGAAGATGGATCCTACAACAACAGCTTCTCGGGGAACAACAACATCAACCCCCTCTTCGCCACGACGCAGAACTTCTCCGAAACGCAGCTCGTGCGCGTCTATCCCTCTATCGAAGCTACGCTGACCCTCTTCCCCTGGCTGAAGCTCCGTCAGAACGTTAGCTACGACTACATCAACTCCGAAGAAGCCGTCTGGTGGGACCCTCGCCAAGGTGACGGTGAAGCTTCTGAAGGGGTCTTCCAGCGCTCCAACCTCGAGCGTGCTACCCTCTCCACACAGTCACAGCTCTACGCTAACCATGACTTCGGCAAGCACCACCTCTCTGGTGTAGCCAGCTTCGAGTCTGAAGCCTTCGACAAGCTGAACGTCTATATCTGGGGAGAACACTTCCCCTCTCACCTCAAGTACGAACTGGGGAATGCAGGGAACTCAAGCGGTAGCACCGACGTCGACAAGACCCGCATGCTCTCTTTCCTCGTCAAGGGGGACTACGCTTACGATGACCGCTACATCTTCGGTGCTTCGGCTCGCTGGGACGGCTCTTCTCGCCTCGCTCCAGCTCACCGCTGGGGGCTCTTCTGGTCACTCTCTGGCTCATGGAACATCGGCAAGGAAAAGTTCATGAAGTCTCTTGAGCCCATCCTCTCCGACACCCGCCTGCGTCTCTCCTACGGGGCTAACGGTACGCTCCCCTATGGCTACTACGACCACCTCTCCCTCTACAGCTTCGGCTACAACTACAACGGGGGTACGGGGGCTTCGGAAAGCGATCTCGGATCACCCAACCTCTCTTGGGAAAAGAACAAGGCGTTCAACCTCGGTCTTGACTTCCGCCTCTTCAATCGTGTCGGTGTTACCTTTGACTTCTACAACCGTCTGACGACCGACCTGCTCCTCTACAAGAGCATCTCAGGTACGACGGGCTTCAGCAGCGAGCTGCAGAACGTAGGTAGTATGCGCAATACAGGCTTCGAAGTCGAACTGCGCTCCACCAACATCTCTACGGACAAGTTCTCTTGGAGCACGACCTTCTCTCTCGGCCACAATAAGAATACCCTCCTGCGCTACGACGGCGTACAAACCACACGTGTAGACCGCACTTGGATTCACGAAGTGAACCACCCCTACAACGCCTACTATCTGGCTGAATATGCTGGCATCGACCCCAATACGGGTAAGGTACAGTACTACTCCAATAAGTACGACGAAGCCACGAAGACCTACGACCGCACCCTCGTCACAGAAGGCTCTCAGGCCCACCGTCGTCGTATCGATGACAAGCCCTTCGACCCCACCTTCACTGGCGGGCTTATCAACAACATCACTTGGGGGCCCGTCGATATCAACTTCACCCTCAGCTACTCCCTCGGTGGTTATCTCTACGATAGTGCTATCGCGCTCTACAAGGACGGTAACGAAGAAGTGCTGAATCTGGCTATCCCCAAGTACTACGACATCAATAAGATCTGGAAGCAGGTTGGCGATAAGACGGAGCTCCCCTCCTTCGAGCCTACGAATACGTACACGTACTCGACCCGCTTCCTGCGCCCCACCGACCACCTGCGTCTGAAGAACTTCACCATCGGCTTCACCGCTCCTAAGCACTGGACGCAGAAACTCGGTGTCAACACCCTGCGTCTCTACGCCGCTGGTAACAACCTCCTCACCTGGAAGGATAAAATGCTCGTCGTCGACCCCGAGCAGCGTGGCTTCGTAGCCTACGACACGCCTCCCCTGCGCACCGTCACCTTCGGTCTTCAGGTCGGTATATAGTGTATTGCTAACCACACAAATGACAGTTCAAGTCTTATGAAAAGGATCATCATAGGCCTCGTGGCCTCCCTGGGCCTCGTGGCCAGCATCTCGTCCTGTAAGGGTTACTTCGACACCGAGCCTTCGAACTCCACTGGCACGGAGAAGGCGCTCAAGGAAAAAAGCCTCCTACAGCCCTCCCTCCGCGGTCTCTTTGACGGCCTCCAGGGAGGAACATCCAGCACCTCATACTACGGTCAATCCTTCACCATCATAGGGGATGTACGAGGGGATGATATGCAGTGCCCCACCGTAGGCTCCCGCGGGAATAATTACTACAAGATGGACTATACCCGTAGCAATATCACGGGGCCTTGGTTCAAGATCTACAATACGATCCGTCGTGCTAACCGCCTCCTACAGATGTGCGAAAAGCTCTCACAGGGTGCTTCAGCCAGCCTGCAGAAGGAGATCGCTAACGCCAAGGCGCAAGCTCAGGCCGTACGCGCTCTCTGCTACTTCGACCTCTGCCGTGTCTACGCTACGCCCTACCCCTACTCCAACGATGGGGCTGCGCTGGGTGTCCCCCTCATCGAGGGTATCCCCGACAATGCGGCTACGCCAGGTCGTAATACCCTCAAGGAGTGCTATGACTTCATCATCAAGAACCTCACGGAGGCTATCTCCAGCAATGCCCTTGAGGATACCAGCTATGGCTACATCAGCAAGTCTGCAGCTAAGGCACTTCTGGCTCGCGTGTACCTCTACAAGGGAGACACCGAGGGCAATACGAAGGCACTCAGCCTGAGCAAGGAAGTCATCGACAGTCACCTCTACGAGCTCGCTACCGATGTCACGACCTACAAGCAGGTATGGAGCGAAGCCAGCTCGAAGGAAATGATCTTCTCGATTGTGAACTTCGACTCTAAGGACTGGGCCGACCGTGAAGGGCTTGCCTACGTGCTCAACGTCAACGGGTATTACAACGCCTTCATCACGAAGAAGTTCTACGAAGAGATGAAGGAAGACGACAACGATATCCGCTGGAATGTCCTCTGGGCAAGCGAAGGCACGAAGGCTGAAGGGGTCGTGAAGAACCTCCCCGACGCTACGCCTGATATGAAGATGTTCATCGGGAAGTACCCTGGTAAGGCAGCCCTCAAGGATATGCGTACCAACGACATCCCCGTCATCCGTCTGGCCGAAGTCTATCTGAACGCTGCTGAAGCTGCCTTCAAGCTCGGCGATACGTCTACCGCCCTGAATTACCTCAATGTCATCGTCAAGCGTGCTAACCCCGCCAAGAGCGTCGCTGCTGGCGACCTCACCCTCGCTCGCATCCTCAAGGAGCGTAGTAAGGAACTCGTCGGTGAAGGCCACCGCTTCTATGACCTGATGCGTAATGGTCAGACTTGCGAACGCTTCTACAAGGGTCTTGTCGGCTGGCACGGTGCGCTGATCAACGAAGCTCGCTCCTTCGACCACACGTACTTCCGCACGATCCTCCCCATCCCCGAGAGCGAAATCGATGCGAACGCTACGCTGGGCAAGCAGCAGAACCCTGGTTACTAAGCCTCTTAGAAGGTGGGCATCGCCCACCGCTCTGAAGTAACCCCACTATAGCATCTCCCCCCGTCACTCGAATAGAGGTGGCGGGGGGAGATGCCGTTTTTAGAGAAGAGCAAAGCGCCCCGAAAGAGAAGGTGCGCAAAGCTATATGGGTCGCTGGGTGAACCTATATAGGTACGCTCTCTGACCTATATAGGTCGCCATCACGAGCAATATAGATTCACCCGACGACCTATATAGGTTGTTACCATCCTCTACGACGGGGAGCATCACCGACTCGGGAGCAAGCCCATCAAATCCCACATAGGAAGAGTGTAAATCCCCTGCAGGAAGCGCGACTTCCCCCGAAGGTGCATTTCCCTCTATAGCCCTAAAAAGTGTATCTTTGTGATTAATAAATTGGCGATAGTAGACGTGCCCAAGATCGTAGATAAGTATATCCTCCGGACTTTCATCCCGCTCTTCGTGATGAGCTTCGCCGTGTGCTGGTTCATCGTGGTGATGCAGTTCCTCTGGCGCTACATCGATGAGCTGGTCGGCAAGGGACTGAGTGGCTTCATGCTGCTGAAGATCATCTTCTATGCGGCCCTCTCCTTCATCCCTATGTCGCTCCCGCTGGGTATCCTGCTGGCGTCGCTGATGACGCTGGGCAATCTGGGTGAGCGCCTTGAGCTCCTTGCACTCAAAGCCTCGGGGATCCGCCTCTACCGCATCATCCGCCCCATCATGCTCCTCGTCGTGGCGATGGCATGCGGGCTCTTCTACTTCCAAAACGATCTGATGATCCGTGCCCAGGTCCGTATGTGGACCTTGGTCATCACAGCTAAGTATGCAGCCCCCGAGATGGAGATCACCCCGGGGGTATTCTATACCGGGATCCCAGGCTACAGCCTCTACGCCAAGAGCCGCGATGCGGGCACAGGGCTGATGCACCGTATGATGGTCTACGATATGAGCCGTGGCTATCTCAACCCGCGCATCATCCGTGCCGACTCGGGCCGTCTGGTCATGGACAAGAGTAAGAAGTTCCTCGTCCTCAAGCTCTACCAAGGCCAGAGCTTTGAGAACATCCAGACGCAGAGCTACAATACCGTCAGCGAGCCCGTCCCCTACATGCTCCCTCACTTTGACTACAGTGAGACCTTCATCCCCTTCGACGCCAATATCAAGATGCAGGACGAGGGAGAGCTCAGCTCCATGTACGTTGGGAAGAATCTTCATCAGCTACAGGTATCCATTGACTCCATCCGCCCCATCCTCGACAGCACGCGCAATAGCTACGCTCGCATCGTGCAGTCCGACCTCTTGACCAGCCACTACGGCTTCTCACCCTACGCCTACGAGGATACCACGGTCTTCGCCCGCCAGCAGGAGCGTATCGCTACTCTCGTGAAAGAGACCAGCGGAGTGAAGCCGGAGGAAGCCAAGGCATCACTCACACTCACTGCACAAGACAGCTTGCAGGCTATCGGCTCCGCCCTTGACAAGGCGAAGCGTATCACGGAGGAAGCCCAGATCTATACGGGTACGGACGACACAGAGTTCTATCACTACCGCACCTTCCACCAGGAGTGGCATCGTAAGTTCACCTTCCCCGTCTCCTGCATCATCTTCGCCCTCATCGGCGCCAGCCTCGGTGCCATCGTACGTCGTGGGGGAATTGGGATGCCTATTATCATCTCCATCTTCTTCTTCGTCGTCTACTTTATCATCGACTCCTTTGGCACGAATATGCTACGCAGCGAGTCGATACCTATCTGGCTGGGGATGTGGCTGAGTAACATCCTCCTCTTCCCCGTCGGGATATTCCTCGCATACAAGGCGAACCAAGACTCTTCGGCGCTCAACGTCGAGGCCTACGTGATCTTCTTCCGCAAGCTCTTCGGCTTCCGCGGTGTCCGTAAGGTCGAGTATCAAGAGCTCATCATCGAAGAAGCCGACTACGAGGCTGGTGCTGCCGCTGTGGCTCAAGCCATCGCGCATACCGATGCCCTCCTGCGCAGCCCTATGCTCTCAGGACGTATCTGGCAGATCTGGAGCCACGGAGCCGAGCAGCAGGCATTGGCAGCCCTCAGCGAAGAGCTCGACGCTATCACCGAGAGCCTGCGCCACACGCCCTCACGACTCTTGGTCAGCAAGCTCTGCGACCTCCCGCTCCTCCCCACACGCCTCTCGCCCTTCCTCCCAGAGGAGCCGCGCTGGGGCCGTATACTTGGAGCTATCCTCCCCATATCTCTTCCGTTTGGGCTCTTCCTCTCGCGAGTACGCACCCACCTCAAGGCTGACCTTCGCACGACACGCACGGTGCTCACGCAGATCGCCGAAGAGGTCGCCGTAGCCGCTAGGGGAGTCCATCGTCCTGCACCCGAATTATCCACTACACAGCCTACCGATCCAGACTCCTGGCAGGTAGCTATACACACACAAGATCAATGAGCGAAATCAAGCTAAACACCATCGAGGAAGCCCTCGAAGACTTCCGCCGTGGTGAATTCCTTATCGTCGTCGACGATGAGGACCGCGAGAACGAAGGCGACTTCATCATCGCCGCTGAAAAGGTCACCCCCGAGAAGGTGAACTTCATGATGCGCTACGGCCGTGGTGTCCTCTGTGCACCTATCACCGAAGACCGTGCCCGTGAACTCGAGCTCGAGATGCAGGTACCCAACAACACCTCCGTCCACGAGACCCCATTCACCGTCACCGTCGACCGACTCGGCAATGGCTGCACCACCGGTGTATCGATGTATGACCGTGCCCAGACGATCCTCGCCTTAGCTGACCCCAATATCACCCCAGGCGATCTGGCCCGTCCTGGTCACGTCTGCCCACTGCGTGCTCGCAACAAGGGGGTCCTGCGCCGTGCAGGGCATACCGAAGCTGCCGTTGACCTGGCTCGTCTTGCAGGCCTGCAGCCTGTAGCCGCACTCATCGAGATCATCAACGAAGATGGTACGATGGCTCGCCTTCCCCAGCTGTGGGAGGTCGCTCAGCGCTTCGGCCTGAAGATCATCACCATCAAGGATCTCATCGCCTACCGCCTCCGCACGGAGAGCATCGTAGAGCGTGGTGAAGAGGTCGCCATGCCCACGCAGTGGGGCGACTTCCGCCTCATCCCCTTCAAGCAGAAGAGCAATGGTCTCGAGCACATCGCACTGATCAAGGGTGATGTCGCTGACGGCCAGCCCGTCCTCGTACGCGTACACTCCAGCTGTGCCACGGGCGACATCTTCGGCTCTATGCGCTGCGAGTGTGGCGAGCAGCTACACAAGGCTATGGAGCTCATCGAGAAGGAAGGTCGTGGCGTCGTCGTCTACCTCAATCAGGAAGGTCGTGGCATCGGTCTTATGGAGAAGATCCGCGCCTACAAGCTCCAGGAAGAGGGCTTAGACACCGTCGAAGCGAACCTCCACCTCGGTCACCAGGCTGACGAACGTGACTACGGCGTCGGTGCTCAGATCCTCCAGCAGCTCGGCATCCAGCAGATGCGCCTGCTCTCAAACAACCCCATCAAGCGAGTCGGCCTCGAAGGCTACGGCCTCGAAGTCGTCGAGACGCTTCCGCTGGAGATCCAGCCCAATGAGCATAACGCCTTCTACATGCAGACGAAGAAGGATCGCATGGGCCACGTCCTCCCCCACCTCAAGTAATCACCCACTTCATCCATATAGCTTATGGCAATATTCGTCAACGAAGTCTCCCGCACTTTCGGGGAGTACCTCCTTATCCCAGGGCTCACGACACGTCAGTGCACCCCACAGAACGTCTCGCTGACCACACCGCTGGTCCGCTTCGCTCGTGGCCAGGAGCCCCGCATCAGCCTCAATATCCCCTTCGTCTCGGCGATCATGCAGTCGGTCTCCAACGATACGCTGGCCATCGAGCTGGCTCGCAATGGCGGGCTCTCCTTCATCTACGGCTCACAGCCCATCGCTGAGCAGGCTGAGATGGTGCGCCGCGTGAAGAAGTTTAAGGCAGGCTTCGTATCGAGCGACTCCAACATCCGCCCCGACGCGACGCTGCGTGATGTCCTCGCTCTGCGTGCCCGCATGGGTCACTCGACGATCGGCGTCACCGAAGACGGCTCGCCCAACGGCCGTCTGCTCGGTATCGTCACCAGCCGTGACTACCGCATCGGCACCACGCCCGAGGATGCGCTCGTCAAGGACTTTATGACCCCCTTCTCCAAACTCAAGGTCGGTCGCCTCGGCATCTCCCTCAAGGAAGCCAACAACATCATCTGGGAGCACAAGCTCAATACCCTGCCCATCATCGATGAGAACGACAACCTCGTCTACCTCGTCTTCCGCAAGGACTACGATGCACACAGGGACAACCCCGTCGAGCTCTCTAATAAGGCTACGAAGGAGCTCCTCGTAGGTGCTGGTATCAACACCCGCGACTACGCTGAGCGTGTCCCCGCACTCGTCGAAGCTGGCGCAGACGTCCTCTGTATCGACTCCTCCGATGGCTACTCTGAGTGGCAGTACGACACCCTCCGCTGGATCCGCGAGAAGTACGGAGACAAGGTCCTCGTCGGTGCTGGTAACGTCGTCGACGAAGAGGGCTTCCGCTACCTCGCTGAGGCTGGTGCAGACTTCATCAAGGTCGGTATCGGTGGTGGCTCCATCTGTATCACTCGTGAGCAGAAGGGTATCGGTCGTGGTCAGGCTACGGCGATCATCGATGTCGCTCAGGCTCGCGACAAGTACTTCGAGGAGACGGGTATCTACGTCCCCATCTGTAGCGACGGCGGTCTGGTGCACGACTACCACATGACACTGGCTATCGCTATGGGTGCCGACTTCCTTATGATGGGTCGCTACTTCGCACGCTTCGACGAGTCGCCCACACGCAAGCTCAAGATCGGCAACAACATCGTCAAGGAATACTGGGGCGAAGGCTCGAACCGCGCTCAGAACTGGCAGCGCTACGACAGCGGTGGTAGCGAAGCTCTGAAGTTCGAAGAAGGTGTCGACAGCTACGTCCCCTACGCTGGTAAACTCAAGGACAACCTCGCACAGACCCTCGGTAAGATGAAGGCCACGATGTGCAGCTGCGGTGCCATCACCCTGCCCGAGCTCCAGCAGAAGGCTAAGATCACCCTCGTCTCCAGCACCTCCATCGTCGAAGGGGGTGCGCATGATGTGATCCTCAAGGATCGCGGATGATCACCCTACTCGGACCTACCGCATCGGGCAAGACTGCCCTGGCCGTCCGTCTGGCGCATAGACTTGGCTCAGAGATCCTCAGTGCGGACTCGCGCCAAGTCTATCGCGGTATGGACGTCGGCACCGGCAAGGACCTCTCCGAGTACACCTATGAGGGGACGACCATCCCCTACCACCTCATCGACATCGTCCCTGCGGGGACGAAGTACAACCTCTTCGTATGGCAGCACGCCTTCCACGAGGCGTATGCTGCCATCCGCGAGCGAGGCATCCAGCACCCCATCCTCTGTGGCGGCACGGGGCTCTATGCCGAAGCCGTCCTCCGAGGGTATCATCTACCCGACGTAGCACCCAATCCAGCGCTACGAGAGAGCCTACAAGGACTTTCGCTCGCCTCTCTCCGTGAGCGTCTTGCCTCCTACGGCCCCCTGCACAATGATACGGACCTCGACTCGCCCCAGCGCGCTATCCGCGCTATCGAGATCGCGGACTATATCCAGCGAGAGCGCCTCGCAGGAGCTGACCACACCGAGTACGAGCCCATAGAGAGCCTCATCCTCTGCATCACCCTTCCCCGTGAGGAGCGCAGGGCACGCATCACCGCACGCCTCCGTCAGCGCCTTGACGAAGGCGATCTCATCGGGGAGGTCCAGCGCCTCATCGACTCGGGTATCACCCCCGAAGACCTCATCTACTACGGGCTGGAGTATAAGTTCGTCACGCAGCACCTCCTCGGAGAGCTGACCCGCGACGAGCTCTTCACCGCCTTAGAGACGGCCATCCATCAGTTCGCCAAGCGACAGATGACGTGGTTCAGAGGTATGGAGCGCCGAGGCTTCACCCTTCACTATATCGACGGACTACTGCCCCGTGAGGAGCAGCTCAGCCAGGCCTTAGAGTACCTCGAGGCGTGGGAGCAGAAGTAGCCCGTCCCATTCTCCCTACCGCATTATGATCCAGTATAAAGACCTTACCGCTGGCCCCAACTTCTTCCTCATGGCTGGCCCATGCGCTATCGAAGACGAGGACACGCCCCTCTTCATCGCTGAGCGCATCGTCGAGATGACCACCCGCCTCGGGATCCCCTATATCTTCAAGGGCTCCTACCGCAAGGCCAACCGCTCGCGTGTCGACAGCTTCACGGGCATCGGCGACGAGAAGGCACTGCGCATCCTACGCCGTGTACGGGAGACCTTCGACATCCCCGTCGTCACCGACATCCACGAGACGCAGGAGGCTGCACTCGCTGCCGAGTACGTAGACGTACTGCAGATCCCCGCCTTCCTCTGCCGTCAGACCGATCTCATCGCTGCGGCAGCACGCACGGGCAAGATCGTGAACATCAAGAAGGGGCAGTTCCTCTCCGCCTCGGGTATGGAGCACGCCGCACGCAAGGTCACCGAGTGTGGCAACGACCAGGTCATCCTCACCGAGCGTGGCAATAGCTTCGGCTACTCCGACCTCGTCGTGGACTTCACGAACATCCCCGCCATGCGCTCCACCGGCTTCCCTGCCGTGATGGACGTCACCCACTCACTCCAGCGCCCCAACCAAGCCAGCGGTGTCACCGGTGGCAAGCCTGCGCTCATCGAGACGATCGCTAAGGCCGCCATCGCTGTCGGTGCTGATGGCCTCTTCTTCGAGACGCACCCCGATCCCGCCTCCGCTAAGAGCGACGGGGCTAATATGCTCCCTCTCGACCTCTTCGAAGGCCTGCTGGAGCGCCTTGTCCGTCTACGTGCCGCCCTATGAAGCAGCTCCGCGCCCTCCTCTTCACCACGCTACTCCTCGTCTCCTCGCTCGCACTGAACGCCCAGACGACGAAGTATGCCGCCATCATCAAGGCCCTCGGGCAGACCGAGCTCTTGGATGAAGACCGCCGCACCCAGCTCGCGACACTCCTCGTACAGGACTCTGCGCTCAGCCTCCCTATGGAGCTTGACCTCGGCGCTAAGCTCCTCGCCGTCTCAGAGCATAGCCTTCGCCTGCAGACCAGCCCTGTAGGTACGGCTGAGCTGCGCCTCCTTCCGCTCGCCAGCGGTCAGGGTCCGCTCACGACACTCATCGAGACCGTCAGCTCTCCGCAGGTCGATGCCCGCATCTCTTTCCTCAGCGCGAGTGGCGAAGACCTTCCGTCTACGACGCTCCTTCGCCTTCCCAGCTCGGAAGACTTCCTCCGCGGCCTCCAGCTCCCTATGAGCACGGCCAGCGATCGCCTGCGTGAGCTACTCTATCCGCTACACTATGAGCTCAGCTGGGCACAGGGCACTTCCGCCCCCACTCTCATCGTCCGCCCCACCCTGCTACTCTCGGAGGAGGACAAGCAAAGCGACGAGCTCAAGGCCCTTATCGCCCAGCTCCCCGCACTCACCACGACCTGGGGTGGTCAGTCCTTCGCCCCCTTTGTACGCGCCACAAACCCCTAAGCATAAATGAAAGTCAAGCACGTCATCATCGCCGCCTCAGCAGTCATCATCGCTCTGGTCGCAGCGTTCTACTTCGTCCTGCGCAATGAGCGCACCCAGCTCCAGGAGGAGAAGGACCTCTTCGCCAGCGAGCAGAAGGAGATTATGCAGGAGGAGCTGCAGAAGCTCGCCTCCGAATACGACATCCAGTATCAGAAGCTCTCCCAGGGTATGGGCGAGCAGAAGATCTCCCTAGCTACCGACTCACTCATCAGCCAGCTCCTCTCCGAGCGTGCTAAGGTCGAGCAGCTGCAGAAGGAGCTCAAGAGCAACAAGGCCACCAGCGCCAAGCGTATCGGCCAGCTCACCCAAGAGATATCCACCCTGCGCAATGTCCTCAAGAACTACGTCATACAGATCGACTCCCTC
>ERZ773027.1305-NODE-1305-length-13548-cov-4.751501_pt1 | contig 13548 bp, 10 predicted proteins | sample MGYA00511032_ERZ773027 | MGnify/ENA primary metagenome ERZ773027 (study PRJEB29015, sample SAMEA2738138) | human oral metagenome | biome: human oral; feature: human-associated habitat; material: saliva | place: China | collected 2190 ... | reverse complement strand
CTTTACATTTCGGCCGCCAAGCATAATGTTTCCTCTATCTACATCCCAAAACCGTGCAAGCAAATTCACCAATGTGGTTTTTCCACCTCCGGAAGGCCCAACAATCGCCGTTGTGGTTTTTTCAGGAATATTCAATGATATTCCATCAATAATCTTGCGTTTCTCGTATGAGAATGTTATATCCTGAGCATCAATATCATGTTCTGTCGGTTTGATATTTTCTCCGGATATATCCATCTGTGGTGTATCTAAAATTTCTTGTGCCCGATCGACGCTGATATCCACAACTCGAAGAAGTGCAGAGTATTGTCCTGCTGTTTCCAAACTGGCATAGATGATAAATGCAGAGATCACCATGACAACAGCAATCAATCCATCCATGCTTCCCATACAATAGAATGCACATGAAAAGGCTACCATTGCTACACCTGTGAGTTTTGCAATAAAACTCTGCAATGACATGCGCGGAATCAGTGCCACTTCCATATCTGTATTGATCTTGACGTTTTCTGAGATGGCATCATTCAACTCCTTGCTCTTTACCCCTGTCAAATGATAGGCTTTGACTTCGGTCATGCCATGTAGATATTCCAGCGTTTTTTCTACCAACGTTTCATCTGCGTAAATCTTTTTTCCTGCCAACTTTCCGGCAGCAATTTGTAGACGACTGTTTGCCAGAAGAAAAAGTATAAAACCGCACAGCAGAACAATTGCTATCCTCCAGTCAAATAAAACCAACATTATTATGATAATCGATGTTGTAAGCAAGCCTTCGCATACGAGCATGACCACGCGTGTTGCTATATTCTGAAGATTTTCCATTACATTGGTCGTAACAGATGTAATCTGTCCAAGACTATTTGCGTTAAAATATCCCATCGGCAGATAACGCATGTGTTCTGCAATTTCTACACGTTTTTTAGCGCATGTGTCGTATCCTCCTTCAGTTTGGAGCATAATCGCCTTCGATTTTATCAGTCCGGCACCCAAAATGCTAATCAACATGATTCCCAAGGATATAAGAATATCCCCTGTTTCTACATTTCCCCTCATCAGCGCCCGAATCATTATTGCAATCGCAGGAATTTTTAATGCCTCAAAAACTGCCTGAAAAACACTAAGCCAAATTGAGTTGATGAATTTCCGTCGATTTTCCTCGCCACAAAATGAAAAAAATTTTCTAATGACTTTAAGCATAATTCTTCACCTCCATATGTGCTTTCCACATCGCCTCATAGAGCCCTTGATGAGAGAGTAGCTCTTCATGTGTTCCACTGTCATTAACTACACCATCTTTGATTACATAAATGCAATCAGCTGAGGTGACTGTAGACAGTCTATGTGCAATCACAATACGCGTCTTGCCTTTTGCCAACTTAGATATTGATTTCTGAATGAGAGCCTCATTCTCAGGATCCGTGTATGCAGTTGCCTCATCCAAAATAACGATGGGGGCAGCCTTCAACATTGCCCTCGCAATGGAAATGCGCTGTCGCTCACCACCGGACAAATGCCCTCCGGAAGACCCTACAAGGGTATCGTATCCATTCTCCAGCTCCATAATGAATTCATGACAACCGCTTTTTCTCGCTACTTCCTCAATTTCATCATCAGTTGCATTTGCTCGCCCAATGCGTATATTTTCCCGAACTGTCATGTTGAACAGATAATTGTCCTGAGAGACAAATGCGACTTTATCTGAATATGCTTCCTGTGGAATTTTGCGAATATCTATATCTCCCAACAAAATTTTCCCACTTCCCACATCCCATAGGGAAGCAATTAAACGAGCAATCGTGCTTTTACCGCTCCCGGAAGGACCTACCAGTGCAATAAAGCTACCCTCCGGAATTTCCAGAGAAATACCATGAAGCACTTCCCTATCTTTATATGAGAAATGAATATCCTGTAACTTCAGGCTATTTTTCTCTGGTATTTCACCATCGATGGGACGCTCCATTTCTTGAGCGTACATAATGCTTTGCACTTCACTGAAAATGGTTCCCATTGTCCGAAAATCGTCCGAATAACTCATCAACGTTATGAGCGGTGATATGATGCCAACAGACAGAATAATAATCGTTACAAAATCCTGCGATGAAAGAGCGCTTTCTTTCACCAACAATCCGCCAATTGGAAGAACCGAAATCATCGTTGCAGGCATGATTACCATTGCAAATGTAAGCGGAAAAATACTGGCGCGCAACCAGTCAATATAGCTGTGAGCGGCTTCATAGGCATCATGCACAAAACGATCGTAAGAGCTTTTAGTCTTTCCGAAAACTTTTATGACTTGAATTCCACCGATATACTCAACTGCAGTATCATTTAGTGCTTTCGTAGCTGTGATCGTGCGTTTATAGAATTTGTCACTACCAGTCATCATAATGACATAACAAACTAGTCCCACCGGTACGGTCGCAAGTGATGCCAATCCCATACGCCAATCTATGATAAAGATATAAACCAGAATAATAATTGGAATCAATAGATTCGCAGTGAATTCAGGAACAATATGTGCCAATGTGGTTTCAATGCTGTCGATGCGTTCAATTAACGTATTCTTAAGTGCCCCGGAACTTTGTTCCAACACCGCACCCAGGGGCATTCTCGTCAGCTTTTCCGTACAGCATTTTCTAATTTCACCGAGAACTGCAAACGTTGCTCTATGACTTGTGGCTGTACTCAGCGCGTGAAATAGTATACGACCAAACCAAAGAGCAGCAATAATCATACAACGTATGAAGTAATATGAAAATTCTTTATTGCCGTTCATCAGACCATTTACGATGTCGACAATGACAAAATACGGTGCAAGGGAAAAAGCTACACCCACCACTGCAAAAACTACACTAACGACATACCGTCCTCTATGCTCTCCTGTCTGCTTCAATGCCCACATTATCGGAGAAGAGCTCCTCTGTTTTTTCTCCATAAATAATCCTCCTCGCTGTATTTTAGTTAACAGACCATTGTTAGTGTTAACTAACCCATATCTAGACACATCGCCTATCCTCAAAATCGAAGATAGGCGATGTAAAAACTTATATCGTTATTCAATTGTCTCATGTTATTAAAATCCAAACAACTTCTTCCACCCGGGTAGAAAAAAAGCCTCCACTGTCCTTATGTAACGTAAAGCTTCTTCCAGACTATAATTATGTACAGCCGGTTCAAATAAAGCTGTTGTATAAGCCGAAAGGAGAAGATGCAATTCTTTCGGGGTTATCTCCCAGACGGCATATCCTTGTTTTTTTAGCATTGGCATATATTTTAAGAGCTCATCTTGCTGTCGCTCTGTAAGATCATGGATAAAATTCTCGTATTTGCTACCCTGTGACTTTGCCAACAATAAATGGTAGTCCTCCATATTGGGGTAAATTATCTCACGCATCATATCTATTTCAGAGTCACGCCATTGAATGTGCTCTCCATTGCTTACTGCATCTAAATAACGCGTAGTATGTGCATCTAACCAATGATTGATTCGCTCCACTGCAGGAAAGACAATCTGATGAAATAGGTCCTCTTTGTCTACACAATGCCGATATATCCCCGCAGCAGTTATACCACAACGTTTGCTAATACCTCGCATAGAAGACTTTTCAAAGCCAAAGTCCATAAATTCATCTTTCGCTGCAGCCATAATTTTTATATGATTTGCAGTTTTGTCTCTCGGCATATATCCTTCCTTTTTGAATACAGTGTTAGCTAACACCTATAAATATAACTCTTTCCTCTCAGTTTGTCAAGCGTCTCGTAAAAGTTCCAAAAGGATTAACCTTTTAGGGACAGAGAAAATAACAAAAACTTGGAAAGGAGGTAATTCTCATGTCAAATACGAAAAGAACAGGACAAACAGCCCTTTATGAGCGTTTAAGTCGAGATGATGAAATGCAAGGAGAAAGCAATTCCATCACCAATCAAAAGCAACTACTTGAAAGCTATGCCAAAAGAAACGGCTTTGTAAATATCTATCACTATACCGATGATGGAGTAAGCGGAACAACCTTTGTTGAAGTGGGATAACGTAACTTTTTCAAGGGGTGCGTTGTCCCGCTTATTTTTTGCGTCAAATTGCATAGCTCTTGACGTTTGCTCCTATCTGTCTGAAATAGGAGATGCTTTCCGTGGGCTGATCGCCCGTTTCTACTCGACCCACAAAGCTATACATGATTTCAATTTTCCGCGTATTTGTTTCCTTGTCCAGCTCGTGGATTAGGATGCGGTCAATAAATTCATGGACATTCTCGTAAGTCAGTTCTTGAATTGCCGTGTACTTTCGCACAATGGCAACAAATTTTCTTACGTCTACGCTGCGCTCGGTAACCTTGTCGATCTCCTGTGACAGCTCCGCAATCCGGCGGGTTAATGTTTCTTTTTCCTCATCATAACCGGAAGTCAGAAACACAAACTGCTCGTCCGAAAGTTTCCCCAAAGCGTTATCCTCATATAGCTTGCGGAACAGGATGTTCAACTCGTTCATTCTTACGGTTGCTTTTTCCAGCTCCTTTTTCTGCCGAGACAATGCCTTTTGCATGGACTTTGCGTTATATTCATTGGCATGCCGGATAAATTCCTTTTCGTGAGTTTTGACATAAGATAATACCCTTTGCAGGTCGGCAAGGACAAGCTCTTTTAGGACACTCTTGCGAATATAGTGGGTGGTGCAAATTTCGCCTGTCCTGATACGGTTACGGTATTTACCGCAGGTGTAGGCGTGTTTTCGCTCCGGCGTTCCGGCTCCCTGTTGTAGATACATCTTGTAGCCACAATCTCCGCAAAAGAGAAGCCCGGAAAACAAATCAATCTCATTTATTTTGTTTGGTCGGTGTTTTGTAGCAATCCGCTTTTGTGCGAGATCGAAGGTTTCTTCGTCAATCAATGCTTCATGGGTATTTGGGAAAAAATATTGCTTTTCTTCAGGGTTTTTCTTTGTCTTTTTTGACTTGTATGACACCTTATAGCTCTTTCCCGTGATAGTATGTCCCAGATATTCCTTTCGGGAGAGAATATCATACAGCGTCTTATCCGGCCAGTTATAGATGCAAGTCGGATGCGGGCGCGGGTGACGGCATTTCCCTGTACGCCGATAGCGTAGTTCGGCGACGGTCAGAATTTTGTTTTCTTTCAGCCAATTCTGTATTTCGCAGATACGGTCGCCTCTTATATACATAGCGAAAATTTGTTTTACTACATGTGTCGTTTCAGGATCGGGCAGGAGATGATTTCGGTTATTTGGATCAGCAACGTATCCGTAAGGTACTTCTCCGTTGACGCGCTCTCCCTTTTGAGCTTTTGCCTGTTTCACGGCACGGATTTTCTTTGAGGTATCGCGGGCATAAAATTCGTTAAACCAATTCCGCAAAGGAGTGAACTCGTTGTCCTCTCTTGCAGTATCTACACCATCATTTATGGCAATATAGCGTACTTCATATTCCGGGAACACAATCTCAATCAGTTCGCCGGTTTTCAAATAGTTACGCCCCAGACGGGAAAGATCTTTGGTGATGACGGTTGACACATTTCCGGCTTCTACCTCTTGTAACATAGCTTGAAGTCCCTTGCGTTCAAAGCTCACTCCGGAAAAACCATCGTCAATGAAAAATCGAGTATTGAAAAAATGGTGTTCATCCGCATACTTCTGTAAAATCAATTTTTGATTTTGTATGGATTCACTCTCACCGGTTTGTACATCCTCTTGACTTAATCGACAATATAAGGCAGTTATCTTGTCTGCTATCATAAAGTAGCCTCCTTTCTATCAGCAGACAAGCATGGTATGTGTACTAATAATATTATACCATAAACCGCTGCTTATATCATGGCTTAAATATTAAAGAACACCCTGATTTCGGGCGTTCTCTTCAATGTCTTTTCGGATCAGCTTTTCAATTTTTTTATCAAGGTTGTCCGTTGCTTTATCGCTGAACGACGAACATATAATGTAGGTCGTCTTGCCTATCTTATGCTCCGTCTTTGTGACGGCAAGTTTCTTTTCATTCAAAAGATCAACCCCTTTCATCTGATGTTAAATCAGTTTCTGAATAATGGTTTGTCCATTATTCAGAGTTAATTGATAAAATGGGCTTTAATCGGATGGCTATAAGCATTAGCCTCACGGGAATTTCACCCCTGCATGGTTCTCATCCAGCCCTACCCATTGCCTGCGACGCTTCTAACGCTCGGACTGTGGCTGTAAGGGAGTATCATTATATATTTTGTGCTGTCATGGCTTGCAAGGTGCTACGCTTGCTTTGCGGTAGAATATTTCTCGCTCGGCTTCCGTGTAGGGAAGTGTCATGGCGTATTCTCCGCACAGCTAAGGCACAAAAGGAAAGTGTCCGGTTTGCCCTATGATACGCCGCCGTTATCTTGCGGGTATATTTGTCAAAGAACAGGTTCAAGAATTTCCTGTCTTGTCTGCGGAAAGGGGAGCGCAGATTGTTACAGTCTTAAATCTTGAAAATCAGGACAGCCTGCATGAGCTTTGAGCGAAGGCGATCTCGTATATCCTCGTCTATGCCGTAATAGGTGTTTCCCCGTTCATCACGGAGCTTTCTCATAGAAAGGTGTGCGATATAGCCTGCGTAATGCTGGCAGACAATATTCATTGCCTGCGGCTCTCCCTTGGTTGCGGCTATGATTACCGGATAAGGCAACAAGCCGCGTTCATCGTCGGTTGTTTTACCAGTCTGGGTAGTCATAAGCATGTTCCTCCAAATAGCGTTTTAGCAGCTCAAATGAGCTGGTTCTCCGATACTGCACTGTGCTTCTCGGAATCTGATAGAGTGCTGCTATTTCCGCATCGCTCATATCAAAGAAGTAGTAGAGCAGGACGGCTCTTCTTTTTTCTTCCGGCAAGCTGTGGATTGCGTCAGCGATAAGCTTTGCACTTAATTCTTTTCCGCCTGCGAAAAAGGTTTGTTCTTCTTTATCTTCTGCAAAGAAATCTTCACAGGTATAAAGCTGATTTTCCTCTTTCGGTGTCAGGTCGGAAAAGTTAATTTCGTGTGCCTGCCGCTTCCTAAGCTCCTTATGGGCATTGATACTTTCGTTCTTCAATGTCCGCTTGCAGAAGCCGTTAAATGCGCAGCGTATCTGCCATTCGGTTCTTTCAGGTTCATTCATGGTATTCACCTCCTTTCGCAGCCGCGAAAGCGGGTAGAATTTCCCCTTTCGTAAACCCTCAACAACGCAGAGCCCAAAACTGCCAAAGAAAAGCGAATATTTTTAAAAAAAAGTTTTTGCAGGCACAAAAAATCCCGACTGCACAGAGCAGCCGGGAACGGACATGAAAAGATAGCTATATGAATATGATTTGACAGGTTATCTACACAAGCATAGAAACCCAGAGATAGAATATATCTCCTTTAATATGAATTTAAGATAGTGGAAAATAAACACGACGATACCTCCTTTGATACCGCCGCATTTTCGTATGATATTATTAAATTCAATCTTCTCCGTTATTTACAGCGGCCTTATTTTGGATGTAATGTTATTATGTGCATAAAAAAATTATCTCCTTACCACAAACCTTTCGATTTCGTTTTTGAGAACGCTTTAAGCGAAAGACCAGCCTTCTGCTTGTTCCCTTATACTTATGAAACGCTGATATAGCCCCTCTTGTTTTATTAGTTCCTGATGAGTTCCTTTTTGAACAACTTTCCCTTTATCAATTACAAGTATTTGATCTGCGTTCTCTATAGTTGCTAACCTGTGTGCAATAACAATTACTGTCTTTCCTTTAGTTAATTCCGTAATAGCTTGCTGAATCATATGTTCATTTTCCGGATCAATACTCGCAGTTGCTTCGTCAAGAATTATGATAGGGGAATTTTTTAGAATAGCACGTGCAATAGAAATTCTTTGTTTTTCTCCTCCGGATAAATTTGCTCCGCCTTCTTCAACAATAGTTTCATATCCATTTGGAAATGCTTCAATAAATTCATGACTCCTTGCTTTTTTCGCTGCAGCTATAATATCTTCATAGGTTGCATCAGGGTTACCAAACTTTATATTGTTTGCGATTGTATCATTGAATAGATAAACTTTTTGAAATACCATAGAAATATTGCGGAGAATACTTTCACATGTCATTTCCTTTATATTGTGTCCGTCTATTCGTATACTTCCTTTGTTCACATCATAGAATCTCGCAATTAAATTACATATAGTCGTCTTCCCGCTTCCGGATGGACCTACGATTGCGGTTGTAGCACCTTGAGGTAATGTGAAGCTAACATCTGATAAAACTGTTTTTTTATCATATGCAAAAGAAACATTTTGAAACTCTATATCATATGCATCTAAAGATATATCTTTTCCGTTCTTGTCAATTTCTTCTGCCTTTTGAATAGAATCAAGCTTGTCCAATGTCGCATTGATAACCTCAATTACATGGATAGCACTATTCACTTTTTCCAAATGATTGAATAAAACAAATGAAAACATATCAAGCATAAGCATGACAAAAATAGGCATGCTTCCATTCAAAGTAAGATATGCTGATGCAATAACTACGCCAATGGAAGTTGTTTTAAGAATTAACTGGTGTAAGCAATTATACGGACAATATTCTAACTCTAATTTTATGTTTACCTTTTTATGATTTTGAAATGCGTTCCTTATTCCTTCTACGGCTGCGCCTTCCTGTTTGAAGGCTTTTACGACTTGCATTCCTCTCAAATATTCTATTGTGTTTTCTACAATTTCATCTTGAGCTTTTTGATGTAATACTGCGTTACGGTGCGATATTTTTTCAAGTGCATACATAATGCATGTAGAAATAAGAAGTCCTATTAAGGATATAACTCCTGCTACCGGACAGAATATTGTCAAAGATATTATCATCACAACAACTGTTATATGGCCATTAACGACAATATCTATCATATGCATGCAGTACATCTCTATAAACGAAAGATCGGTTGTAGCAGCAGAAGATAATTCTCCTATATTATTGTGATTGAAGAATCCAAGCGATACTTTCTTGAAAAGATTTCCCAACTTAATGCGTTGCTCTGCCGTTGCCTCATATCCCACACTTTCTTGAGTAATTGCACGCAGATACGAAAAAACAAATCGTAATAATACACATACAATAACAGAAAAAAGGAGCTTCCATATCAATGTATGATCTAATGGCTCTTTTCCACTAAAGTCATTCAAAATGGCATTTAATCCATAAGACGCCAGCATAATCGGTAAAGCAGTAAATATTCCATTCAAAAAAGCAAAGATAAATCCTATATATACTCGTTTTTTATAGTTTCCAGTCCAATCAATCAACCTTTTTACAGTTCTGAACATATGCTCACCTCCCGTTTAGAATTTGCAGACCAATTTCTTGCTCCTATATGAGCTTCCCACATATTACGATAGAGGGGATCAGAATCTAATAGCGATTTATGTGTACCGACCGAATGAATTTCTCCATTTTTTAAGACAATAATTTGATTAGCGTTTGTTATAGTGGATAGTCTGTGTGCAATAACAAAAAGTATTTTCCCTTTGGTTAGAGCCGATATTGATCGTTGCATTTTTTCTTCATTTTCTTGATCTGCAAAAGCGGTAGCTTCATCAAGGATAACTATAGGAGCATTTTTTAATATCATTCTTGCAATAGAAATCCTTTGTTTTTCGCCGCCGGACAATCTGTTTCCGGCATCACCTGCTTGCGTATCATATCCATGCTCAAGCTTTTGTATAAAGTCATCACAGCAAGCAGCCTTTGCAGCAGCATAAACTTCTTCATCCGTAGCAGACGGTTTGCCCATTCGGATATTTTCTTTTATGGAGCAATGGAAGAGAAAGTTATCTTGAGTAACAAAACTTATTATGTCAGATAACTGTGATATAGGAATCTGACGTATATCTATACCACCAATAGATATAGAGCCTTCGTCTACATCCCAAAACCGGGCTATAAGTCGTGCAATCGTAGATTTGCCACTTCCTGAAGGCCCTACCAGAGCTGTAAAAGAATCCTCAGGAACTGAAAATGTAATATTGGAAAGAACTTTATTATCTTTGTTTTTACTGTATGCAAAAGAAACATTTTTAAGCTCTATATCGTGGTTCTCTATGGAAATTGAATTTTTAGAATCAGGAAGCTCTGTTACATGTAGCAGCTTATCTACATCATGAATTGCATATTCTACCGCCTTAACATTACTGACATGTAATGTGTAATTCATTAAAGGATCAACGATTCCCATTGAAAGAATAAAACACATTACCATATTTTCGGGAGATAATGTACCAGTGGCATATAAAAGCATTCCTACAGGTAGAGTTCCTAAAAAGGTGGACGGAAGTACCGAATTTCCAAAGTTCATTAGTTTCCACACACTTTTATACCAATTCAAAGTGTAATCCTTAAATGATTCTACGGCTTTTGAAAATTTTTCATAGGATGTTGAAGATTGGTTGAAAGCTTTGATTACTTCTATTCCTTCAACATATTCAACAATTACACCATTTACATAATTGCTGGATTCCATATAATCTGCATACTGTTTATTAAAGTTTTTCATCATACTAAAATATGCAATAGAAGCAATCGGCACAGTTACTAACATCGCAAGAGCCATACGCCAATCTATGCTTATTAAATATATAAAAACAGCAATCGGTAGGCATAAATTAGAAATTCCTTCAGGAATCATATGTGCTAAAGGTAATTCGATGGTTTCAACTCTATCCACAATCACGCTTTTTAATTTTCCAACAGATTCTTCAACTACTGTTCCAAGAGGAGCCCTCATCAGCCGCTCGGCAAGAGCAAGTCGTATGTTCTCCAAAATACTGTACGCAGATGCATGGGACAGACTTGTAGAAATACCATGAAAAATATACCTAAAAGCATATCCGCATACAGCTATCAAGCTCCATACCCAAACATTAGAAATTGTAGCCGAACCGTTTATAAATGAAGTAATAATATGATAAACACTCCAATAAGGTATAAGACCTGAGGCTACACTAACCAAAGCACATATAACAGATAATATAATTTTGCCTTTACATTGTGATGCAAAGGAGAAGACAATGGAAATCCAGCTTCTTTTTTTCATTATTTGTTCCTCCTTCAATAAAAAATAGAGAGTATCGTATATTATTCGACACTCTCTATTCTACCAATATTGAATTTTTCATCTACTCTACATAGGTATGCTTAACTCCATTTAGATTTTAATTTTCCTATATTCTAATGGGGCTACACCTTTTATGCTCTTAAACGCTTCTGCAAATTTACTGCTATTAGAATATCCTACTTCTCCTGCAATGGTTGAAACAGTTTTATCGGTTTCTGTAAGGAGTGTTGCAGCCATGTTTATTCTGTATTTTTTCATATATGTGTATATTGCTGATCCGTAGATTCCTTTGAAACATTCTTTTAAGGATGATTCTGAAATATCAAATTGTCTTGCAAGTTCTTCAATCGTGTAATGATGTTCAGGAGCAGTCGTTATAAAATTTTTTATAGCTTTTACTTTTTCAACTTTAGTTTTATAAAAGTATGGTCGTTCTTTACGAACAGCAGAAACATCTGCAATTTTTAATGAAACAAGAAGTTCCAAAATCTTGATTTTAAGATATTCTGATTTAATTGAATCTGGTACATTATAAATCTCGGAAAAAATATGATCGGTTAAAGAATCCCCATGTATAATACAAGGTTTCTCATTCAAAGAAAATTTTTTCTCCAAATCAAATAAATCTATGGAAAAAAGTTGTAATTGCTCCTTAACGCTGCTTTCCATAATATCTGTAACAGACAAATTGATTGTAATACCATGATAATGGCTCAAGGGGAAACTACAATAACGGTATTCTGCAACATGCAAATTTTCAATTAAAATATCTCCCGGTTCTAAATACAAATATTCATTTGAGGAAGTTTCTGATTCCATTCTCCCTTCACTGCAATGATGAATACTAATATAATGACCGGGTTCTATTTTTCTTCCTGTTCCTTCTTCAGAATGAAAACTGTTATACATCAATGATATTCCCGGATAAAGAGGGTAATATATAACCGTACCATCTGCATTTCCACCGTTAAGCTGATATACAGAACATAAATCATCTTTACAGAGCAATTCAAATTTTTGCTCTTTGAAAATTTTATCAATATCAAACATTACTATCACCTCGCTGTAAGAAAAATTTCTTTAAGCGTTCCGTTCCACTTAAATCTAAAGGATATTGTTCTTTCACCATTCCATTTTCTAAATGAAGTATATAAGTGCAACAACTTGCTATAAGCTCATAATCATGAGTAACAACAAGTACAGTTTTTCCTATCTGTGATAAATTGGTAAGTTCTTTTGCAACATCTCGCATATGAAGAAGATCCAGTCCACTTGTAGGTTCATCAAAAATAATAATTTCACGTTGAGATGCCAAAGCACTTGCTATTGCTACTCTTTGTTTTTGTCCTCCTGAAAGTGAAGCGGGATGCTTTTCCTTAAATTGAAGTAATTCAAGTTTATTTAATATCAAGTCAATCTCCGCTTCATTCGGGTTTTTCATACTTAATATCAATTCTTCATATATGCTTTCGGCAAAAAGTTGATGATTTACATCTTGCATTACCATATAACAATAGGAAAGACGCTGCTTTCTATTTAACGCTTTACTGCTTATTGTTATTATACCCTTACATCTTTTTTCAAGTCCACAAATGCATCTTGCAAAAGTTGATTTTCCAGCACCGTTATTTCCTATTATTGCAATCACATTTGACGCCGGCAAAGAGAGAGAGGGAACTTGTAAAGCTTTATCTCTATTAGTGTATGAAAAGAAAAAATTTGAAAAAAGTATCTCATCTTCTCGCTTCATGTTCTTTACAGACAATGGAAATAATTTTAATTCAAAAGGGCGAAGCCCCATCTCTATTTGCTCGGACATAGATAATTTTTCAATATCCGTACTGGTATATTCTTTTTGTATTCGTCCATTTTCCATATATATTACACGATCAAAGAGCCCGCTCAAATAATAAAGACGATGTTCAGCTATCACAATGGTTTTACCCTGACTTTTCCATATTGAAATCATTTTCCGAAGATCATCTGTTGAATGTGTATCTAAATTGGAAGAAGGTTCATCTAATACAATAATGGAAGGGGAACTGACTGATACTGAAGCACATGCTATTTTCTGCTTTTCCCCTCCAGATAAATTAAAAATATTTTTACCGAGGAGATGATTTATATTGAACATGGTAGCTGTTTCAAATATACTGCTGACAATTTTATTTTCAGGCAATCCCTGATTTTCACACGCAAAAGCCAATTCACTTGTTGAATCCACATTGAAGAATTGAGTTCTTGGATTTTGGAACACGCTTCCAACAAATTTTGAAATTTCATAAAGTGAAAGTTCACTAAGATTACGGCTATCAATCATTACATCACCTGATAAACGGCCATTATAATAATTTGGAATAAGCCCATTTATCAACCTTGTTAATGTGGTTTTTCCACATCCTGATTGTCCACATAACAGGACAACTTCTCCGTTTGGAATTACAAG
>ERZ773027.1303-NODE-1303-length-13566-cov-11.635926_pt1 | contig 13566 bp, 10 predicted proteins | sample MGYA00511032_ERZ773027 | MGnify/ENA primary metagenome ERZ773027 (study PRJEB29015, sample SAMEA2738138) | human oral metagenome | biome: human oral; feature: human-associated habitat; material: saliva | place: China | collected 2190 ... | reverse complement strand
TTGGTGAAGGTAAGGGGAGAACGGCTCATAGACAGATTAATAAGGATTTTCATGGAAAATAATGCCACGGAGATTGTTGTTATCTGTAATGAGCAGATGTTTGATGTGGCAAATCATTTGAAGATGATACAAGCCAAAGGTTTGAATGGTTTGCCCATCCCGTTGCGTTTTGTCGTAAAGTCAACGCCGAGTTCAATGCATAGTTTCTATGAATTGCGCGACTTTCTACGTGATGAGCCTTTTATCCTAACAACTGTTGATACTATCTTTGATGAAAGTGAGTTTCACGATTACGTCTTATCCTTTCAAGATAAGATAGCACATGGGACAGCCGCTTTGATGGGTGTTACAGATTATATTGATGATGAAAAACCACTTTATGTTGGTGTTGACAATGTCATGCGGATTAATGGCTATTACGATAATGCACAAGTAGATTCTCGTTTTATTTCTGCAGGTATATATGGGTTGACAGCTCCTTCGCTTGATATTCTTGAATCGTGTATAGAAAAAGGTGAGAGCAGGATGCGTAATTTTCAGCGTGCTTTGGTTGCAGCAGGTTTGCGTATGGAAGCTTATCCACTGACAAAGGTGTTTGATATCGACCATATAGAAGATATAAGAAAGGCTGATGAAGGGGTAAAGAACTTATCTCCTTATTATAAAGGGAAAACCTTATTGATACAACGTGCATTATGCTATTCACCTAACTCTGAGGAGAAAGACTTAGCTGTATTGCAAGAGGTCAGTAGTCTGTTAGAGGATGCCACGATAATAAGTGAAGATGATTTTGTCAATCGTTTTAGTACTTATAATCAGTCTGTTTCATTTGAATCAGTAGATTTTGTAAATGTCAATAGCCAAATTATTTCTATGGCTCGTAGCACAAAGGCTTTAGAGTGTCTTGAGCAATTGGAGCAGAGTGGCATACAAGTTCTTAATCCATCGGCAGGTGTTTGGGCTTGTCAAAGGAGTAATGTAGATAAGGTAATGCGTGAAAACCATCTCCCATTTCCACCTGATGAAGGTAATGATGGTTATTGGGTAAAGCGCGCTGATGCATCGGCACAAAGTAAAAAAGATGTCTGTTTCTGTCAAGATTGGACAGAAGTAGAAAATGTGAAATCAGCTTTTATGCAGCGTGGTATCATAAACATTGTGATACAAGCACATGTGAAAGGTGACGTTGTGAAGTTCTATGGTGTTGAAGATACTGGCTTTTTCCGTTATTATTATTCCAGTGATGATACAGAAACAAAGTTTGGTGATGAAGAAAGGAATGGTAAACCACAATATTATCCATTTTCATCTTCTAACTTGCAAACTGATGCGGAGAAGTTAGCTTGTTTACTACAGACGCCTATTTATGGTGGTGATGTGATAGTACGGGAAGATGGTAGTTATGTTATCATTGATTTTAATGACTTTCCCAGTTTCTCAAGATGTAGGGAAGAAGCGGCAAAGGCTATCGTTAGACGGATGAAACAGAAGGTTGAGATTTCTCATAAAACCTCTTTAAACGAGAAGTGTAAGGACGATATGAATAGTTGTAGTTGATTGATAGTCAATTATTCCTCAACTCGACTCGTTTATAAATAATCAGAATACAATGATAAAAGAAGAACAAAATAATAGAGCAACTGCTCAGCAAACAAAGGACAATACTCATTTTGCAGCTCAGCCCTCTTCGCCATATTTGGGAGAAGGACAAGATGGTAAGATGGGATTCTTTAGTCTTCTTCGTGCCTCTTTCAAGTCTATGGATACGGAAGAATGGCTTGATATTTATTTTACTCGGCCTATCGGTTTAGCATTTGCCTTGTTCTGGTATCGCTTAGGTGTTACGCCTAATACGATTACTATTCTCTCTATCTTCCTTGGAATTGGTGCGGGTGTAATGTTTTATTTTACAGATACCTTGCATAATATCATAGGAATTATTCTCTTGATGTTAGCAAACTTTTGTGATTCAACAGACGGACAGTTGGCACGGCTTACTCGTCAACAATCTATGAAAGGTCGCTGTTTAGATGGTTTTGCAGGCGATGTGTGGTTCTTCTCAATTTATCTTGCTATTGTCTTACGACTGTGGTATCAGCCAATGCCCGGCACATCAGAGGTGTGGGGCTTTTGGGGATTAGGTTTGGCAGCTGTTGCAAGTTTGTTATGTCACTCCCCACAAAGTTCGTTAAGTGACTATTATCGACAGATTCATCTTTATTTCTTGAAGGGTAAAGAAGGTTCAGAACTTGACTCATACGAACGCGAACACGCTATTGTTGAAGATTTGAAGGGAAAGAAGGGTGTCTTTTGGGATCGTGCTTTTCATAGTAATTATCAACGTTATTGTAGAAGTCAGGAGCGTAGAACCCCTGCTTTTCAGAAGTTTCATGCAGCATTGATAGAGAAGTACGGAGGAATAGATAAGGTGCCACAGGAACTCAAAGAACGTTTCTTGGTAGGTAGCAGACCGCTGATGCCTTTTACAAATTTTCTTTCATTCAACAGTCGTGCTATTCTTATCTACGTCACTTGCTTATTGAATTGTCCGTGGATATACTTTGTGTTTGAGATTAGTTTATATAGTTTGTTGTACATCTATATGCATAAGCGGCACGAAGATTTATGTAAAAGCCTCATGCCAAAGGAGTAAATAATATGTTTTTAGACTATAATTAGGGTTGAATATATGTTGATGAAATACTTTTAATGCTTATCTTTTAGTGTTGAATAACAGTCTATTACAATCTAATGTAGCTTAAACTATTTAGAATGAACAAAGAGTTAAACGATATATCTTTAAAAGCAGAAACAATACACGCTTCTCAGTGTAGTGAGGAGAGAAGATTAATTCTTCTCTTTGACTTTGGTGGTACACTTGATACTGCGGGTTGTCATTGGGGTAAGTTTCTATGGTATGCATACAAAAGGAATGGAATTCCTGTGACAGAAGAGCAGTTTCGTGAAGCCTATGTACATGCAGAGCGTACCTTAGGAAAGCTGCCTATTATACAATCACACGACACATTTCTTTTGATGTTAACGTCTAAATTGAAATTAGAGTTTGAGTACTTGGTAGGCTGTGGCTGGTTAGTGGCAGATAAAGTTGAGGCTGAACGGATGCAAAGAATTCTGTTGAATGATATTTATAACAAGGTAAAAGCCAATATAGCAGAGAGTAGAAAAGTGCTGTCGGACTTAAAGAAGCATTATAGAATAGGCTTGGTAACAAACTTCTATGGCAACATGTCGGTTTTGCTTGAGGAGTTTGGCTTATCTTCTTATTTTGAAACCATAACGGAAAGTGCTGTTGTTGGTGTTCGAAAACCTGATTCACAGATTTTTAATATAGCTGTGAAATCTATGGAAGTGAGGCCTGAAAACGTTGTTGTGATTGGTGATAGCTATACCAAAGACATACTTCCTGCACATGAACTTGGTTGTCATACTGTATGGTTAAAAGGCGAAGGGTGGACGTTGGAAGAGCCAACAACGTGTGTGGCAGATTATGTTATTAAGAATTTAGTTGAACTACAACCTATATTAAGACAATATACGCCGCTTTAATGCGTTAATTAAATATTGCAGTATTAATCATGAAGCAAACAAACGTAAAGCCTGCAGAAGGCAGATTAGGAATAATGGTCGTTGGTTGCGGCGCAGTTGCTACGACCTTCATGACTGGAGTGTTAATGACACGCAAGGGTCTTACGAAGCCTATCGGCTCTATGACTCAATATGATAAAATCCGTGTAGGACGTGGAGCTAATAAGAAATATCTTCATTACAAAGATATTGTTCCATTGGCAAACTTAGACGATATTGTCTTTGGTACATGGGATGTGTATCCTCAGAATGCTTATCAGGCTGCAGTATATGCTGAAGTGTTGAAGGCAAAGGATATTGAACCTGTACGTGAGGAACTGATGGCTATCAAGCCTCTGAAAGCTGCTTTTGACCGAAACTATGCTAAGCGACTGGATGGTGATAATGTTAAAGACTGTAAGACACGCTGGGATATGGTGCTTGAATTGCAGAAAGACATTCAGAACTTTAAGAAAGAGCATGGCTGTGAACGTGTAGTTGTTATCTGGGCAGCTTCTACCGAGATTTATGTACCATACAACGAGGCATGTCATAAGACACTTGAGCAATTGGAATCGGCTATGAAGGCAGATGACAGAGAGCATATTGCTCCGTCTATGTGTTATGCATACGCGGCATTGACAGAAGGTTGTCCGTTTATTATGGGTGCTCCTAATACAACGGTTGATATACCTGCTATGTGGGAGTTGGCTGAGAAGACACGTATGCCTATTGCAGGTAAGGACTTTAAGACTGGTCAGACATTGGTTAAGTCGGGCTTTGCTCCTATTATCAAGACACGTAACCTTGGGCTTGCAGGTTGGTTCTCAACGAACATCTTGGGTAATCGTGATGGCTTGGTTCTTGATGAACCAGCTAATTTTCACACAAAGGAAGTAAGTAAGTTGTCAACACTTGAAACAATTTGTAGAGCTGATGAACAGCCCGATCTTTATGGTAATATCTATCATAAAGTGCGTATCAATTATTATCCACCTCGTAATGACGATAAGGAGGGATGGGATAATATTGATATCTTTGGTTGGATGGGTTACCCAATGCAGATAAAGATTAATTTCCTTTGCCGTGACTCAATCCTTGCTGCACCATTGCTTCTTGATCTTACATTGCTCTCTGATCTTGCTGCGAGGGCTGGTCGTTATGGTATTCAGCGTTTCTTGAGTATCTTCCTCAAGAGTCCAATGCACGATTTTACCCGTGGTGAGGAAGCCGTCAATAATCTCTTTGAACAGTATACAATGCTGAAGAATGCTATCCGAGAAATGGGGGGCTATGAAGCAGATGAAGAGATCGATTAGTAAGCTTCTCAAACCGTATAGAAGTCTTTCGAACATCTTTTATGGATGTGACAACTCTTGGGTGCAGAATAGCTATAGTGGGCTGTTCTGCATTGTCCTAAAACTAAAGTAAGATATGAACAGATTACCCAGACTCAATAAAGATAAACATATATCTTTTGTCTTTGATAAGGCAAAAGAGGAGCTACAAGTGATAAAGAATAGAGTGATTATCTCTCTTCTCTTTTTACTTGTGTCATTTACTGCGCAAGCATATTCTTTTAAGGCATTGTACTTTAATTCGAAGCCTCATGTAGTACGTATTGACTCTTTGTTGTTAGATAAAGATTCTTTGTTAACAGCAACTGATTCGATGGTGATAGCTACTGACTCATTGCTTCAAATGATGGATTCTTTAGCTAAGATAGCTGCTAAGCCAGCAGTGATAGATAGTACTTTGCTCCAATGTTACGTGGTTGACTGGCAAACGGGAGATAGTATTCCTTATGCTAATGCGCTCTATCGGAATTTAAAGTTAGGTGCATCGAGTGATGCTGATGGGCATTTTTCTATAGCTCGAAAGGTGGGTGAACAGCTTACTATTACTGCTGTAGGTTATAAGCCACGTCATATCAAGATTACTGCACATACTTCAAGAGAATTGAAGGTGACCCTTATTGCAGACTCTAAGCAACTTCAAGGGATTGTTGTGAAGGCTAAGCGACGTCATAAGTATTCTCGTAAGGATAATCCAGCGGTAGAGTTGATGCGGCGTGTTATTGCTGCGAAGAAACAAACCCATTTGGAGAACCATGATTACTATCAGTATGATAAGTATCAGAAGGTGACAATGGCTATTAATAACCTTACACCTGATGAACTTGAAGGCTCTATGTTTAAGAAGGCTCCTTGGCTTCTTGACCAAGTGGAGACTTGTCCTTATAATAACAAACTCATTCTTCCAATCTCTGTAGATGAAACGCTTACGCAGCATCTTTATCGTAAGAGTCCACGTGATGAGAAGGATATTGTGTTGGGACAGTCTACTAAGGGTATTTCAAAACTTATACAGACGGGTGAAGCTTTGAATACAATTGTGAAGGACCTCTTTAAGGATATCAATCTTTATGATGACCATATTGATCTCCTTCAGAAGCGTTTTCCTTCTCCAATCGGTTCTACAGCTATTTCATTCTATCATTTCTATATTGACGATACGGTCTATGTAAATCAGGATCAGTGTATTCGTTTGCAGTTTATGCCAGCCAACCAGCAGGACTTTGGATTCCGTGGTGAGTTATATGTATTGAATGATAGTTCGCTTCATGTGAAGAAGTGTGATATGCAGTTGCCTGCTAATACAGGTGTTAACTTTGTTGATGCAATGAAGTTTCAACAGGAATTCACGAAGTTAAGTAATGGAGAGTGGGCTTTGACAACAGACAACATGATTGCTGAGTTAAAGCTAACAGACCTCTTACAACGTGCTATTGTCATTCGTACGACTGGTATGACAAACTATGCCTTTGCTCCTATTGAGGATAAACAGTTTAAGGGTAAAGCAAAGATTATATACGATACCAATGCTAAGATGCGTGATAATGAGTTTTGGGCAGCACACAGAACAACGCAATTGACGAAGAGTGAGGCTGGGATGGACTCGTTTATCAAGCGAATGGCAAGTACTAAGCATTTCAAATGGGTGATTTTTGCATCCAAGGCATTGATAGAGAACTTCATTGAAACAGGTTCTGAAGATAAGCCAAGTAAGTTTGATATCGGCCCTGTCAATACTTTTATCTCAAAGAACTTTATTGATGGTATTCGCTTGCGTGCCTCTGCTCGTACGACAGCTAAGCTTAATCCTCATTGGTTCTTTGAGGGTTACTATGCTTATGGTACGAAGTCACACCGCAGTTATTACGATGCTAAGGTTACTTACTCATTCAATAAGCCAGAGTATCAGCCAATAGAATTCCCTGTACGTACTATTTCGTTCGAATCAACAAGTGACGTAGAGTCTCCATCAGATAAGTATCTGAAACACAATAAGGATAATATCTTCATGACTTTCCGCCCAGTGAAGGTTGAGCAGATGTATTTTGTTAATCGTCAGAAGATAAACTTTAATTGGGAGACTGATTATGGTTTGGCTACAAGCTTGGAACTTCGTACAGAAAGTAACAGGCCAACAGGTAAACTTGTATATGAGAAGATGGATGGTACGCTGGTAGACAAACTGCGTGTGAGTGAGGTTAGTCTTGGATTCAATTATCGTCCTGGACAGTCTTATGTGAACTCAAAGCAAAAGCGTATGACTGTAAATCTCGATGCACCAGAGTTCAATGTTAAGCATACAATGGGTATTAAGCATTTCTTAGGAGGTGACTTTAATAGTAATCTTACTGAGGTTTCTATTTATAAACGTTTCTGGTTAGGTAGCTGGGGTCACATTGATACGCGTGTGCAAGGTGGTGCACAATGGAATAAGGTGCCATTCCAATTCCTTATCACTCCTCCTGTGAACACGTCTTATTTTGAACATCAAGGAACGTTCAACCTTATGAAAGGACTTGAATTCCTTAATGACCGATATGCACAGTTTAATCTTGCGTGGGACTTAGAAGGTAAGATTTTCAACCGTCTTCCACTTATTAAGAAACTGAAGTGGCGTGAGTATGTTGCCTTTAAAGGAATGTGGGGACATTTAACAGATAAGAACAACCCATACTTACCACAGAATGCTAATGATACAGAATTGTATAAGTTCCCTGTCGACACACGTGTAATGACGAGCGATCCTTACATGGAGTTTGTTGTCGGAGTACATAATATCTTCAAGTGTTTGGAGGTTGATTACGTTCGTCGACTTACTTATACGAATGCTCCAGGAATATCAAAGAATGGTATTAGATTTGGTTTTAATCTGGTTTTCTAATCCCTATGAGCAAATCTAATCATTGTTAGATATGATAAAGGATATTATCTTAGTCGGTATTGGAAGTTTTGTTGGTGGCAGTCTTCGAATGGTTATTTCGAAGTATGTTCAGTTGGCAATAGCTGGTTCATTTCCTTTGGGAACAATGGTTGTAAATGTACTTGGATGTTTCCTTATAGGTGTTTTTTCCTCATTATCCAGTGATCATGGAGGAGTTAGTCCAGCTGTTCGCCTTATGCTTACTACTGGTTTTTGTGGAGGTTTTACAACCTTTTCAACCTTTATGAATGAGCATGCAACGTTATTAAAGGGAGGGGATGGTTTTATTGTTTCCTCCCTTTATATCATTTCCTCCCTTGCATTAGGCTTTATCGCTTTATTAGCTGGTCGCCACCTTGTTATGTCTATTCACTAATTCTATTATTATCTTTATTTCTTTTATATGATAATTAAGGTAGAAGAAACTTATATTTAGAGAATTATACTTATGATGCAGTTTAATAAAATGAGTCTTGCAGACAAATATGATCATATTGTCAAGACGTTAAAACGTTTTCCTTTTACCTTTTGTTATATTATTATAGCAACAGTATATTTATGGATATTCAGCCATAAGCGACAGAACTTGGACTCGGGAATAGAGTTTTTCATGATCTTTTGGCCTTTGTCGGGAACTGTTTTCTCTTATGTTGTTCACTTATATTCAGAGAATAAATCCAGAGGGAAAAGCTTGATAATAAATCTTTTATCAAATATTCTTTGGACGACTATCTGTGTTTTCTTCTCGCATAATTTTCCCTTGAATAATTCTTTTAAGGCATCTTGTGTTGCTTGTTGTGTTGCTAATGTATTGGCTCTTTGGGTTATTCCTTTTGTTGGCCATAAAGATGATAGACCTGCAATCAATTTTGTCTTAGGTTTTATTAAGCATATCTTTTTGTCTCTTATTGTATCATTAATTTTGTTTTTAGGTCTGGAGTTATTGATACAGTCATTTATTTTTCTGTTCGATTTTCATGTTGAGGAAACGCAAGTACTCTATCTCCTAATCTTCTGTTTCTTCTTTTTAGCACCTTCGTTAGTTGTGCTTCAAACGCCTTCAGTAGAAGATAAGTATGCTGTTAGTGACTGGATGCAGAATAAGTTTATGAATGGTGTTATACATTTCTTAGTGATTCCACTTCATTTTGTCTATCTTTTAACTTTGTATCTTTATGTTATCAAGATTGTTTTAACGTGGACGTTGCCTAATGGTTGGGTCAGTTGGTTGGTAACTGCACTGATGTTCCTGACAATCGTCATTGTCTTTCTACTTTATCCTGTTAATTTCCAAGCAGAGAAGAAGCGCTTCGATCAACTTGTTTTACGCTATCTTCCTATTGTCGTATTACCCTTATTGTTTTTGATGTCTATTGGTATTATCCGTCGTTTTAACGATTATGGAATATCTGTATTACGTATATATTTACTTGCTTTCAATCTTTGGTGTTATGCTGTTTGCATTGGACTTTACGTGGTAAAGGCGAAGCGCTTATCATGGATTGTAGGTTCATTTACTGCATTGATGCTTATACTCACGGTATTGCCTTATAATGTCTTTACTTTTACACGTAATAAGTTGCAAAGTGATATAAAGCAGATCGCTATGGAAAATGGCGTAACGAAGTTTCCAATGGATAGTGCTACGTATAAGAAACTGGTAAAGAGTTTAGGGGAAAATAGAGGGCAACAGGTTTCCGATAAGCTATACTATTTATCAAGTACTTATGATACATTGGGTACAGATGGGATAGTTGATAGAAATGGAGTTTATATGTATGATTTCTTATATAGTTCAGATGATGTCGAAGAAGTAGATCACTCGGTAAATATTTCTTGTGAATATTCAGCTTTTGCTTGCACAATTCCTAAAGGATATACTTCTTACAGAATAGTAGGACATGATTATTCTTCAGAAGGTTTTTCGTTTGAAACAAAGAGTGATACTATGTTTATAACGATGGACTATATGCTGAACAATAAAAGGGTAGAGGATCTTATTTCTATTCCAGTTAATACACTTAAAGAGATGGACAAAGCAGGCAAAGTCAGTTCACCAACATTCTATGGTAAGAATATCTGCTTTTACATGACCAATCTTAGTTGTGATCTGGAAGAGGATAATATAAATTTACGAGGAGTACTATTTATAAAGTAATGTTCTATTTTAGAGAATATTTCTTCATTATTTCCTTTCTTTTCAGTATCTTTGCACACTGTAGAATATTAATAATTAAACAATTCAATAGTATATGAAAGCATTTGTATTCCCTGGACAGGGATCTCAGTTTGTTGGTATGGGTAAGGACCTCTATGACAACAACCCATTAGCAAAGGAACTTTTCGATAAGGCTGACGAGATTCTTGGCTTCAAGATAACCGAGATTATGTTTGCTGGTACAGACGAGCAGTTGAAGGAGACTAAGGTTACTCAGCCTGCAGTATTCCTCCATAGCGTTATTTCAGCTCTTTGCTTAGGTGATGAGTTCAAGCCTGATATGGTTGCAGGTCACTCTTTGGGTGAATTTTCTGCACTTGTTGCAGCTGGTGCGCTGAGCTTTGAAGATGGTTTGAAACTTGTTGCAGCGCGTGCTAATGCTATGCAGAAGGCTTGTGAGCAGAATCCTGGTACTATGGCAGCTATTATTGGTTTGGCAGATGAGAAAGTTGAGGAAATCTGTGCATCTGTTTCAAAGGATGGTAAGGTTTGCGTTGCTGCTAACTTCAACTGCCCTGGTCAGTTGGTTATCTCTGGTTCAACAGAGGGTATCAATGAGGCTTGCGAGTTGATGAAGGAAGCTGGTGCTAAGCGTGCATTGCCATTGAAGGTGGGTGGTGCTTTCCACTCTCCATTGATGCAGCCAGCTAAGGACGAGTTGCAGGCAGCTATTGAGGCAACTACATTCAATGCACCAAAGTGCCCTGTTTATCAGAATGTAGATGCTTTGCCACACACTGATCCAGCAGAGATTCAGAAGAATCTCATCGCTCAGCTTACATCAAGCGTACGTTGGACAAAGAGCGCACAGAATATGATTGCTGATGGTGCTACAGAGTTCGTTGAGTGCGGACCAGGTGCTGCTTTGCAGGGTATGCTCGGTCGTATCGACAAGACCGTTAATGCACACGGTGTATAGTCCTACATTATTATTAAACGATTGACCCCTCTTCCGTCCCCTTCCTCAATTAGGGAGGGGACGAAGGAGGGGGCTTTCTTTCTTTTATATGTATGAAAACTAAATTAGTTATCTACCAAGTCTTCACCCGTACTTTTGGTAATAAGAATCTTACAAAGAAGGAGAATGGTACCTTAGCAGAGAACGGAGCAGGAAAGATGAATGACTTCGACAAGGATGTGCTACGTCGAATCCATGACCTCGGTGTCACTCATCTTTGGTATACAGGAGTTATCCGTCATGCTACATGTACTGATTATTCATCCTTTGGTATTCCTACACAGAACCCTCGTGTCGTAAAGGGACGTGCTGGTTCGCCTTATGCTATTACCGATTATTATGATATCGACCCAGATATTGCGGTGGATGTGGATGCACGTATGGCAGAGTTTGAGGCTCTTGTTGCCCGCACTCATGCTGAAGGTATGAAGATTATCATTGACTTTGTGCCTAATCATGTTGCTCGCCAATACAAGAGTATTGCTAAGCCACAGGGTGTTGAAGACCTTGGAGAAGATGATGATACAGGTAAGCATTTCGACGCTCAGAACAATTTCTATTACTGTCCAGGCGAACAGCTTAACCTTTCTGGAGTTGTTGAGAATGTCTATGCTCATGGTGCTGAGGCTTATTATGAGCTCCCAGCAAAGTGTACTGGTAACGACCGTTTCGATTCTCACCCACAGCAGAACGATTGGTACGAGACTGTAAAGCTAAATTATGGTGTAGACTATTGTGATGCAGGCGGCAGAAGCTACCACTATCATCCTCTTCCTTCTACATGGAAGAAGATGACTGATATTCTTCTTTTCTGGGCAGCAAAGGGCGTTGATGGCTTCCGTTGTGACATGGCTGAGATGGTTCCACATGAGTTTTGGGCATACGCAACACAACAGGTGAAGGAGCGTTATCCTGAGATGATATTCATTGGTGAGGTTTACGATCCTAATCAATATCGTATGTATGTTGAGTCAGGTTTCGACTATCTCTATGATAAGGTGGGAATGTACGACTGTGTTCGTGGTGTGATGTGTGACGAGCGTCCTGCTTCTTCTATTACGCATGAGTGGCAAAAGGTTGATGATATTCGCGACCACATGCTTTATTTCCTTGAGAATCATGACGAGCAGCGTATTGCTTCTGATTTCTTTGCAGGTAATCCTTGGAAGGGAGTTCCCGGTATGATTGTTTCTGCTCTTCTTCAGCAGAATCCTGTTATGGTTTATGCAGGACAGGAGTTTGGCGAAAAAGGTATGGATAAGGAAGGATTTTCAGGTCAGGACGGTCGTTCAACAATCTTTGATTACTGGACGAGTGACGCTATCTATAAAGGTTTCTTCAATCGTAAAGCTTTGACTACTGACGAAAAGAAGCTTTCGCTTGTTTATCAAGGAATTCTCCGTTTCTGCAATCGCGAGAAAGCTGTACGTGAGGGACTGACCTTTGATTTAATGTATGTCAATCATCAGAGTCACCAGTTTAATCCTCATAAACAGTTTGCTTTCTTACGTAAGGCAGATGATGAAGTGTTATTGGTTGTTGCTAACTTCGATCAAGAACGGGTACAGATCAATGTCACTATCCCTACTCATGCATTCGACTTCCTCGGTATTCCAGAGAAGACTGTTGAGATGACTGACTTGCTTTCAGGTTTTACAAAGGTTGTAGAGTTGAAGTGCGATGGTCAAGTAGCATTAGATATAGAGGCGAACTATGGTAGAATTTACAAGTTTAATATAAAGTAGAAGACCATGGACTACGTTTTAAATTCACACAATAAAGAGGAGTTTCCTCCTGCTCATACGGCTGAACACCTGCTGAATCAAGTGATGATTCGTATGTTTGGAACTGAGCGTAGCAATAATGCTCATATTGAACGCAAAAAGAGTAAGATGACTTTCATTCTTGATCATAAGCCTGATCGTAAAGAGGAAAAGGCGATAGAGGATGAGATGAATCGTTTGATTTCTGAAGACTTGCCCGTAACTTTCGAAATGGTTGACCGCAATAACATCCCTGAGGGTGTTTCGATTGATAAACTCCCAGAGGATGCTTCAGAGATGTTGCGTCTGGTTCGTATTGGTGATTTTGACGTTTGTCTTTGTATTGGCAAGCACGTTCGTTCAACGGCTCAGATTGGTCGTTTTGAAATGTTAGGGACTAATTGGGACGAGCAAAAGCGCACTTTTCGCATTCGCTTTAAGGTAATTTCTGCTTAATTCATTTCTCTATCAATAAAAACAACGCCCTCACTTGTTTGAATGATGACAAGTGAGAGCGTTTTGTGGTTATGAAAATACTTAACATTTTTCAGTCCTTTAATCCTCTTAATAGTGCTTAAAAACACAGTTTTACGTTCCTTTGTAACTCTTTTGTTATTAGATAGTTACAAAGTTGGTTTATTAAAGGTGCTTAGTTAGGCTTCAAAAGGGCGTTAGTAAGACCTCAAAAGGGCATCTTTAAGAAGCCAATTAGGCGTTAATTCGAGTGTAATTAAGCCTTAATAAAAATCGAAGAGAGGAAAATTGTT
>ERZ773027.1298-NODE-1298-length-13581-cov-5.751442_pt1 | contig 13581 bp, 11 predicted proteins | sample MGYA00511032_ERZ773027 | MGnify/ENA primary metagenome ERZ773027 (study PRJEB29015, sample SAMEA2738138) | human oral metagenome | biome: human oral; feature: human-associated habitat; material: saliva | place: China | collected 2190 ... | reverse complement strand
AAAAAATTTGGTATAGGAATGTTTATCTTCCTGAGTGGTATCTATGCAATACTATTCTCTATTTTAAGAATGGAACAATATGCATTACTTACTGGAAGTTTATTAATTCTTGCTGTACTTTATGCAGTGATGTACTTAACAAAGAAAGCAGATGTTTTCCAGACTCTTGAGGAAAAAGAATAATAAGAAAAATTATAAATATAGAAAATATCTGCCTAAAAGAACAGATGTCGCAAAATATCAACTTAATAAGAGTTTCATATTAGATCGCGAGGATTCAAGTCTTAATGCGGCATTAGTTGGAATTGTAGATGAGCTAATAGAAAGGATAGAAAAAGATGAAAAGAAGTAGTAAAATAAAAATAAAGGAAGTTGCAAATTTTTTAGAAGAGTTATCGTGGGTTCTAGAAAAAAAAGACATTGCCTATTTAAAAGAAATATCCTCATACATAAGAGATATCGAAAAGAATATTAATGATTATCCCTTAAATTTTTCATCAAGAAAAGACAATAATAAACATTCGCATTTTCTAGTAGGGGTTCTACCTTCGCTATTTTTAGATCAAGAACTATTTAAAAACAGAGATGAAATACTTGATTTTGCAGATAAAGTTCTTCGTCTACCAATAAGTAGGTTGGGCAAACGTTCTAGAATGGAATATATTGGTGGTATTGTTTGTGAAGTTGCAAAAATGAGTGATAGCCAATTATTTGATTTAGTATCTGAATTAGAAAATATCTTAAGTGATGACCATAAGATAAAAGAGATAAAAAAAGCTAAAAAAGATCCTAATTTCTCATGGAATGACACAATTAAAAAGCTAAATAGATAACATTATGTCAAGAGATGTTAAATCTGATTTTGAAAATTTGTTAAAATTTATAAAGACTTACAACCTTGAGAATCTAACTATTGATAAGAATTTTATTAATGCTGTAACACAACAACATAAAAAATATTATGCATATCTAGTATACATAGCTGAAATTCAAGATTATGTAGAAAAGTCAGAATTCTCTAATATCTTTAAAAAAGAGCAGTTTTTGTATATCAAAGAATCATGTTCTGATATTGGTAGTTCTTTTTTTTCCACATTTCATGGGAGTTATAAATCATCTAAACTACTACTACGCAGTTCTATTGAAACTTTTTTCAAAGGTTTTTGCAAGGATGAGCTTGTAAATATTGATAAAGAAACTAGTATGTATTGCATGTTTGATAATATAAAAAAAATAGATTTTTTTTCAAAAAATCCGCAAATGCTTGAACTATTCAACAAAATACATCAAGAATACAAATCATTATGTGGAGATGTTCATACTGCGACTGTACGCAATATGGCAAATATATCTGCCTTAAATTATTTCCCTACATTTAATAAATCGGAATCAGAAACTGTTTGTAATTATACATTAAAATTGATTCCATGTTACCTAACTTTGCTACTTCAGAAATACAATGAACAATTTCATAAATTTCACTATAATAATAAAGAAATTATTATGGAATCTATTCAAAGAAAATACCGCCCCTTAATAAATAATATAGAATAAGTCTTATATAAAGTTTCTTTGTTGCTTTCTTTACCATATGGCTCTCTAAATAAGTTCTCAAGGATAGACATTCTTTGTAGTTTCCAATTCTGAAAAGCTACCAATACGTGAGTTCGATATAAGAAAGTTATTTAAAAGCGTAAGGATGAGATGTTTTTGTACCTTTATACTTGTAAGCAAAGAGTTACAAATAAGCACCCACTCCCACTCTTATGACTGATACAAATTTAATAGAAATATTCTGTATACTCGACGACTTTTGCAAGTATTTTACTCCTGAGTAAAAAAACATACGCTTCAAGAACCTGGCAAGTGGCTCTCTACCGATATTCCAGCCTACCTTGTACCACCACTGCAACGGCTTTGCACTGACAGGATATTGGTTTTCCTCCATCGCCAGTTTTCAATAAAAAAGGAGCGAAACCCGATAAAAGTTTCGCTCCTGTACTTGTTTTATGATGTTCTACGGCTTATCTTAAATTGCGTCCGTGGCAATTCTTGAACTTCTTTCCGCTACCGCAAGGGCATGGGTCGTTTGGACGTGGCATCTTTTCAGCCATATAAGGAGTACGATGTTGCTGCTGTGCTGTCTCGCGCGTATCTTGGTGAGCAGCAGCTTGCTGATTTTGGTCCATCAAATCGTCCTTTTTCTCGTCGTAACGCTGTGAATATTGCTCTGGAGCAGCTTCTTGAATTTCTTCTGCAGGCTGCATATCAGGAATTTGTCCACGCATCAGAACGCTTGCTGTGCGGTTGTTCATATCGTTAATCATATTGTCCCAAAGCTTCACACTCTCAAGTTTGAAAATGAGCAATGGGTCTTTCTGCTCGTATGAAGCATTCTGCACAGAGTGTCGCAATTCATCGAGCTGGCGCAGATTCTCTTTCCAATCGTCGTCGATGAGGTGCAGGAGAATGACTTTCTCGAACTGTCTAACCACCGATTTAGCCTCAGAGTCGTAGGCTTCCTTCAAGTTGCAAGGAATATTGTAGACACGCTTGCCATCGGTAATTGGCACCATAATGCGCTCGTACATAGCACCTTGATTCTCGTAAACCTGCTTAATGATAGGCCATGCCACAGTTTGAATGCGCTCCGTCTTGCGTTCAAAGTTCTCAATGGTAACTTGGAAAGCACGTTCTTCCAGTTCTTCCCTACCTGTATTCTCAAATTCGGCTTCGGTGAATGGGCATTCCATTGCCAGCACTTTGAGGAATTCCTCCTTGCAACCTTCGTAGTCGTTGTTCTCTATGATGTTTACACAGCGGTCCCAGATGATGTTTGAAATATCCATACCGATGCGTTCGCCCATCAATGCGTGGCGACGCTTCTCGTAAATTACGGTACGCTGCTTGTTCATAACATCGTCGTATTCCAGCAAACGCTTACGAATACCGAAGTTGTTCTCCTCCACCTTCTTCTGCGCACGCTCAATACTGTTTGAAATCATTGAGCTTTCGATGCGTTCGCCTTCCTCGAAACCGAGTCTGTCCATAACCTTTGCGATACGTTCGGAACCGAAAAGACGCATCAACTTGTCTTCCAACGAAACGTAGAAAACAGATGAACCTGGGTCGCCCTGACGTCCTGCACGACCACGCAACTGGCGGTCTACACGGCGGCTTTCGTGGCGTTCGGTACCGATAATTGCCAAACCACCAGCATCTTTCACTTCCTGCGAGAGCTTAATGTCGGTACCACGACCCGCCATATTGGTAGCAATGGTAACGGCACCGAGCCCGTTGGTAGAGCGTCCTGCTTCAGCAACAATCTGTGCTTCCTTCAGGTGCTGCTTGGCATTCAACACTTGGTGTGGTATCTTACGCATACTGAGCATCTTGCTGAGCAACTCACTGATTTCCACAGAGGTTGTACCCACCAAGCAAGGGCGTCCGCTGTTGCGCATTTCTTCTATTTCGTCGATTACGGCAGCATACTTTTCGCGAGCCGTTTTGTAGACACGGTCTTCCATATCCTTACGTTGGATAGGACGGTTGGTAGGGATTTCGACAACATCGAGCTTGTAGATGTCCCAGAATTCGCCTGCTTCGGTAGAGGCAGTACCCGTCATACCCGCCAACTTGTGGTACATACGGAAGTAGTTCTGCAAGGTAATGGTAGCGAAAGTCTGTGTGGCAGCTTCCACCTTTACGTGTTCCTTGGCTTCCACAGCTTGGTGGAGTCCATCGCTCCAGCGGCGGCCTTCCATAATACGACCAGTCTGTTCGTCTACGATTTTCACCTCGCCATCGAGAACAACGTATTCGTCGTCCTTATTGAACATGGTGTAAGCCTTGAGCAACTGCTGCAACGTGTGGACACGTTCGCTCTGAACACCGTAGTTGCTCATCATATCGTCTTTCTTGTCAATGTAGGTTTGCTCGTCTATTACCTTGTCTTCCTTCTCTTTTTCGAGTTGCGAAAGTTCTGTTGTAATATCAGGAAGCACAAACAACTTGTCGTCGTTTACCTCTTTAGCCAACCACGCTGCGCCCTTGTCGGTAAGGTCGCAAGAGTTCATTTTCTCTTCGGTAACGAAGTAAAGCGGCTCTACCGCCTTTGGCATTTCACGGTTGTTGTTTGCCATATAGAACTCTTCCGTCTTCAGCATACCCGACTTAATGCCTTCTTCTGAAAGGAACTTGATGAGTGCCTTGTTCTTTGGCAGTGCCTTATGTGAGCGATAAAGTGCCAAGAAGCCCTCTTCGAGCATTGCCTGACGTTCTTTCTCGTCCTTGCAGTCGGCTGCACTCGAAATCTTGGTGCGTGCTTCTGCAAGCAGTTCGGTAGCTTGCTTGCGCTGAACTTCAAAGAGTTTCTGAACCAATGGCTGATATTCCTCAAACATCTGGTCGTCGCCTTTTGGTACAGGACCACTAATAATAAGAGGTGTACGGGCATCATCTACCAACACAGAGTCTACCTCATCGACAATGGCATAGTTGTGTTTGCGCTGCACGAGGTCGGCAGGCGATACTGCCATGTTATCGCGTAGGTAGTCGAAACCGAACTCGTTGTTTGTACCGAAAGTAATGTCGGCTTGGTAAGCGCGGCGACGTTCTGGAGAGTTGGGCTGATGCTTGTCAATGCAATCGACCGACAAGCCATTGAATTCGTACAATGGCCCCATCCATTCAGAGTCACGTTTGGCAAGGTAATCGTTCACCGTTACCACGTGAACGCCATTTCCAGTCAAAGCGTTGAGGAAGACAGGCAAGGTAGCCACAAGGGTCTTACCTTCACCCGTTGCCATTTCGGCTATCTTACCTTGGTGGAGTACCGTACCGCCGAAAAGCTGAACGTCGTAGTGAACCATTTCCCACTTGAGGTCGTTGCCGCCCGCTGTCCAGTGGTTGTGGTAGATAGCCTTGTCGCCGTCGATGGTTATGAAGTCTTTTCGTGGGTCGGCTGCAAGCTCACGGTCGAAGTCGTTTGCCGTAACGATGGTTTCTTCGTTCTCTGTAAAGCGGCGAGCCGTATCTTTTACGATAGAGAAAGCAATAGGCATAACTTCGTCCAATGCCTTTTCGTAGTTGTCCAAAGCCTCCTTCTCGAGTTTGTCTATCTTGTTGAAAATATCCTCGCGCTCGTCGATTGGTGTATCTTCGATGCTCTCACGGAGCTTTGCTATCTCCTCGCGCTGCTGCTTTCCAGCGTCTTGAACATATTGTTGGATTTCCTTTGTTTTAGCACGCAGGTCGTCGTTGCTAAGTTCTTTGATGGCTGGGTAGGCAGCCTTGATTTTATCAACATACGGTTGAATGAGTTTCATATCGCGTGTTGATTTGTCTCCAAAGAGAGACTTCATTAATTTTGTGAAGTTCATTTTAATGTCTGTATTTCAGTGGACGTGCTTGTTTGTCATTCGTTTAATCTGTTATAAGTCCACCGTGTGAATATTGTTTTGTTTTCTCGCTGTAATTCAATACGCTTATCGAAGCGTGTCTATGAGATAAAACGACTCGGCGCACGTATTAATATTGCAGAATTGACCGAGGGATTCGGCAAATAATTTGATATTGTTTTTCTAAGATTCTCTAATTGTCGTACGCTGTGTACAGCCTTGTGTCTGTCGGAGAGAGCAAGGCGTGTGGCTGCAGGTTTGTTTTCTTCTTCCTTTGAAATATTCTTGTAGGCTTCGATAACCGACAATATGTCAGTTTCCACACCTTTTATATTAAGATGATTGCAAAACTCTTCTAAAGTAGCATTGCCCATTGCCGCCTTTAGCGCAGACTGGTATGTCTGTGCTTCTACGCCTGTTGTTGCTAATACTACGAGCAGTGCGGTAATGTATTTATTCATCATTTTACCTTGTTTTCTATCGCTACCGTATAGACATTCTTAATCAACCATTGATGGAAGACACAATTAAATAGCAAGAATAGTGCCACAATTAATATTGGAACAGGAATCTTTTGGAAAAAGCTACCGATAAATCCAATTATGATTGATACTTCCCAAGCCGTCCACCACCAATGTTTCTGCTTGCGTCTGATGCTCTTGACAACCGAAGGAATGAGGAACAGAGCCAACGGATTGAACAAGAATATTATCATATTCAGGCTTACAGAAGGGTGGCAAGAGAATATCATAACAAACAGAAGAAGCCCTATAATGCCTGAAACTGCCATCAACAGAACGTCCCAACCCCATAAAGCCATTTTCTTTTTATACTCTATGAGCAATATGGAAATAGCAAGAACGGCAAACAGAATTGCAACTTGAAAGGGCGAAATAAAGGTGCTTGACTCTTCTGAAGACTTGCTGGGCTGTAAGAGAACCAATGTTTGCTTTACCAAAGGCTGTCCGTTGTGTATTGCACCTTCGATGTATTTGCGTAGGTTATCGGGCAGAAACAGTTTCTGTTCTTCTGTTTTAACAGGCAAATCGGCAGTTACACCTAATAATATATCTTCGCCAAACTGTGTCCAAACATCGTTTTTGTTCCATTCGTGTATCATTTCACGAAACGAAGGCAAGGGTTTTGTATTGTCAGAAGTATATTTGGTGTTGCCATTTAAATGGTCGAGCAGCATGTGTTGTGCCCTTGTGGTGCAATTATCGTAAAAGAAATTGTATCTATACACAACATTCTCGGGAAGCAAGTTCTTCTTTAAGGCAAGGTAAATTTTATATTTTTCCTCCTTGGTGAGGTTCAATACCTGTTCAATAATGCCTCTACCCTCGTATGAATATATGAAAAGCATCTCTTCGGTTGTAGATATGCCAATGCGATAATCGGTCATTCCCAATACGAAACGAGGAATAAAATAAGGTTGTTCAAATGAAAATACACCATAATTGGCAACAAGGTCGTTGCCGTTTGCAATATCCTTGTAGCGAATGGCAGTGTGTCCGTATTGCGCCCACACCTCGTTGCCAGGCGTACAAGTCAAGAGAGAGATTTCAACAGAGTCCGAATAGGTCAATGAATCTGCTTTTGCAGCCAGTGGCAAAACTGATAGCAAAATGCAGACAACTATATATCGAACGACCTTTTTCATTTGTTTGGCAAAGGTAATGAAAAACTGTGATACCGCAAAGAAACCTTATTAAAAATCAAAATAGTATATAGAATTTCTATGTTATCATTTTTTTTTAATAACTTTGCACTGTTTATATTTTTTGAAATTACAAATAGATGAAGAAAATACTCACAGCAGCACTCTGCGTAGCCTTATCAATTACGGCAATGGCACAGAGCGGCACTAATTCTCCATACAGTCAATTTGGATTAGGAACATTGTCTCCGCAATCTTCAAGCTTCAACCGCAGTATGAACGGATTGGCATACGGTTTCCACGAACACAACCAGATAAACTTCCAAAATCCTGCTTCATACTCTGCTTTAGATTCACTTTCGTTTATATTCGACGCAGGTGTGAGTTTGCAAATGACCAACTTTGATGAGAATGGACATAAGAAAAACGCCAACAATGGTAACATAGAGTATATCAACGCAGCCTTTCGGGCTTTCAAGCACGTAGGTGTCAGCTTCGGTTTGATGCCTTATACAAATGTAGGATACAGCTACACAAGCCGCAGCAATGTAAATCCCAAACCCAATCCATCGTTGCCAGAGCCTACATATTCTAACACTTTCAACGGAACAGGTGGTATAAGACAAGCTTACTTCGGTCTTGGTTGGGAACCATTCAAAGGACTTGCCATCGGTGCGAACATTGCTTACCTTTGGGGAAACTTGGAGCGTACCGTCGTGAACAGTTACAGCGACTCGTATATAAACACGCTCTCGAAAACTTATACATACGAAGTAAAGAGCTATAAAGCTGATTTCGGCTTGCAATATACGCAGAAACTGTCTAAAAAGAACACCATTACTTTGGGCTTGACTTATTCTTTAGGACACAAGCTAAACTCTGATGCAGTGTGCAACATTATATCCAAGAACTCGCAGACAGCTGTGAACGATACAACAAGCTATGCAATAAAAGACGCTTTAAGTCTGCCTCACGTTTTCGGTGTAGGCTTGATGTGGAACCACAACAACCAACTAAAGTTGGGTGTAGACTATCAGTTGCAGAAATGGGCAGATATTAAAATGCCACAGTTCAACGTTGTCAATGACAAAGCAAGCTACACACTTGTGGGCGGACAACTTAAAGATATGCAGAAGCTGACATTGGGTGGAGAATACTGCAAAGGCGAACGCTACCGCAATTTCTTCAGCCAGTTGCACTACCGTGCAGGTGTAAGCTATTCTACACCTTATATAATGATAAACAAACAAGACGGGCCAAAGGAAATATCTGCAAGCCTTGGATTGGGCATTCCTATCGTAAACAACTATAACCACAGGAGTTTGCTCAACGTCGGAGTAGAATGGGTGAACAGAAGTGCCACAGGTTTGATAAAAGAAAATATGTTCCGCATCAATGTAGGTCTTACTTTCAACGAACGTTGGTTCGCTAAGTTCAAGGTACGCTAAAACCTGTTATACTTGCATTATGAAACAAAGCAAACTTTTCATCTCTTGTATGATAATTGCTTTATGTGTCATACCCTTTTTGGCTTCGTGCAGCGAAAAACGTGGAAATACAGCCCCTGCCATACACGAGCGCGATTCTGTTCCTATCATGACAACATACGGTGTCAATACATTGATTTCCGATTCAGGAGTCATCAAGTACCGTATCATTGCCGAAGAATGGGAGGTGAACGAGGTAAAGAACCCTTCACGATGGACTTTTAATAAGGGTTTGTTGCTCACCCAGTTCGACTTAAAGAAGCGCATCGTAGGGTTTATGCAATGCGACACGGCTATCTATTACGACAAGGAACGCCGTTGGGAACTTCACGGACACGTGCAGATTGTAACTGCAAACAACGTGGAATTTTATAGCAGCGAACTATTCTGGGACGAACAGAACCACGAAATATGGTCGCACAAATATTCTCGTATAAAGACTCCCGACAAGGCCTTGGAGGGAAACTGGTTCAAGAGCGACGAACAAATGACGGTCTATGAAATACGACAAACGAAAGGTTGGGGTATTTTCAACGAGCGTGAATTTGTGCCAAACAGCGACGGAGCAATGTCGATGCCGTCTGCCCCGATAGACACAATGGCTCACAAGAACTTACAAGGAGTAGTATTAAATCGATAAGGAGAAACATTGGATATTAGTTTAATAATAGGAATTTTAGTGTCTTTGACATTGTCTGCATTCTTTTCAGGAATGGAGATAGCTTTCGTTTCGAGCAACAGAATGCTTGCAGAAATGGACAAAGAGAAGAATGGCTTTGCACAAAGATGCCTGCAAATATTTTATCGCAACCCCAATGGCTTTGTTTCAACAATGCTCGTAGGCAACAATATCGTGTTGGTTTTGTACGGAATATTATTTGCCGACATCTTCAACGCCACACTCTTTCTGTCCTTTTCGCCCGTTACGCAGGTTGCCTTAAACACCATTCTTTCAACCGTTATCGTTGTTTTCACAGGCGAATTCATTCCGAAAGTATTGTTTAAAAGCAGTCCCAATGCGCTGCTGTCGTTCTTTGCCCCACTCGCTTACCTTTTCTTCATCGTATTGTGGCCTATCAGCCGTTTCTCTACTTTCATATCACGCATAATGTTAAGAACCATAGGCGTGAAGGTTGATGAAGTGAAAAACGACGGTACTTTCACCAAAGTAGACTTAGATTACCTGCTCCAAAGCTCCATCGAGAACGCAAAAGACGATGGAAAACTGGAAGAGGAAGTAAAGATATTCCAGAACGCATTAGAGTTTACTGACACGAAAGTAAAGGACTGTATGGTGCCTCGCACAGAGATAAAAGCCGTTGATATAACCTGTCCTGTTGCCGAATTGCAGCAGAAATTCATTGAAAGCGGAAACTCCAAGATAGTTGTTTACAAGGACGACATCGACCATATAGAAGGTTATATCCACTCTTCGGAGATGTTCAAGAACCCACAAGTGTGGCACGACCATATCCGAAAAATGCCTTTCGTGCCCGAAACAATGACTGCCCAAAAGCTGATGCACATGTTCCTGCAGCAGAAGAAGAGCCTTGGCGTGGTTGTAGACGAGTTCGGCGGAACCAGCGGAATTGTTTCGTTGGAGGATATTGTAGAGGAAATCTTTGGCGATATTGAGGACGAACACGACAATGCAAAGTACATAGCAAAGAAAATTGCAGACAACGAATACATTCTATCTGCTCGTTTAGAGATAGAAAAGGTGAACGATATGTTCGATTTGGACTTACCGGAAAGCGACGATTATATGACCATAAGCGGCTTTATACTCCACGAATACCAGAGCTTCCCGAAATTAAACGAATTAGTTAAAATAGGGAAATATGAGTTTAAAATAATCAAGAATACAATGACGAAAATAGAACTTGTGAAGCTAAAAGTTAGCGTTTAGCGCATTTTCTTCGGTAATTATTACTTTAATTATCTTTTTATTTGTATTTTTGTACGCAATTTTTGCACTGATAAAGAAATAAATCAAAAAAAATAAATAAAATAAAAAATGGCAGCATTAGGAAAAATCAGACGCAGAGGCATCACGCTGATTGTTATAATCGGCTTGGGTCTTTTTGCATTTATTGCTGAAGAGGCTTTCCGTTCTTGTAACGGTATCAAAGGCGAAGCACGACAACAAGTGGGCGAAGTCTTAGGAGAGAAAATCAACGTGCAAGACTATCAGAAGCTCGTTGACGAGTATCAGGACGCTATCAAGTTCACAATGCAACGCGACAACTTGTCAGAAAGTGAACTCAATCAGGTGAAAGACCAAGTTTGGCAGCAGATGGTAACGAACCACGTACTCGAAGCTGACGCAAAGAAGGTTGGCTTGACTGTTACCGAACAAGAGTTGCAGAACGTTCTCAACGAAGGTACAGACCCAATGTTATCACAAACTCCTTTCATCAACCAGCAGACAGGACGTTTCGATGTAAACGCATTGAAGCAGTTCATCGACGCTTACAACAAGGCAAAAACTGCAAATCCACAGCAGGCAGAACAGATGAAGACAGCCTACAACTACTGGATGTTTGTAGAAAAGAACCTCCGTTCACAACTCTTGGGTCAGAAGTTCCAGGCACTTTATGCAAGCTGCGTTCTCTCTAACAAGGCTGAAGCTAAACTTGCCTTCAACGACGAGAACGAAGAAGCACAGGTGCAGTTGGCTTCAATGGCATACACTTCTGTGAAAGATGCTGACGTGAAATACACTGACGAAGACTTGAAGGCTAAGTACGAAGAACTGAAGCCAATGTTCCGTCAGACCATCGAGACCCGCGACGTGAAGTATGTAGACTTCCAGATATTGCCAAGCCAAGCAGACCGCAACGCTATTGTAAAGGAAATGAACGCTTACCAACAGCAGTTGGCAACAGCAGCCGACCCAGCACTCGTTATCAGCAAGAGCGGCAGCCAGATTCCTTACATCGGCTTGCCAGTAAGCAGCAGTGCTTATCAGGCATATTCTGACATTGCAGGAAAGATTGACTCTTTGAGCGTTGGAACAACAAACGTTACAGAAAATAAGGAAGACAACACATTGAATATTATCCGTGTTCTAAGCAAAGAACAGTTGCCAGACTCTGTTCAGTTCCGACAAATCCAAGTTGCTGCAGCAACAAAGGAACAAGCTGTTGCAAAGGCCGACTCTATCCAAAAGGCGTTGGCAGGTGGCGCAGACTTTGAAGCCATTGCCAAGCGTTACGGCCAGACAGGCGAAAAGGTATGGTTCACAGGTCAGCAATACGAACACGCTACAACAATGAACCAAGACAACCGTCAGTACATCACAGCCATTATGAATGGCGAAGTAAACGGTGTTCAGAACTTGGCACTTAGTCAAGGCAACGTAATTCTTCAGGTACTCGACAAGAAGGCTATGAAGACAAAGACCAATGCTGCGATTATCAAGAAGACAATCGACTTCTCTAAGGAAACCCGCAGTGCAGCTTTCAACAAGTTCTCTGAATATGTTGCCAAGGGCACAACACTTGCTGAATTGGAAAAGAACGCAGCAAAATATGGCTACAAGGTACAGGAAAACAAGAACGTAACTACTGCTGAGCACTACCTTGCAGGCATTCACGCTACTCGCGATGCCTTGAAGTGGGTGTTCGAAGCTAAGGAAGGCGATGTTTCTCCACTTTACGAGTGTGGCGACAACGACCACTTTATGGTTGTGGCATTGACAAAGATTCACCCACAAGGTTATCGTTCATGGGACGATGCTGAAGTAAAGGAAATCTTGAAGCGCGAAGTTATCAAAGACAAGAAGGCTGAACAGTTCATCTCTAAGCTCAACGGTCTGAACAGCATCGCTGCAGCACAAGCCAAGGGTGCCAAGGTTAGCGAGGTAAACCAAATCACTTTCGCTGCCCCAGCCTTTGTTCAAGCTACTGGTGCTACCGAGCCAGCACTCTCTGGTGCAGTGGCAGCAACAGCCGCAGGCAAGTTCTCTAAGAAGCCAGTTAAGGGCAATGCTGGTGTATATGTATTCCAAGTAGTGAAGAAGGCAATGCGCCCAGGCGTTAAGTACGACGAGGCTAAGCAGATGCAAATGTGTATGCAGCAGAATATGCAGGCTGCAAGCACCTTCATGCAAGACTTGGTGTTGAACGCAAAGGTAGTAGACAATCGCTACTTGTTCTTCTAAGAACGTAAACTAACACATTATATATAAGGTGGATTTGCTTGTCAAGTCCACCTTATTTTATATCCATACCTCGCAACTGCCTACAAGTAGCTTTCCATTTTCTTGCTCCAAACAGATACTTGAAATTGCCCTCGTTTTGTAAAGAAAATTCCCTTGAAAAACGGCAATTTCACTTTGACGTTGCGAAAGCGGCTGTTTTGCACGCCAAAACAGCCGCTTTTACCTTGCAAAACCTACGCTTTTGCAACGCAAAACAATAGGTTTCATAAAACGTTGATACTTAGTTGGTTATGCAAAACTTTCGCTTGTAAAATTTCTTTACATATTTTTAGCTTGCTTCTTCCTTAATTCAAGGATAGCCAACGTGCTGTGTGGCTACCCCTTCTGCTTTGCAAAATGTTTGCTTTATGGTGCGTATAGCGTGCTTTTGCATTGTGTTTAGAGCTATGTCCGACGTACTGACAAGCTACTCGTCATAGCGTCTGACAATATGAATAAACATTTTTTGTAAAATAAAATCTGCCAAAAAGAATGTTTTTTCAAAAAATATACTTATCTTTGCGAAGTGTCAAAAATTCACTTATTTGCGTTTTAAGCAGTGCGAAAGTAAATGAAATATTGATACATGTAAGCATTAACTAACCTTTTTACCATTTTATTGCTTACTTTTTTAAGAGTTATAAAACTGCTAAATTAAAGAACTAAAAACATCATTATTATGAAAAAGCATTATTTGTTGGTTCTATTTCTATTCTTCTTCTGCGGTATGCAGGCAGACGAAGTGAAAGTTTTAGAAGAGAACACCTTTTCCTTAGCCATTTCTCCAAATGGCAAGTATCTTGTGGGATACAATCCAACTAAAGTCAAGTC
>ERZ773027.1295-NODE-1295-length-13611-cov-10.976468_pt1 | contig 13611 bp, 12 predicted proteins | sample MGYA00511032_ERZ773027 | MGnify/ENA primary metagenome ERZ773027 (study PRJEB29015, sample SAMEA2738138) | human oral metagenome | biome: human oral; feature: human-associated habitat; material: saliva | place: China | collected 2190 ... | reverse complement strand
TCGAAGCCCGCCCGTGCCCTCCGGTCCCTCCGGCGCCCTCCACACCAGTGGGGCCTGGTCGCTGATGAGGATCCACATCATTCCTGAACCCACACCCAATTTCGCATGCAATTCCCCCTAGACTACTTCAAACCTTGAATTTAGATCGTTGGAATTGCAACGTTTTCAGGCTTTATTGAAACTTCACCCAATCGAATTGCATGCGACTTTTCTGGGGCAGACTCCGAACACCACCACGGTCACCACAGCCTGGCTACCTCGCGCGCGACTCGTCACCACAAGCGCGAAAAAATTCGCCCTGCTCGCCTCCATCAGTGCCCACGCGCGAAAAAGTTCGCCCAGCGCCGGCAAAACTGCCCAAAATCAGCGCTTTTTCGCCTGCAGGGCGAACTTTTTCGCGCTGACGGGTGCCACAGCCGCCTCACAGCACCCGCCAACCGACTCGCCTGAAACCGATGACACCAATGCAGGTGGATCACTGACACGAAATGAAACCGCTGACACCTTTGCTCGCACAAAACAGCCAATTTCAGGCCGTTTTCCGCCCGCAAAGGCGTCGCCGGTTTCATCAAACGTCGAATCAGGGCTGCTGATTCACAGCAAGGCGCTCAGACGCTCATGCTTGCTGCCTCCGTCACAATCCTGGTAGCGTCGGAGCATGAACAACGAGCCTTTCTGCACCCGTAGGAAGCACCCCACAGGTGCCCAGGTGGGGTGGTAACCATGGCTCGATCGCGACGTCGGGGGATCGGCGGATTCTTCTCAAGCATCTTTTCCAATCGCACCGAGTCGCTCGCAGGCGAAGACCGGTGGAGACGCAACGAGTGGAAACGTGCACTAGTTTCGATCATCATCGTCGCTCTCGGGATAGCGATCGTTGAAGGAATCTATCGACTGACACACTATGGCGATTTCCGTTTCGTCGTCTATCTGGCTTCAATTCCGGTGATATCTGGGATTCCCCAGGTGGTATGCGACTCGATAGTTCCCTATCTGCGTCCCCACGTTCGATTCGTCGGCGGCCACGTTGCTATACGAGGTGAGCGTCTCACCAACATCGGATACCTCATTAGCTACGCGATCATCTGCATGGCCGTCGTAGGAGCACTCGTGTCCGGTTTCCTATCACACAACTTCAAGATAGCTATCGGTATTGCGGTGGTAGCAGCTTTTTTTGCCTATCATCTCCTTTCTGAGAATCCAATAGAAGACCTGAAAAACACCATCAAGGATCGTTCAATGACGGTGTTATCCCCAGATAGCATCGACTTTCACATGGCTCCTCATCTCTCGATCCATAAGTATCTGGAATCCGCCTATGATGGATGCGGCAGCGACGCCTCCTTCCGGTGGGACCAGAACGTGCGAATTTTCGATATCAACACCGACAAGCGTCATGTTGATCTATTTGCAGATCCGGACACGTACGATGGTCCATGGGGCTTGTGCTGCCGGACGATCGGCATCCCCTTCACCGGCCTCGACGCTCTCATCCGGCACTTCAACGAGCACCCCGAGGACCGGCCACTCCTGGCCACACCGGAAGGCGTCGACCTCGTCAACGACATCCTCGCGCAGGCCCGCGCAGCACTCACAACCCCACAAAGGAAACACGCGTGAGCACGCGGAAACAAGCCTCAGCACCTTCCAATCTACCCGGCACGCTCACCCGAATGCCCCTCAACAACCGGGAGCACTCAGAACAACCCTCTCAAAACAAACGGTCCGAAAACCCAGACCAGACCAGCGCGACGTGACGGGCCACAACGCGCTCACATTCGCGGAGGTCGCCCAGGCGGCGCTCGCCCTGGTCTGCTGGCTATCTTCGGTTGTGGCTTCGTTGGGAAGCCGCGTTTCATCGACAAGGTCGGGTCTACCTCATGCACACAGGCTTGCTAGCTCCTTTCACCTGTACTTGCGTCCCCGATCACACGACTGCTAGCGTCAAGTCATGGAACACATGTCTATCAACACGCATCCGGAGGTCGTGCCTCCGATCCTGTATGTGCCTGTCGATGAGCGAACCGATGGGGAGCTCGGTTTTTCGCTCGCCCACATGTTCGATCAAACGACTGTCCTTTTGGCATACACGTCTCTCGACCGACTGCTTGACGGGTTAGGCGCAACACAACGATGGGGCGTCCTAGAGACAAAACGACTTCCAGAGGTTCAGGAACAAACCAATTTCGACAAAATTGAAATTGATCGCTACATCGAACCCGATGCTCGCGAACGGAAAGTCCAATGACCGCGGATCTCGTTATCACTGAAGATATGCTTGTTCAAATGGCAAAAACCTACGAGCGCCTGGAAGACTCAATGAAAGATCTACCTGCACAATTACCGCTTGAGGTTGACGCGGGAATTGCAACAGCATTAATCATGGACATGTTTGGAGTCCTTGACTATGCCGGAACAGCATTTGCCCAGAACTGCAATGTATGTTCTACCAACCTACGAACATTAGTCAACCAACATAAAGAAAATGAGGAAGAAGTTACACGACATCTGGAAGCACTCGGAAAGCAGATGTCATAATGGCACCTATGACCGATGTTTCCTATGACGCACATAATTCCTCCTCGCTCATTGACACACGCATCTATGGAAATCCTGACGACATACGTGATGCTGCTGCAAAGGTGCGAAAAATCTACGAAGCATTGAACGATGCGTATATCGAAATGAGTAATTCACTCGTCCCATTCCCCGAATACTGGGCAGGCGAGAGTGCTAACGCATATGAGGAACTTCTTAATGCCTTTCGTTTATGCACTGGAGAAAACTCTAGCTATACATACAACGTCTGGGAGGCGATGCGCGCATACGCACAACAGCTTGATTATCACTACCGCGATATGGAGACGATTCGACATGATGCGATAGCCTGCGGCCTTACGATCATTAATGGATACGATATCGTCTCACCTCCTCCACCTGGCACGGAACCTGTAATGCCGCCATACGATGCTCCCGAGAGGGAGCACAGCATTTATCAAGCTGATCATTACGAGTATGAGCAAAGCAAGCTTCGCATCGAGGATTTCGAAGGATTAAAACTCCGAGCTCAGGAAGTTAGAGACGATCTCGAAGAATGGGTGAAGAAACATTTATCAAAGGTCCAAGCGGATCCGCCCCCTTCTTTCGTTAAGTTCGTCGACGACCAGCGGAACGAACTCGTGGAAAAACCATGGCAGTTACTCCCTGATTTAGTCGATCAATCATTTGCCATTCGTGCAGCATATCGACAAGACAAGCTCACGGCTAAAGTTACCGACCTCAGTGAGGCTATGCGCACTCCCGGTGCAGCTCAAGTCCGCCCGCAGATCGACGCAACACTCCAAGCTGCAATCGAAGCGAAACAAGAAGCCCGATCCGCAGCCTCATTGTCTTCTAAGGTTGGTACCGGAGCAACGGCAGTTGGCGGCCTACTTCTTGCATACGATGTTGCCACTGCTGAGAGTCCATCCGAGAAGGCCGTAGCGGGTATCGCTGGGATGGTAGGAGGCGCGAAAGTCGCAGAATGGCTTTCAGGTGCCATCATCCGGCGCGGTGGGAGCGCTGTTTTCGGGGCAGCGCTCGGTGGACCGGTCGGAGTGGTAGCAGGTATTGCGATCACGGAGGGCGTCGCATGGTCCTACAGACAGCTTCCCCTTGAATACCGCGAACGCGTTGACGCTGCTCTATGGCACTGGCCGTACTACATCGGCTTTGGGTGGTGAGCGTGGCTCGTCTTTCCTCTTTTTTGGCAAGAAGACCCCACGACAGTTCTCCTCGAGGCGCGGACCTGGCTGCGCGAGACTTGTGGAAGCTCGCTGCGATCACCATTGTCGTTAACGCCGTCTTGGCGGTGGGCGCCTACTGGGTTTTCTCATTCATTCGCATCGGACCGCTACAGCTGCTCTTCATCTGGTTCCCCTTGTATCTATGCGCGGCACTTCCCCACCTCATCGAAATGAGTGTGCGTCCGTTCTGGTCATCGCGCCCCCATTACGAGGACGGTTCCATCGCCATTCCGGGCAACCATCAGTCCATCGCGCTCGTCACGACCGGATTCCTGCTCTACGCCTTCGCGGGCGGGACGATGGCCGCGGGTTTCACGACCGGACAACCCTTCCACGCCGCGATATATGTGTTCGCCGTTGCGTCCATGGCCTACCTGGAGTGTAGTCGCAATCCAGGCAAGGATCTCATCATCGCCCTGAATGACAAGCAAAAAACAACTCTGACCCCCGAGGGAATCTCCTTCCACTTCCCGGAGCTGCTGTCCGTCGAGGAGGACTCAAACGACCGGGATGTCACCATCCTGTGGAAGGATAACGTCACCATCCACATCGTCAACAGTCCAACAATTATTCTTAACGCGGACCCCGACACGTATGACGGACCGTGGAGCATCTCCTCCGAGCACATCGGCATTCCCTTCACCGGCCTCGACGCCCTCATCCGGCACTTCAACGAGCACCCCGAGGACCGGCCACTCCTGGCCACACCGGAAGGCGTCGACCTCGTCAACGACATCCTCGCGCAGGCCCGCGCAGCACTCACAACCCCACAAAGGAGCCACGCATGAGCACCAAGAAGCGCATCCTCGTGACGCTGATCGTCGCGGTCCTGGCCGCGATCGTCATCTTCCCGATGCTGCCCCTCGAATACCGCGAGGCCATCGCCTCTTTCTTCGCGCACCCGCTGTACTACCTGGGCTTGGGTGACTGGTAGGACGAGGCCCGCGCCAGATCCGGCAAAGGGGGTTCCAACCGGGAATCCCACCTCCCTCACTCAGAGAACACCGTCGCCACAATCAACGTGTCAGTGGCATTCGGTCTGCTCGAGGACGGCTTCCGCCAGTACCTCGTCGATAATCGCGACGCTGGCGAGCTTCGATTTCAGGGCGACATAGAGAGGCACTGCCTTCACGGCTCCTGCCGCGACTGCGATCGACATCTTGGCTTTGCGCACGGAATCAAGGGAAATTGCGATCGTCCGCTCTTCGAGTTCGTGCGACACGGGGTTTCCCTCGCAGTCCAGGAAGCGCGAGAAGATGTCGGTGACGGCGCCCATCTCTTGGAGGCGGCTGAGGCCTCGTTCGGTGAGGAAGCCTGAACGCACGAGGACCGATCCGACCTCGAGGACACCGGGCGAGAAAATCAGCATGTCCGAGGAGGGCGCCGCCGACAGCGTGTCGGCAACGGAACGCTCACGACGCAGGCGCCGTCCAAGGTCCACGTCGGACACGATCGCGGGTGCGGGAAGCATGTGGCCGACGCCGCGCCCACGACGCGCCATCAGGCCGATTGAGTCGGCGACGACATCGTCATTCGAACGAGTGAGCCCACCATAGGTCTGATAGACCTGCAGCCCATAGGTCCACGACTCCGGCATTGCTCGGGCGACTGCGGTGAGGGTCCTGCCCCACGCGATGCCCATCGACTGGGGAATGGGGCGCATCTCGGTCACGTAATCGGCCGCCATTGAGGCGACGAGGTTCAGCGCCCCTTCGACGCTTGATTGGCGCTTGACGACGATAGCGTCGGTCAGGCCAAACGTTTTGACGAGAGCCTTTTCCAGCTTGGGGATACGAGCGCGCGGGTGATTCACGGAGATGGTCACGATGCCGGACTCACGCGCTTCTTCAAGCAGACGCCCGACGGTCCAACGGGTGCAGTTCAGTCGATCCGCAATGGCACCCTGCGTCAAGTTGTCGTAGTAATACAGCTGCGCAGCTCGCAGCATCTGCACTTCACGATCAACGTTCACGTCAGCCTCCATCGGTCAACGAACTTGCGAGTTTCAGATCCTAACAAAAGCGATTGGAACAAGCGCTTGTCGTCCAAAAATAAAACGATTTATCAATAAATAACTGGATGAATTGGTATACGCACGAAGCGGTGATGCGGAGGGGTGGGCTCACGACGCAGGAGTGGGCCCACCCCTCCCGTCTGTCACATCTGCTCGACACGCAGTTCATGCAGGTCATGCATGAACTTGGGGTCACGTCCAAGCGTGTTGTACAGGTGTGCGTACATGGCGAACATGCGGTCGTAGATCGCGCTCGCCTCCTCGTTGGGCGTGTACACCTCGTCGGAGATACCCGCCATCGATGCGCAGGCTTCCTCGACATCGCTGTAGATTCCGGCCGCGAGCGCCGCGAAGATCGCACTGCCGTGGGCGCCGGCCTGCAGCGTGCGGGCGGTCCTCAGTGGACGCTTGGTGACGTCGGCGTACATCTGCATCAGGAAGGGGTTCTTGAGCAGACCGCCGGCGATGCGAATCTCGTTGACGGGCACGCCGTGCTCTTCGAAATTCTCGATGATCATGCGGGCACCGAACGCTGTCGATTCGAGGAGAGCTCGGTAGATTTCCTCCGGGGTCGTCGTCAGTCGCAGGCCGACGATCAGACCCGACAGGTCGGCATCCACCAGGGTGGATCGGTTTCCGTTCCACCAGTCCAGCGCGATCAGGCCGTTTTGCCCGACCTTGAGGGAGCTCGCCTTGGTCGACAGTAGATCATGCACGGAAACGCCGGAGGCGTCAGCTTCCTCCACGTACGACTGAGGCACCTGCGTGTCGACGTACCATGCGAAGATGTCGCCGACGGCGCTTTGTCCAGCCTCGTATGCCCATGCGCCGGGGGACACGCCTCCGTCGACCACGCCGAAGACACCCGGGACGTCTTCGAGCGTCGCAGAGGGGAGAATCCAGCAGGACGAGGTGCCGAGGATTCCGGTTAGCTGACCGGGCTGGGTCGCCCCCACCGACACGCACTGCACGTGCGCATCGATGTTGCCCGAGGCGACCGCAATGCCCTCAGGAAGGCCGAATTCCTTGGCGTAGAACTCGGTGAGACCGCCGACGGATGCGCCCAGGGGAACGATCGGATGGTTCATCTTCTCGTCGAAGACGTTGCCGAATCCGGGTGCGACCGCCTCGAGGTATTCGCGCGACGGGTATGCGCCGTCCTGGTACATGCGCTTGTATCCCGAGTCGCCCGCAGCGTAGGCGAGGTTTCCCGTGAGCTTCCAGGTCAGCCAATCGACGATGTCGAGGATCTCGGCGGTCTCCGCGTACAGGCGAGGGGCGCGCTCGAAGAGCTCGAGGGCCTTCGGCAGCAGCATCTCGGGAGAGAGCACGCCGCCGTAGCGGGACAGCCAGGTCTCGCCACGCTCTCGCGCGACGTCGACGATGCGTCGAGCCTGCGCGGTCGCTCCGTGGTGCTTCCACAGCTTGAGGTATGCCTGCGGTTCGCCCGCGAATTCCTCGCGTTCGCACATGGGCACCCCGGCCTCGTCGGTGAGGACGACCGTTGCACTCGTGCAGTCCAGGCCGATGCCCACCACGGCGGAGGGGTCGACGCCCGAGTCCGCGAGCGCCCCTCGTACCGCTTCGGTCATCGAGACGAGGTAGTCGCCGGGTACCTGCAGCGCAAAGTCGGCGGGGAGGGGTTCTCCCGTCGTGACGAGCGTGCGGTCCATGACGGGGGTCGCGTACTCGCTGACTTTTTCGCCGAGCGTGCTTCCATCTGCCGTGTTGATGACGGCCGCGCGCACAGAGAGGGTGCCAAAGTCGAGGCCGAGAACGTAGCGATCAGACATTGGAGATCTCCTTGTCAGCGTGGAAGTTCTTGCCCCAGTAGCCGTCGGGCGCAAACAGCTTGTCGACGACGTCGTCGAGCTTTCCGATATCGGTCAGGACGTCGAGGATGGTGTACCGCGAACGGATCATCTGGGCCTTGAAGTGGGTCTCGCGGAAGCGATCCATGTCGACGCCGATCTGCTCGGGGTGCGAGGGGCCACCGACTGCGTCGAGGCGTTCGGCTGCTTCCTCCGGGCTCATGAGCTGGCTTTCGACGCGCGCCCGTACGGACGGCCAGACGCGCTGGATGTCCTGGATGCGCTGGCGCAGCTCGTCGCCCTGGAGGTTCTTGAAGACGGCGTGTCCCACGGCCTCGTCCGCAATCGTGGGGATGAGGAGCGAGCGAACGCGTTCTTCGATCTGTTCGTCCGTCTTCGCGGCGGCGACGATCGCCTCCACGTCGAGGGCGTCCATGTCGATCTTGAGGGCCTCTTCCCAGATGGCCAGGGAGGCGACGGTTCCGACACCAACCTTCATGCCGTGCGAGAGCGGGGGTTCCCAGTCGAGGCCGTGGCCCTCCATCTCCCACGTGTGGGAGAACTGGTGGCCAGCGCCGGAGGCGGGGCGCGAGGACTGTGCGGCCTGCATCGCAAGACCACTCATGATGTTGCCTTCGGCGAGGCCGGTGATGGCCTCTTCATCGCCGTTGCCGATGGCAGCGGGATTATCGAGGGAGGCGCGCAGCGGACCCTGGACGAGGGACCACACGTAGGGGTCGATGGGTTCAATACCGAGCTCGTCGGCGACGATCCAGTCGGCACCCGCGGGGATCTTCTCGATGAGGTCGCCGTATCCGGTGAAGAGCAGGCGACGGGGAGCAGCGGCAATCACCTCCGTGTCGGCGACGAGGCCGACGGGAGCCGGGCAGTTACGCGTGATCTTGAAGCCGTCCTTGGAGATGGATGCGCCAAAGGCGGCGTATCCATCGACGGAGGGCGCGGTGCACACGTTCATGTAGGGACGTCCGAGCTCACCGGAGGCGAGCTTCGCGATGTCGTTCAGGGTGCCCGAGGCGATTGAGCACACAATCGCGTTCTCGAGAGGTCGGATGTACTCACGCAGGATTTCGACGTTCTCGTAGCCGGCGTACAGGGTCGGCGTGCCTGGGAAGACGTAGGGTTCCTGAGCGAAGGGCACTCCCGCGTCCTTCAACGACTGGACGACGCCTTCCCCTGCCGCAGCGAAGGTGTTCTCGTCGGCGACGACGAGTACCTCTTTGCCCGGGAAGAGGCGGGCAAACATCGGGCCCGTCTGGTCGAGAACGCCATGGCCGAAGACGATGTCCTTGGTGTCCGTCGCGCTCTCGAGGGCGGTGCGAATGAGCGAAGTTGACATAGTGTGTACTTCTTTCGATCGTGACCGACTCAGGCGAGGTGATCGACGAGGTCGTGGCTGAGGTCGGACAGGCGCGGGTAGGTCTCCATGTACTTTTCGAAGTAGAACTGGTAGGCCTCGTGCACGTCCGGGCGAGGTTCGATGCGCTCGGTTTCGTGGACCATGTTGCGGGCTGCGTCCTCGATCGACTGGTACTGGCCGGAGCCAACCGCGGCGAGGATGCACGAGCCGAGGACGACCGCGTCGCCAACTTCGGTGAGCGTGATCGGCACGCCCGTGACGTCAGCGTGCATCTGCATCCAGTCGCGGGACTTCGTGGCGCCGCCGCAGGCGACCAGCTCGGTGGTCTCGAAGCCGGCATCCTTGAAGGCCTTGAGCACGTGGGCGGTGCCGTAGCAGACGGCCTCTTCGATAGCGTGGTAGACCTGCTCCGGGGTCGTAGAGAGGTTGAATCCCCACATGATGCCACGCGCCTTGGAGTCGGTGTAGGGGGTGCGGTTGCCCTGGAAGTACTCGTTGATGATGAGGCCACCGGAGCCGGGGGGCATGTCGGAGACGCGCTCGTCGAGGATCTTGTAGGGGTTCATTCCCAGGCGCTCCGCGGCGGAGGTCAGGTCGCGGCAGAAGTTGTCCTTGAACCACTTGAGGACGGAACCCGAGGAGACGAGGCCGCCTTCACAGGTGTACTGGCCCGGCATGACGCCGTCGGTGTAACCGCCGAAGAAGCCTTCACCGTGGAGCGGGGTCGCGCTCTGGCCGGTGATGACGTGCGAGGAGCCGGTGATGATGGCAGTCTTGCCGGGCGACACGACGCCGAGGCCGATCTGGCCGGCCCATGCATCGGGGCAGCCCTGGGCGACGGGAGTGCCCGGGAGGAGGCCGAGTTCCTGCGCGACCGAGGGCAGCAGGCCACCGACGGGGGTGCCGAGGTCGAGGATCTTCTCCGGGATCTTCTCGAAGACGTCGCCACAGCCGATGTGCTCGTAGAACTCGACGGGCCATCCACCTTCGTCGCGGTTGTAGTACATGCGCAGGGCGGCGGAGTTGATGTTGAGGGTCCACTCGCCGGTGAGCTTGTAGGTCAGCCAGTCCGGCGCGTCCACAAGGCGGTAGGCGTTCTTGTAGATGTCGGGCTGGTTGGCGCGCAGCCAGGCGGCCTTGAAGGGGTACCACTCAGCGGTCGCGGGCATGGTGCCGCCGCCGTTGTAGTGGCGTGCCCAGTGGTCAATCGTTTCGGCGCGTGCGCTCTGTTCGGTGGCGCGCACGTCCATCCACATGATCGCGTTGCACAGCTCGCGGCCGTTTTCGTCCATCGGGACGACGGTCATTGTCGTCGCGTCGTAGGAGATGCCGGCGATGTGACGGGCGGGGATGCCGGTGTCTCCCATGACGCGCCGCACCGATGCGACGAGGGAGTTCCACCAGTCTTCCGGGCTCTGCTCAGCCCATCCGGGGTGAGGGTGATAGGTCTTGTAGGGCGTTGCGGCGAAGGCGATCGGGGTGCCTCGCAGGTCGAAAATCGCAGCCCTACACGACTCTGTGCCGAAGTCGATTCCCATGAGGAAGGGGCCTTCGAATCCGGGTGCAACCATGATGTTCTCTCTTTCTTGTCTTCCACGCCTTAGTGGAAATAATGAAAATTTGGGGGGCGAGGCCGTAGCGGGGTGAGGGCTACGGCCTCGCCAGTGGGCTCTTATTCGAGAGCCCAGCCGCGCTCTTCCCACACCTGAGGCGGCAGTAGGTGGTCGATTCGATCAACGACGTAGGTGGGACGGCTCTCCTCGGGGCGGGCCATGGCCTCGTCCAGCGTGGATTCACCGGTGAGGGGCATCGCCGAGGCCATGCCAGCGTTCACGGCGAGTTGGATGTCCGTCATCAGACGGTCACCCACCATGAGGCAGTCCTTGAGTTCCAGATCGAGGCCCGCGAGGGCGACGCGCGCCATTTCGGCGTTCGGCTTGCCCAGGACGATCTCGGCCTTCGTGTTCGTGCAGGCTTCGATTGCTGCTACGACGGCCGCGCAGTCGGGCTGGCCTTTGCCTCCCGGGAAGGGGCAGAAACGATCCGGGTTCGTGCCAACGAGGGTCGCGCGACGGTGGAACCAGATGGCGTCGAATGCGATCTGCAGTTTCCTGTAGTCGAAGGTTCGATCGTAGGAAGCAACGACGACGTCGATCTGCTCCGGGTCATCACTCATCGGAATTCCCGCACGTTCGAAGGCCGCGATGAGCGGCTCTTCCGCGATCGGGAACACGACCTGGCCGGGCTTGTGCTCGAGGAGCCAGCTCGTCGTGGTGGCGACTGTTCCAACGATGTCCTCGACGGGTGTCGGCAGCCCCAGAGCGGTGAGTTTGTCCGCGTACTGGTGCAGGTCTTTCGTCGGGTTGTTGGTGAGGAAGCGGACCGGAATGTTGCGCTCACGCAGCTCCTCGATGAGCCTGCGCGCGCCCGGCAGGAGATGGTCACCGAGGTAGATGGTGCCATCCATGTCGAAGACGTAGGCGTCGTAGAGGCGCGTTGCCCAGCGTGTCGGTTCGGCAGTCATAGGATTCTCCGTTGCTTGTCTCGTTGACTCGCTCAGGCGAACAGGCCGGCGCAGACGACGACCAGGGTGTTCATGAACCAGATGATGCCGGCCGGGGGATCAACGTGAGTGTCGCCGTGTGCGTAGACAACTCGTGCGACCAGCTCGCCACCAAAGCCAGCGATGATGCCGAAAACGGTGCCGATCAGGACTGCCATGAGGCCCGATCCGGTGATGGGGAAGAAGAGGACGGCGGCGAGGCCGGCCGTGATCGTCATGTGGTGGGTGACGGGCCAACGCTTGCCCGCGGCCACGAAGAAGATACACAGCGCGGAGATCGCGAAGGGCACGACCTGGGCATTGTTGATGACGTCCTGGGGATCTGCCGAGACCGGGGCGATGTGCCCGACGATGATCGTCGCGATGCCGGCGGCCATGAGGGAGGCGAAGCCGGAGATGGTCAGCAGCTGGAGGGGCTTCTCCTGCCAGTCGAGCCAACGGGTGGAGCCCTCAGGACGGGTAGGCAGGTGGAAGACGGGGGTCTTGCCGAACATGAGGCGTGCGACGATGCCGGAGGTGACGACCGTGAGGGCCACCGAGTCGGTGTGGGTCCCGAACCAGGGGATCAACACGATCAGCTTGTGCAGCACGTAGCCGCCAGCACCGTAGAGTGCGCCGACGAGGAGGACGTCGGGGCGGTTGAGGCCCGCCAGAGGAGAGTTAATGTCCCTCGCTCCGTCCGGTAGCAGGCCCTTCTTGGCCGCATATGTCGAGGCGCCAACACCACCGGCAAACGCGATATGGGGGCCGAACACGGGTCCGAAGGAGATGTAGTCGAGGAACATCGTGTTGCCCGTCGCCGCAGTCACGGAGAAGCCGACGAGAATCGACACGCCCGTGAACGCGAACGCAAAGTTGGGGCCAATCATGGCTGCGAAGGCTCCGCCTGCGAATGCAAGCAGGAGCCAGAACACGTCCATATTGGCGAAAGTGAAAACTGCATCTGGTGTCATGGTCTTCGTCCTTGAAGAAAGTGGGGTGGAAAGTAACACCGGGGATTGCGCATGCTCACTGACACAATCCCCGGTTGCTTGGGGGGCCTCATCGGTGAGGCTCTGTGTTGAGGATCTGTCGTTCCTCGGGGGTCAGCAGGCTTCGAGTGCCTCTGGCAGTTCGTGCGTGGGATCCTGGTCGTAGGCCTCGAGCGCGGCGACCTTCGGTGCGGAGTGGCTGGAGGGGTCGAACACGTATCCCAGCCATTCCTTCGCGAGGCGCCTGGCGAGTTCGATGCCGATGATTCGCTGGCCGAACGTCAGAACCTGCGCATCGTTCGACAGAATCAGGCGCTCAACGGAGAAGGAATCGTGCGCGACGGAGGCGCGGATTCCGGGCACCTTGTTGGCTGCCATGGCGACACCCATGCCGGTGCCGCAGACGAACAGGCCGCGGTCGGCTTTGCCCTCTGCGATGAGGCGAGCGCCGGCGACGGCGACGTGCGGGTAGTCGATATCCTGACCAGCACTCAAGCCAACATCGATGACTGTGTCGACCCTGGGGTCGGCTTCGAGATCACGTTTGAGGATCTCCTTGTATTCGACGCCAGCACTGTCCGCGGCGACAACGATTGTAAAACCCACGGTGGTATCCCATCTTCGATCATTCAGAAGCTGCGCTGCTCCTGGTCGCCGAAAGGCGATGGGTCCATTGTGGCGAGCGCCGCACACCCACTTACATCCGTGCACGTTCGCGTATTTCCCCCCTTTTGCTGCATTTCTTGTTTGTCTGAACATGCGCACTTTTGTGCACAGGGACACAAATCTACCCAAAACACCCCAACCATGTGGTAGGGGCTTTTCGTTGCGTATCACACACCCACTCCCCTACCCATCCGCGACCTGCGACAACGGCTGTTAAACGACAAAAATCTGGGCCCGGATCAAAGATCCGGACCCAGATTTTTTGAGACGGGCTAGCAAATGCCCCTACATCACCTCAGTACGCCAACCCCTTCGGCTGCTCCGCAAGCACTGCAAAGCCCGGATCAACGACCTCGAAGCCGTTGGCCTTGTAGGCCTCGTAGTCGAAGTTTTCGCATTCGTCGTACCCGATGCGGTGGTACT
>ERZ773027.1293-NODE-1293-length-13619-cov-9.944191_pt1 | contig 13619 bp, 12 predicted proteins | sample MGYA00511032_ERZ773027 | MGnify/ENA primary metagenome ERZ773027 (study PRJEB29015, sample SAMEA2738138) | human oral metagenome | biome: human oral; feature: human-associated habitat; material: saliva | place: China | collected 2190 ... | reverse complement strand
GGGGGCCCCCCCGGGGGGGGGGCCCCCCACCTCTATGCCTGCGTGGTGCGTTCAGCTTTTCGCTGTCGATTCTGCTCTTGACGCCGAGCTAAGGAGATGGGACGTTGATAGATTTCCTCAAGAAGTGCACTCATGAACTCAAGGAGGTCATCACAGTCCTCCGCGTCAATCGTGGCGTCAAGATCACCATGAGCCATTTCATTGCCCATCAATCGAACCTCATGCGACAGGTCTGCCAGCGTCGGATTGATCAAGCGAGACTCTTCGAGGCCGTCGATCTTCTGCTTCAGCGTACCCTGCGTAACGTCCTTGTCCTTACAGGTTGCTTCAATAACACTGCGGGCAAGTAGGACAGCCGCACGAAACGCACCGACGGACTGGCACATGTACGCCTCGGAAGCTGCATCCGCAATGAACGGCGGCACATCTTCAAAATTCCGCCCCAGCGGTACTTGCGGAAGCCAGCCAACCCGAGGCAGATCTTGAGAAAAGAAAACCTCCGGGTAGTTACTCTGTCGGAGCACATCATCCTGTGCTGCTACGCCAACTGAGATGACACCACATCCGTCGCATGTATACGCGTGCATATACATACGCTCATCGAAGGTGAGAATCGCATTACCAAAAGGCGTCTGTCGCGCTTCCTTGCGACAGTTCCAGCAGTGTCGTGATGCCATGTCGCCACTCTAGCCCTGAAGTGACGACCCCCGTAACCAAACGTGGAACCAAATTGAAGAGATACTCACCGAGAGCTTCACCCTCCTCACAAACCCACCGGTCTTGACATTCAAACCCCATCTCAATATCCTTAGATGAAACGTTTCATCCTCATCGTGGAGGACCGATGACCGCTTCATCTCAAGACCTCGTCTCCCAACTCATCGAGCTGTCCAACCAGATCGGTTCGGACACCGAGTACACGCGCTCGGGGGGCGGCAACTCATCCGCGAAAGACGGCGACACCCTCCTCATCAAGCCCAGCGGTGTCCCGCTCGCAACCCTGCGCGAGGAAGACTTGGTCCCACTCGACATTCCAACCCTTCTGCATGCCTTCGAACATCCCGAAGAGCTCCCCAGCGATGAAGACCCCGTTCGCGCGGCCGCGCAGCTCGCGCAGCGTGGCGCGTTCGAGCGCCGCCCGAGCGTCGAAATCCTGTTTCACGCGCTCATTCCCGACCCACTCGTCATTCACCTGCACCCACTGACCGCCAACGCCATTACGTGCAACACGCGCGGCGAAGAGCTCTGCAAGCAGATCCTCGGTGATCAGGCGCTGTGGGTCGACTACACAGACCCGGGTATTCCTCTCGCGCGCCTTATCGACGAGCGTCGCCGCGCGTTCACGGCCACGCACAACACTCCCCCGCCCGCGATCACGCTCCTCGGCAATCACGGCATCATCGTGTCGGGCCCGACAAAGGATGCGATTCTCGAGCGGATCGACTTCCTGACATCCTCAATCCGTGCAGCAATCGACGAGGCCGGGACCGCCTTCTCCGGTTCGCCGTCCCGGGTGGCGGAATCGTTCCGTCGAGCGGTGGCCGCGCCGAGCGTCGCACTGTCGAAGGAGGGACTATCAGCGTCTGCTTCAGCTCCTGGCGGTCCATTGATCCCTGATCAGATCGTGTACGCCGGTTCATTCCCCGTTGTCCTGGAAGCAACCGACACTGAGGACATTGTGGCCGCAAAAGTGTCGCTGCACCGCGCCCAGCACGGACGCGCACCAATCGTCGCTCTCATTCCCGGACTAGCCGTAGCGGCGGTAGGTAGCACTAACGAGGCCTCAGACAACGCGTTGCATACTTTCCTGGACGCATTGCGCGTGGCTCGGGATGCGAATCTGCTCGGTCGCGTGCGTGTCATGGATGATCGAGAGCGTGGCTTCATCGAGAACTGGGAAGCGGAGTCCTATCGCCAGAAGGTGGCTGCATCTCAAGGGTCCTGACCCATCGAGGAAAACCGGACGCACCGTTCGTTATCAAAGTGTTTGGGGCATATTGAATGACATGCCCCAAACACTATGCATTATGCGCACAGCCCGACGACCGCATGAGCATCTCAGCACTCGTACGGGTTGGCAGATCATTTGGACCAGAAAAGTAACTCGTACACGGATCGCATACGCACGTGGGCCGCGGCTCGAACTAGTCGAGTCGCGGCCCACGTCAGCACGCGTCAGCTAAGGCCGGGCAGCGAGGAGGGCGTCAGCCTCATCCCATAGGCGCGCGTGAGAAGCGCGCGGCTCGTAGGTCACGAGCCCCGACGACGCCCGCGAAATGGCGCGAAGGTCCATCAGCGTTCCGCTGGCCGCACCGATAGCCCGCAGGGAGACAAGCATGTTTCCGAGAGCCGTGGCCTCGACGGGTCCCGCAATAACCGGGATTCCTGTCGCGTCTGCGGTCTCCTGTGCCAGCAGCTGATTCTTCGAGCCACCTCCAACGAGATGAATCGCTTCAGGTCGATTACCGCTGAGTTCAATAGTCCGTCGTATCGCCCGGCGGTAGGCCAGCGCCAACGAGTCCGTTATCGCCCGCAGTACGGTTGCTCGCTCACGGGGATCGACACCCGAGGACTGCGGATCACCAACCCCCGCCCCCGCTTCATCCAGCGAGAAGGAATCTCCCCCCGAAGAAGACGACGGTGAAGCGCCCGGGCCGGGAATCCACAGCGAACGCACGCGCTCTACCATGCCTCCCGGAGCCATCAGCTCGGGTGAGGACATGTCGAGCAGGTAACGCGCGGGCTGGGCTGCCTCGGTCTGCGCGTCGAGGAGCGGCCAGTCGACTCGGCCACCACCGCCCGACGCATTATCCCCGAGGGAAGCCCACTCGCGCAGGCATTCCTGCTGCACCCACATACCCATGATGTTGGCGAGGAAACGGACCGTGCCATCCACGCCCAGCTCGTTCGTAAAATTGGCAGCCCGAGCCTCCTCGGAGAGAACGGGGGCAACGAGCTCGGTACCGACGAGCGACCAGGTTCCACTCGAGATATACGCGAACGCCCCGGTCTGGGCGGGCACACCCGCGACCGCCGACGCAGTGTCGTGGGACCCAACGGCGACAACAGGGGTGGGCTCTCCTGTCGAGGTGTGCAGCTCGAGACCCTCAATGCACGCTTCGCCGAGAATCTCCCCCGGCTCAATCATCGGCGGGAAGAGGTGCTCTACCCCGAAGTCGTCTCGCAGCCGATGAAGAATCTCGGGATCCCAGTCGCGCTCCGCGGCGTTGACGAGGCCTGTCGTCGACGCGTTCGTTAGCTCGCTTCGCGCTTCTCCCGTGAGCCAGTACGCAAGCAGGTCGGGGATCAGGAGCGCCGTCCGTGCGCAGTCCGCGCGCCGCTCTCCCCGGTCAGCCACACGCTGGAACACCGTATTGAAAGGCTGGAATTGCAACCCGTTGCGCTCATAGAGCCAGGAGGAATCCCATCGGTTGAGCACCTCGGATGCGCCAACACCACAGCGTGCGGATCGGTAGGACGCGGGGTTTCCGATCAGCCGGCCGTCTTCGTCCAGCAGCCCGTAGTCCACAGCCCAGGTGTCGATTCCGATAGCGTCCACGGAACCGCGCAGGCTGGCCTCGCGCAGGCCATCGAGAATGCCGCGCCACAGCGCGAGGATGTCCCACTCGTAGGCCACCTGGGCCTCGCCCCCCGATTGCGAACCGTCGGAGGAACGACGCCCAGGAACGGCGACCGGTCCGTTCGGGAAGCGGGAGCACTCCTCGATGACGAGGCGCTCACCGTCGAACACGCCGCGTAGGACGCGTCCCGAGGAGGCTCCCAGGTCGATAGCGACAACGGTCGTCATCATGCGCCCCAGGAGGCCTGCTGACCGCCCACCCGCTCCGCGCTGATGCGCTCGAAGTAGCCCGAGGCGGCGTAGGCCGCGAGCGGGTTGGGGTCGAGACCCTGCTCTTCACGAAGCTCACCCAGGAGCGGGCGCACGTCGGAGGAGAAAGCGTCCATGAGCACCTGGTTGGCAGTCAGAACGTCATGCTCGGCCTGCGCCTTCGCCAACGCGTCACGGTCAACGAGGAGTGCCTTCGCGGTTGCCTCCTGAACGTTCATCGCGGACAGGATTTCTCCGGGGATCTTTTCTTCGAGGTTGTGGCACTGGTCGAGCATGAAGTTCACGCCGGAGGTTGGCGCGAGGGCACCAAAGGAGACGATCTCGTGCATGATGCGGAAGAGCTGGAAGGGGTCTGCGGATCCGACGATCAGGTCGTCGTCGGCATAGAACCGAGAGTTGAAGTCGAAAGCTCCGAGGCGGCCGGCACGCAACAGCTGGACGACGATGAATTCGATATTGGTGCCGGGCGCGTGGTGGCCGGTGTCAAGGCAGACGACGGCTCGTTCACCCAGGGCCATCACGTGCGCCAGGGCAGTACCCCAGTCCGGAACGTCGGTGTGGTAGAAGGCGGGTTCGAAGAACTTGTACTCGAGGAGTAGGCGCTGGTGTGGAGCCAGATTCTCGTAGATAACGGACAGTGAGTCAGCGAGTCGTTCCTGCCGTGCAGCGATCGAGTCCTGTCCCGGGTAGTTCGTTCCGTCGCCCAGCCAGATCTTGAGCGTGTCGGAACCGGTAGCGTTCATGACGTCGATGCAGCGCAGGTGCGCGTCGATGGCCTTGCGCCGCACGGCCTCGTCGGAGTTCGTCAGGGAGCCGAACTTGTAGTCGTCATCCTGGAAGACGTTCGAGTTGATGGTGCCCAGCGTGATGCCCTGCGAGCGCGCATGCTCTGCGAGGTCAGAGAAGTCGTCGACCACGTCCCACGGGATATGTAGCGACACCCGAGGGGTAATGCCAGTGAACCGGTGGACCTGCGCCGCATCATCGATCTTTTCGTAAGCATTGCGCGGAGTACCGGGGCTCGCGAATACCTTGAAGCGTGTTCCTGAGTTACCGAAGGCCCAGCTCGGGAGCTCGATCGTCTGTTCGCGCAGGAGGGCGCGAGCACTTTCGGGCAGGTCGGACAGGTGGATGGTCATGGCGTCTCCTTCGACGTGTGGGGGTGGATTAACGAGGCCGGGGCGGATCCTTAGGGGTCGGCCTCGGTGGGAAATTAGGCGAGGTAGAAGTATTGGCTCAGGAAGTGGGCGGTTCCGCCTCCATCCGACTGGAAGTACTGGGCCATCTCGGCTTGCCAGCGCGTGTTGACCTCGAGATCCTCCATGGCTGCGGCGGCCGCGCGAGCGTCGTCGGCCTCGTAGTAGCCGACGACGAGGCCGGAGTCCGGGTTGAGGAACAGGGAGTAGTGTCGCCACCCGGCGTCGCTAAGGGCCTGACGCATCTCGTCCCAGACACGCTGGTGTACGTCGGCGTATTCGGCGAGTTTTTCGGGGCGGACGCGCAGGAGGAAGCAGGCCCGATGGGGGCTGGACTGACTCGTCGTGGCGAGCGTGTGGGCCAGTGGTGGGGTATCGCTCATGGGAAATCCCTTCATCGTTGAACGGGAATTGGTTGTGTCTATTTTAACGTGAATCGTTTCACTGAGCAAGCAGGGTACCGCACACAGCAGGCGATTCACGGCATGAAGGCGGGGTTGGTGGGCACAGCGAGCGCGCCCACCAACCCCGCCAGAGACGACGTCAGAAGTCGTACTTGTCGATGTTGTCCGCGTTGAAGCGCACGGGGTCACCGACGACAACGGTCTTGTTCTCGCCGATCGTGCGCTCACCGAGGGTTCCGGCAGTGAACTTCTCCCCTACCTCGCCCTTGATCGCTCCGCTATCGAGAGCTGCACCCGCGTATGCGGCCACATATCCGAGCTGGGCGGGATCCCACAGAGCGAACTCCTTGACGGTCCCGTCCTTGACGAAGGATCGCATTTCGTTGGGCAAACCCAGGCCGGTCAGGACGACCTTGCCCTTGTAATCAGAGGTCGACAGGTAGCGAGCGGTGGCTGCGATACCGACGGTCGTCGGGGAGACAATCGCATTGAGGTCGGGGTGTGCCTGGAGCAAGCCCTGTGCCTCCTGGAACGACTTTGTATCATCGTCGTCACCATAGACCTTCGCGACGATCTCAATGCCCTTGTACTTGTCGTTCGAAGCGATTTCATCCTCCATGAACTTGATCCACGCGTTCTGGTTGGCAGCGTTTGCCGTCGCAGAGAGGATGGCTACCTTCCCAGAACCACCGATCTGGTCGATGACCATGTCGAGCATGGTGATCGCAACCTGCTTGGATTCAACCTGGTTGATGAACAGGTCTCGGCAATCGGCCGCGCTGTCGGAGTCGAAGGTGACGACCTTTGTACCGGCCTTACGCGCATCCTGAAGCGCTGGGCATACGGCATCGGGGTCGTTCGCAGCAATCACGAGGACATTCGTGCCCGCCTGCACCTCGGAGTTAATGAAGGAGACCTGCGAGGAGGAGGATGCCTCGAGCGGACCGACGACGTTGACCTCGGCAAAGCCGATCTCGCCAGCAGCGTTCTTGCCGCCGCCGAGCATGACGTCAGAGAAGGGGTTGTTCAGCTGCTTGGGAATGAACGTGATCGACTGGGACGACACATCGTACGAACCGGAGGTATCGCCGCCGGAGCTGGACTCACTGCCCTGCGTCGACGTTCCACCGCCGCAGGCGGACATCAGGAGGGCCGAGGCCAGCGAGAGTGCGCCGAGAACGGCCGCACCTTTCTTCATGTGAGACATCGTTGTCTTTTCCTTTCGGGCGCACGCGCCCTGTTGCGGGGGCGTGGTGCCCCTCGTTGTGGGATTGTTAGGCGCTCGCCGCGCCCGGTGCGACGCTGACGCGAGGGGTACGCGCATCAGCTCGATGAGCCAGACGCTGGCGGACGGCATCCACCAGCGATGGCGCGACGACGGAACCGATCAGGAGCAAGCCCGTGACCAGAACCAAGATGACTTCGGGAATTCGGTTGAGGCGCAGCGCGTAGTTGAGAACACCGATCGTCAGGACACCGCACACGCTGCCCCAGATCGAGCCTCGACCACCGAAGACGCTGACCCCACCGAAGACGACTGCAGCGATCACGACGAGCTCGAGGCCCTCGACGTTATCGGCTTTTGCCGCAGAGTAGCGCAGCGTCCAGTAGATGCCTGCCAGCGCCGCCATAAGCCCCGACAGCGTCAGGGCGATGACGCGAGAACGCTTCGTGTCGATACCGACGAACTCGGCGGCCTGCTTGGAGTAGCCCAGCGCGAAGAGGCCTCGACCGTACGGGGTCTTGTGCAGCAGGAGCCAGAAGAGAATGACGAACAGGATGACGGGGATCGCCATGTATGGGATGCCCGTGGATCCGAACGATCCGGTGACCGCGGAGGTTGCCCACTCCGGGAAGTCGGAGATCGACTGGTCACCGATGACGACGAGGGCGAGGCCTCGATACAGCGCGAGCGTACCGATCGTGACCGCGAGCGCCGGCAGCCCCACGTAGGCGGTCATGAATGCATTGACGAGGCCGCACGCCAGTCCGATGAGGAGGCAGATCGCGATGCTCGCCCAGAATCCGACGCCCGACTGCACGAGGACTCCAAAGGAAGCACTGACGAGGCCGGCGGTCGAGGCGACGGACAGGTCGATGTCGGCGTTAATCATGACGAGGGTCATGGGCAGGGCCATGAGGAGCGTCGCCGTCACGTCCAGGGTGAGGAACGTGAGCGTGCGAGGCTGGCTGAACCTCGGAATGAGGATGGTCGCGACTGCAATGGCGAGGATGAGGATGAGGGTCATGTGCGAGTCTCGCGAGGAGAACACGCGTCGAATCGAGGCCATAAGGTCACGTGACGAGGTCTGAGTAGGGGTGCTCATCAGCGATCCACTCCCTTCTTGCGCAGCGCCTCGTGGCGGCGCATTGAGCTGACTCGGTCGACGACGATCGCGATGAGGATGAGCGCACCAACGACGGCCTTTTGCCAGAATTTGTCGACGCCGACAGCTGTAAGCGCGGACGTCATGGTGGTGAGGAGGAGCGCACCGATGGCGGCTCCGTAGGCGGTTCCAACGCCGCCGGTCATTGCAACGCCGCCGACGACGCACGCGGCAACAATGTCGAGTTCCATGCCTGCGCCCGTCGTTGCGCCGACGGAGTTAAAACGGGAGGCGTAGAGGACGCCGCCGAGTCCAACGAGCGCTCCGTTGGCGACGAATGCCGCGAAGACGCGCTTGGCGACGGGGATACCGTAGACGGCTGCGGCTGCACGGTCGGAGCCGATTGCGTAGAGGTCGCGTCCAGATCGGGCGTAGCGCTGATAGAGCGAGACGATCACGATAACGATGACCGCCAGGAGGGTGAGCAGCGGGAAGCCACCAATCGTCGCAACACCCAGGTCACCGAAGGCCTGGGGGCGGTCACCGGCGAAGTACTGGGTGGATCCTGCCCACCAGTTCAGTCCTCCTCTGAAGACGTAGAGAGTGCCCAGGGTAATGACCATTGCGGGGACTTTCGCCTGCGTGACGAGCAGTCCGTTGAGTGCTCCGAGCAGTGCTCCCAGAACAGTGCCCGCGATGAAGACGACGACGATGGGCAGTCCGGGGTTAGCCGCAAACAGGAAGCCCGTGGCGAAGGCAGTGCACCCGAGGATGGAGCCGACCGAGAGGTCGACGCCTTCGGATTGGATGATGAGGGATTGCCCAGCAGCCATCAGCATGGCGATCGTCGCGTTGAGGAAGAGGTCGCGCACTCCCTGGGCGGATAGGAAGCGCGGGTTCATTACCCACGTCAACAGGACCAGGGCGATAAGAGCCGCAATAACCGGGAGCTCACGCATGGACAGGAGAGACCGTAGCTTCGATGCGGCGTGCACCTTGGTCACAGACGAGGAGCTGGCTGGCTCTCGGCTCACCGGCGCGGATCCGTGGATGCGGGAGGGAGGAGTCAGTGTCGTGGTCATGATGCGGCCTTTTCATGGTCGGTTGCCGCCGTCATAATGGCGTCAGCTGTGGCTTCTTCTCTGGTGAATTCGCCGGTGATACGGCCTTCGCACATGACGAGGACGCGGTCTGCCATGCCGAGCACCTCGGGTAGTTCCGAGGAGATCATGATGACGGCGACTCCCCTGGTGGCGAGGGTTGAGATCAGGCGGTGCACCTCGGACTTGGTTCCGACATCGATGCCGCGGGTCGGCTCATCGACGATGAGAATCTTGGGATCGGTAGCGAGCCATTTCGCCAAGACGACCTTCTGCTGGTTGCCACCCGACAGTGCGGAGACAGGGGTGTCCTGGGTGGCCGTCTTTACTTCGAGATTTGTGGACCATTCCTGTGCGACCGCTCGCTCGGTCCGGGAGTTGATGAGTCCGCAGCGAGCGAGTTTGCTACGCAACGTGAGTGCCGTGTTGCGGGCTACGGACAGGTCCATGACGAGGCCTTGCTTGCGCCTGTCTTCGGGGACGAAGGCGAGGCCGGCTCGGATCGCAGCCACCGTGTCGCCGAGCTTTAGGGGCTTGCCAAAGGCTGTCACGGTGCCGCCATCCGCTTTGTCGATACCCATGATCGTGCGCACGACCTCGGAGCGGCCGGCGCCGACCAGGCCCGCCAGTCCCAGGATTTCCCCGCTGCAGACCTCGAAGCTCACGTCTTCGAAGGCGCCGTATCGGGTGAGTCCTTCGACTTTCAGGACCGGATCGCCAATCTGCGCGTCCAGCTTGGGGAAGAGCTGATCGACGTCGCGGCCGACCATGTCTCGCACGAGCTGAGCCTTCGTGGTTCCCTCCAGGTCACGGGTCGACACGTAGGCGCCATCGCGCATGATCGTCACGTCGTCGCACAGATCGAAGATTTCTTCCATCCTGTGCGAGATGAACATGAGGGAGGCTCCCTTGTCGCGCAGTGAGCGCGCGACGGAGAAGAGGCGGTCGACCTCGTGCCCGGACAGAGCGGCCGTCGGTTCATCCATGATGAGAACCTTGGCGTCCAGCGAGATCGCCTTTGCGATTTCAATGATCTGCTGGTCCGCGATCGACAGTCCGTCGGCCAACTGCGAGGGGTCAATCGGCACTTCGAGGCGATCAAAGAGCTCTTGGGCGTCGCGCTTCATGGCCGCGTGATCGATGAGGCCGAGGCGTCCCCTGGGCTGTCGGCCCACGTAGATGTTCTCGGCGACCGTCAGGTCGGGGAACAGCGTGGGCTCCTGGTAGATCACCGAGATTCCGGCAGCCTTCGATTCGGCAGGCGTCTTGAAGCGCACCGGCTGACCATCAACCAGGAACTCTCCAGAGTTTGGCTGGTGAATACCAGCGAGCACCTTCACGAGCGTCGACTTGCCCGCGCCATTTTCGCCGGCCAGGGCGTGAATGCGGTGCGGATACAGCTCGATGCACCCATCGGACATCGCGGTGAAGGAGCCGAACTTCTTCACCGCATGCTGGAGCGAGACAACTGGCCTTTCAGCTTCTCGTGTCATGTGGTCACCTCTTCATCGAGGAATGAAACGATTCAGATAGATAGAAAGTGTGCCACACGACAATATGCATGTCAACTCTATCGAGAACCCCTGAACTTGCCTGGAAAATTGAAGCGGAAACCTACTCGGAGATGCCACAATATGAACGTTTCATCACTCGAGTTCCTGAAAGAGCTACCATGACGCCGCCCCGCCGTACCCCCGAGGGCACGAGTCCCCAGGACGCAGCCACTGCCTCGTCCCTCTCAACGCCTCGCAAAGCCCCCGGCGTCAAAGACGTTGCCGCTCTTGCAGGCGTGAGCGTCGGCTCCGTGTCTAACGTCATTAACCGGCGCGACAGCGTGCGTCCCGACGTACGCGAGCGCGTCGAGGCGGCAATCGCACAGCTCGGCTACAAGCCCAATCCGACCGCGCAGGCCCTGCGACGGGGGACCTCGCCGCTCGTGGGCGTTGCGGTCTTCGACCTGACGAACCCCTTCTTCATGGAGGCTGCTGCTGCCATGGAGCGCGTGCTATCGCGCGAGGGATACATCATGACACTGTCTTCCACGCACGCCTCCGTGCAGGAGGAGCGCGACCTGCTCGAGGCCTTGGGGCGCCAGGCGGTGCGCGGCGTTCTTCTCACCCCCGCAGACTCCACACACGAGGCCGCTACGCGTTTGGTCGAGGAAGGGACGCCGGTCGTGCTCTTCGACGCGGCCGAGGCGCCCGAGGGTCTGCCGTCCGTGTCGATCGACGACCGCGCGGGCGCCGCACTAGCGATCGAGCACCTTCTGGCACTCGGACATGAGCGGATCTGTTTCCTCAACGGCCCCGCCGACATGCGCCAATCCGTGCAGCGCCTCGCGGGCGTGCGGGACGCGATCGAGCACTGGCAGCGTCTCACGGGGTCGGACAGCATCCAGTTGACCGTGTACAACGCGCAGGCGTACACCGCCCAGGCAGGGTATGCGGCCACCGAAGACACCATCGCCAAGGCCCGCGCTACCTCCGACGAAACGAACCCCACCGCGGTCTTCTGCGCAAACGATCTGCTGGCCGTGGGCGTCATGTCCGCGCTGCGCGTCGCAGGAATTTCCATTCCCGACGACGTATCCGTCATCGGCTTCGACGACATTCCCCTGGCCGCACAGATGCCCGTTCCGCTCACGACGATCCGCCAGCCCATGGACGAACTAGGAGCGGCAGCCGCAGAACTCCTTTTGTCCGGCTCCGATGCGCCCACGCAGCACCAGACCTTCAGCCCTGTCCTCACCATCCGCGAATCGACGGCAAAGCCGAGGGAGTAGGGGGAGGACACCGAGCAACACGCGCTCGCATGGTTCCCCACAAATGTCGCAGGCAATTCCCCTCCCCGTTATTCAAACTTTGAAATCTAACCGTTGCAATTCCAACGTTTTTGAGGCGCATACAAAACTGGTCCACTGGAATTGCATGCGAATTTTCGGGAAGGGCCAGTTTCTCCCTGCCGACGAGGCCAGAGTTTCATCTTGTGAGCACACTTGCCGCACCCGGCCCTTGTCGACCCCAACACAGACAAACAACCTGTCAAGACGCTTAAAGCTCCAACACCGTGTAGAGTTCAATATTGTCAAGCTACAAAGGGGTAACAGACACAGCAGGATAGTCATCATCATGGGTCTCGTTCCCCACCCGCCATGAGAGAGTCCTCAACATATGGAAGCGACACCAAAACAGAAGTTCAGCGCACTCTACACATCGGAGCCCCAACTCACGCGAGCGCTGGCCGCAGAATTCCGCCACGATCCGAAAGTAACTGAGCGCTACTTCTCGTCCCTGCTGGGCGTAAAGCTTGGCGAACTCACCGATGTGAGGTGCGAGAAAGATCAGCGCGTAGACATTCTTCTGGAGTTCGAGCACAAAACGATCGCCATTGAAGCCAAGATCGACCATTTCATCAGCGAGGATCAACTAGAGCGGGAATCGACGGTCGCTGATTACCTTCTGCTGCTTCTCCTTGATGCCGACGATGCAGCGGAATACCGAGATCAGGTCGCGCGCGTTCTCACCTGGGCGGAAATACTCCCCGAATTCCCCGACGCTCGCGTTCTACTGTCTGACGTCGAGTCCCTCCCAGCATCGAAAGTCCAGGTGGAGCGGGTACTACGCAAGACGCTGAGAAACATGACGATCCCAGACGGGTGGTATTTCACAGTCAATCGCGGGGATTCAGCGATGCCGGGCATCACTATCAAATCCCCAGAGCTCCCTAACGGCGATTGGCTCTGCGGACAGATTCAGGTGACCGGCCGGAAAATGCCACCAGCCTTGAGCGATGTGTGCCTCGAGTACTACGCCGGAACATACGTTGAGGAAACCGACGAGTGCTATCCGCCCTTGGATTCGAACAACAAGCCGTCGTGGGTAACAAACGCACAGGTTCTCTACGAGACGGTGTTGGAGAAGGACCCCAGCACGTTCGACCTCAAGACCAATAAGCCTGGCACCTCACGACGACCTCTCGGTCAGCTCCGTAAAGATCTCACGATGAAGTATCTGACAGATGCTCCCTGGCTTGCCCAGGGTTACATCAACTGGGCTCTCGGCGTCCGAGCAAACCCCAAACCAATCTCTGAGATCGACGACCTTGCAGATGCTGCGATGCGTCTCTTCACCGCCTGGTTCGACGCTCTCGAAAAACGATCACGCGCGTAAGGATGCGTCCGCACCTCCGGCCTCGGCATTGCCTGAGTGCTCAGCCCGGCCAGGCCCTGCAGGACACGCACCAGCCTCGGCACACCACGCACCCGCAGCCCGACGCGCCCGCACACCTACTGCCTCCCACACTCACCCGCATGGTTCCCCACAAATGTCGCACGTAATTCCCCGAACCGTCCTTCAAACTTTGAAATTGAGTCGTTGCAATTCCAACGTTTTCTCAGCACATCAAAAACTGACCGAGGGAAATTACGTGCGACATTTTAGGGGCGTGCGAGTTTTGCCCGCCACGAGGCCGGGGCTGGCCAGGCGGATGCACGCATAGTCGTGGCCCGGGAACCCCCGGCCACAACACACCGGTGGGGGCTCCCGGGAACCCCCGGCCTCGTCGTGACGCGCCGTTCGTTTCGACGAGGCCGGGGCTGGTTCAGCGCTCACAACCTCAGTACGCCAACCCCTTCGGCTGCTCCGCCAAAACAGCAAACCCCGGGTCGACGACCTCAAAGCCGTTGGCTTTGTAGGCCTCGTAGTCGAAGTTTTCGCATTCGTCGTACCCGATGCGGTGGTACT
>ERZ773027.1291-NODE-1291-length-13622-cov-10.134444_pt1 | contig 13622 bp, 18 predicted proteins | sample MGYA00511032_ERZ773027 | MGnify/ENA primary metagenome ERZ773027 (study PRJEB29015, sample SAMEA2738138) | human oral metagenome | biome: human oral; feature: human-associated habitat; material: saliva | place: China | collected 2190 ... | reverse complement strand
GCCACGGTCGTGCCGAGCGTCGTCCACGCAGCCCCGTTCTGACGGGCCGAGTCCGCCAGCCCAGCAAGGCCGGTCTTACCTTTGTCGGAGGCGTTCCCCATCTGGTCGCCGGCACCCTGTGCGGCCTGCCCGGCGCCCTGCATCGCGTCCGCAGCGGACTTGGTGGCCGCAGACGCTTCGGACATGCCCGCTTTCACGCCTGACGCATCCGCCGTCAACTTCACCACGACTGTGCGATCTGCCACCACGGCCCCTTCCGACGTTAACTGATCCCCAGTTTACCTAGCCCTCATCGCGCGTGTCCGCAACATAGACGAGCGCCCCTTTCTTCGGCGGGTCGATCAACTCGCCGTCGCGATTCCGTTCCGCATGCTCGGCCTCCCACTGCTCTCGGGCCGCTTTCGCATAGCACACTTCCTGACGGACCTCGAACCACCCGTCCATCATCTCGTCCCACGCGAGACCGCGCGGGTAGCCGCACCCACACGGGCACAGGGAATCCTCGAACATGGAGTACGCCTCAGCCAGGACATAGTCCTGCGGCACCCAATCTGACGACTCGCGCAGAATGCCGGTGGGCGGTCGCCCCCATTGCAGGGCGTGCTTCACGCGCGCCCGCAGCCACTGTCCTGCTGGGGCGCTCAGGACTTCGACGAGAAAGGGGCTGTGATAGTCGGACTTTCCGTGTCGACCATCCGCACGACGCGGGACAGCTTCTCCACCTGCTGCGGGGACGCCTGGTACAGGCCGGCGATGTCCTCACCGGTCACGCCGGTCGGCTCCACGATATGGGCGGCCAGGAAAGCGCACTCCATCTCGTGTGTGACCGGGTCGTCCTTCGTCTTGTGGCCCAGGCGCTCCATGAGTTCCTTCTGCGCATACACGGACATGGTCTGCACGACGAACTCGACACCCGACATCTTCAGAGTCTCAAGCGTCTTCTGCGCCTCGGCGAGAAGCTCTCCCTTCCGTTCGTCGGTCAGCCCAGGCAGGCGGGCCTCCTCGTCGAGGCGGTCGATCACAGCGAGCAGGTCCGTGCGCCCATACAGCATGCAAGCCTTCCGGGTCGGCTGAAAACCAGCCATCCACTGGGCGAAGTCAAAACTCTCAGGCTTGGCGGCGTCGCCAGTGCGATCCTCGGCAGTAACCTCAGTGATCTGCGACGTGTCAGTCATGGCTGCCCCTTCCGGTGGCGGTCAAGCGGTGCGGCGGAAATGGAAGGGGCCCAACCGGGAGAGACCGCCAACACTCCCGGCCAGGCCCCCGCAAGGGGAAGTTTATCAGGCCCCCGCAGTGTAGGACTTCCCGCTGGAGGCGCCCTTACCGTTGGTGACGATGAAGTTGCCGGTCTGGACGCCGGCGGGCAGCACCGCGACGATCATCGTGGACGACACGACCCGGTACGAAGCAACCGGGGTGGTCTTACCGTTGGCCGTGCAGGTAACGCTGGTAACGCCAACGAAGCCAGTGCCGGAGATAGCGACCGTGTCGCCGGCCTTCTTGCCGGCAGGGTCGATCGAAGTGATCGTCGGAGCCGCCGCAGCGACGCCGCCGCCCAGAACAATCTCATTCTCACGGGCGTCGCTGATGAACAGCGTCACGGTGCGCTTCGTGTATGACGTCCTGTCGTCGGGCTTCTGCGGCTGGCCGTTGGCGACACGGTACCAGTCGACGTGGTCGCCGTCAGAGAACGGAACCTCAGGCTTCTTCCCCTCACGCTCGTACAGGTCATACTCAAGGCCCGTGCGCTTCAACAGATCCCAGGCCCTCGAGTCGTCGGAGGTGACGTAGTTACCGTCATCGTCGAAGAACTGGTAGACGGAAACGTTACCCTCGTACTCGGCCGGGCCGGGGACGGTTCCCTTGCCGGCGGCGCCGAGGACGGGCTCCTCGACGCTAGTGCTTCCCTTCGAGCCAAGCTTGTAGTCGGACTTCATGACCTGCATCTCCAGGTGCAGGCCGGCGTTCAGCTCGGCGGCGGTCGGGTTCTTCGGGTCAGCGGCCCGCTTGTCGTCAGCCAGTGCCACGAGGGTGATGCGCCCATCACCGAGCGTACGGATGCTGGTAGCCATTTGCTCTCCTATCCATGCCGCCGCCGCGGTGACGGCGTACCAGTAGATGATGTCAGTGTATCTCAGTGAAACCGGTTGACCGCCCGGATCCGCCACATGTCCACCGCGTACATGGGGTGCTTCTTCTCCGGGAGGTTCACTTGATTGTCGCGGAGCATCGCGGAGCAGTACTCCAAGACGAGAGGCTCGCAGTGCTGCCGGCCGACCTGCAGCTCATAGCCCTCCAGAGCGGCGCGCACGTCGTCCAGAACCACGAGGAGCCGATCCGCCGTGGAGGCGACCGTCGTGACGGGCTGCAGGAAGCTGATCTCAGACACGGCATTGTCGAGGGTGGGGGCGTCCCCCAGGTTCGCTTTCGGGAAGCCGACCAAGGCGTACGGCATCGACGGATTATCGGCCGTGACCTCACCGAGATACACGGAGTACTTGCAGCGTTCCCGCAGGGCACGCTCTACGGCCTTCACGAACGGGGACAGTTTGATCATGACAGTTTCCTCACGATCTCGTTCATGGTGTCTCCGATCTTACTGACGACAGAGTCGTCCATGTAGTCGGCCGGGTGCGGCAGGCCGCCGCCACCGCGGGAGGTTCCCCAAATCGCGATGTTCGCAAGGGCACCGCGCGGCTTCGACGGCCCAAACTGGGCTTCCACTACGGCGCCGCTCCCTTTCGTGTCGTAGGAGAACTCCTGGCCGACCTTTGCGATCCCCTTGTCCGGGAATGCCGCATAGTCCTTGCGGGCACGTTCCTTCGCCGCGTCCAGCGCGTTCCTGACGGACACTTTGACCGCTTCGGTGGCCTCGCCGGCTGACAGGAAGTCACCCGCCAGCGCCGTCAGCTGCGACGCGTCGACCTGGCTGCCGCTCATGCTGTCACCGCGTCCACGAGGAGCCGCTGCGCGGTCGCGTGCGTCAGGTTGATCAGGCCGCGCACGCGGAAACCGTACCGGTAGCCGGTCACCGTGGCGACGTCGTCCACGCGGGCATCATAGGAGCCGTACGGGATGTGCAACTCAGTCTGCTGCACCGTGTACGTGTGACCGCCCACTGTCTGCGACGCCCCGTACATGGTGGTTTGCTTCAGCCGGCACTTACCCTCGTAGACGCGCTCGACTGTCGGCTCGTCCCGCTTCGTGTGGGGGTTCCAGTTCATGGAGCCGGTCGGCCGGTCGATGACGCAGGTGTCCGTCATAAGCCAGTCCGCCCGACGGCGACGCGTCCGCAGGGCGCTCATGGCTGCACCCACTCGGCGAACGTGTACGGCGCCGAGTTCAGAGACGCCGGCGGCCACACTTCGCGCGTGGTGCGGAGAATGCCCACCCCGGACGGCCCCGAAGGCGCGTACGCGAGCAGAGCGCGACGCTCTGTCGCCGTCAGGAACAGGCCGGCCTCGTCGACTTTCTTGCCGGTGCCCATCCAGTCGTCAAGACGCTCACCCGTCCAGCCTTCAGGGTTGTCGTATGCGCGGGCGGCGCACGACAACACGATTTCCTGAACGCCAGCCGGGACAGTTTCAACGGTCCACGGGTCGCGGACCCGGTCGGCCTCCTCGTTCACGAGGGAGGAGGCGCGGCGGAGCAGCCACCCCGCCCGCTTCCTGTCGGCGTCGTCAGCTATAGGCTCGCCGAGCCAGCCGGCGAGGTCCTCAACAGAAGCGAGCGGGGCAGCAGCCATCGTACGGTCTGCTCAGGCCAGGCCGGCCGCGGTAGCGCGACGGGCGTCAAGGACGGCGGCACCGAAGTAGGCGTCCACAACGGAACGGTCCTCGGCGTACGTCGGGTCGTAGTCGCAGATGTGACGCAGGGCGAAACCGTCCTGGGCGACACTGTCACCGAACGTGGCGCCGGCCGGGACGTCGGCGGCACGAATAGCCAGAGCGAAAGCGTTCCTCTCGTAGAACACGGAGAACGCCTCGGGAAGCGCGGGCTCCTCAACGACAGTGAAACCGCCGACCTTCGCGATAGTAGCGTCGCGCAGCAGGCTGCCGTTGTCGGCGGAGAAGGACACGTTCAGGAGGTCCTTGTTCTTGCGGAACACCTCGGCGACGCCAGGGCCAACAGCAAGGGTCCTGTTGATGAACGGCACCTTCGCCTTATTGAGGATCCGGTTGGCGCGGGCAACGACCTCGAGGAGGTTGGAACCGTCAGCCTTGAACTTCAAGGCCTTCGCGTCGCCGGGGGCAACACCGGCGGCGTTCGGGTCGGTGGCCTGCGAAGCCTGGATGGTCGCCATGACAGCGCCGAGCTTCGCGGGGATGAGGGAGGCGACAGCCTCAGCCTGAGGCTTGACGACCTCACGCTCGAAGTCGGCGAGCGTCCAGGTCAGCCACTCGGAAGGCAGCCGGACCGCGGAGTAGAGCTCGTCCTCGAGCTTGACGGAAACGTACTTGCGGGTCAGGTCGCCGAACGTGATCGCGACACGGCTCTCACGCTGAGCGCTGCTGCGCGTGCCGGAAGCAGCCTCAACAGGCATGGCAACATCAACGGTCGAGCCGTAGCCGCGCTCGTAGCCGGCCTCGGCGTCACGGTTGACGGTCAGGGCGATGCTGGACAGGTAGTGGAGGGAGGCAATGTCCGAGAGGACGACCTTCCTGCCGGTCGTTGCGAAGTTCGCCATTTGGTTTCTCCTTCAGTGTTCGTTCAGTCAGGCGAAGATCCTGCGGGCGCGAGCCTGCATGTCCTCTTCGGGCTCATCCGCGTCGGGCGGAAGAGACGGCTGGGCGGGGGCGGCCTTCTGGGCGGCGGCGTCGGCGATAGCCTGGGCGAGCGCCTCCACGTTGGACTCGATGTCGTCAGGGTCGCCGCCGGCGAGGAGGCCGGCGACCGCGCCGAGGACGGCGATGATCGAGAGGGTCGCGATCCAGGTGATCAGGGTGGTGGCTGCGCGGCTGGGGAGCTGGGCGGCGGTGTTCATTTGGGTCCTCCTTGGGGGTGGGTATTGCGTTGTTGGTCTTAGTCTTCCGCGTTTCGGCTGGCCAGTCAAGGCATGGACGGGTGACGTGCGACACGGTTGCGGGTGGGGGCTGCTGTCGTTCGCCCTTCTCTGCTCTTCTCGCACCACAAGACGCCTGGGGACCATGGTCCTGAGTCTTCCGTGCTCGCGCGCGCGCCCGCGCGTCCCGTACGGGACTATGACACCAAGGGAGAGATATCTAGGTAGTAGATAGTAGATACCTGTGGATATGTGGATAACCCCGCTTTTCGTTGCTCTGATGCGGCAGGCCCGTCCACAGGTGGTTGTGGATAAAGTTGTATGCACATGTGAATCACTTGTAGGTACAAGTACTTTTCCACAGGTTGTCCACAACCAATCCACAGGGTTGTCCACAGGGTTGTCCACAGGGTTGGCGAGGGTGGGTTAGGACTGAGGTCCCCACGTCGAGGGGAGTTATCCACAGGGTGTGGTCTACCCTGTGGACACCGGCCACCACCACCATTGGAGGACTTATGACTCGCACTCTCTCGTTCCTCGTCGGCCTCTCTGCTGGCCTGGCGACCATCTGGACCCTGGCTCAGCTGGGGATCGCTCTCGCCGTTGGGGAGGCGAATGTGATCTCCCTGGTCGGCTGGGGGTTAGCCTCGGCGATCCTGTGGGCCCTCCTGCGGCCTATCAGGTGGGCCAGGGCCCATGGCCTGCACCCCGGATTCCATCGCCGCTGAGGAGCTCTGAGCGCCTCTCGGGAGGGGGCTCCGACACGCCGTTGTCGGGGCCCCTTTCTTCGTGGCCTCTAAGCGGAACGTTCCCGTCCTGTTCTGTCTCTCTCCGGTCAGGCGGGGTGCCTCGCGGGTGTGGGGGTAGGGCGGTGTTCAGGCTTGGTCGCAGGGGATGGGCAGCGTACCCGCCCGTTCTTTGTCTTGTCATACCGTACGGTACAACCGGAACGTATGCGTCCCACTTACACTAGAACGTCAGTCGGTTAACACTTTAACGTGTGAGTTCGCCCACCCAATCCGGGCGTCTGGGAAGCCCCATCATGCATAATGGGGGGGAAAGGGGGGGCGACGGAGAGACCGACCGTCCAGGTCGGCCCACCCAACGGGAAAAACACAGCCAGCAAGAGAACAACCCCCCGACAGGAACACAACCCACGGAGCCCCCCACCACGGAACACCAGCAACAACCACACGGCCGAACCTGAACAACCAACGAGAACAGCAACCACGACCCCAGGTTGAGAACAAACCAACCAGAACACAACCAGCAAGACAAGCCACCCACAAGACCAGCCCACCCCCCCAGAAAAGAACTGCAACCCACAAGACAGCCACCAACAAACAACAACCCCCACCCAACAGGGGGACAACCCGAACCAAGAACCACAGCACACCAAGCAGTCGGGAGGGGGACTTAAGGAGGGGTCTAAGGGGAACAGCCCCACACACCCCACCACCCGCCACCCAAGAACCAGAACCCACCAGCCGAACACCACACCCCACCAGACACCCCAACCCCAGAACCCAACCCCACCCAGAAACCCGACACCAAAACCAAGACCCCCGCCACCCAGCCACCACCCCACCACCCACACCCCACCAGGTACCCTGCACACATGCCATGGGCCACATCCAACCGACGTCAACGCTTGCCAACAAACTGGAACAAACTCAGGAAACAAGTCCTCGCAAAAGCGAACTACAAATGCGCCGGCCTCGACCCAGCCACCACCCCACCACCCAGAGGCCAGGCAGTAGACAGGGGGGCACACCGGTGGCACCACCCGGCATGCACCATGCGCGCAACCGACGTCGACCACATCATCGCCGGCGACAACCACGAACTAAGTAATCTCCAAGCCCTGTCGCGCGCCTGCCACACGGCCAAGACCACACACGAGAACACCGCAGCCAAGGCACGCATACGCGCCACAGCCACACGCGAACGGCCGCCACACCCAAGCGCACGCACAACACAAACAAACAAAAAAGAAAAACAAAACAAAACAAAAGCAAAAACAAGCAAAAGCGAAAGTCGCACCGAAACGACACGACGCGAAACTTGGAACTGAAAAAAACCGCGCCGAAAAAAAACGAAGCCGCCCCCTGGCACCGACTCCCCTCCCCCCACACACGAAAGACCGGGGGAGATAGCAATCGCGGAGTGGGATGCTCGGAACGACAGCGTTTGGGGTGACGGCGGCCACTGTGGGTGCGTGCGCGGCGGCACCTGGCCGGGCACGTAACCTTGTTGTAGGTGGCCGACCGGCCACCGGGAAGGAGAGACGTGGGGGTTAATTCCATTGCTGCGTCCCAGATGCAGTACTGGTGCCAGGCCGGGCCGGGGAAGCCGCAGGGTGGGCCTTACTCGGTCGGCTACTCGCAGCCTGACCGCTTGTTCTCGTATCGCGACAGCGATGAAGACGGCTGGCTGCAGCGCGACTCGAACATGGACTGCTCGTCCGCGGTGCGGGGGGCGATCAACTATGGCCTTCACAAGGCGTGGGGGTACGGGTGGGGTGATGGTCGGCTGCTGCCCGAGTCGACGTGGACGGGGTCGATCCGTTCTGAGTTGACGTCCCGCGGCTGGTATGAGGTTCCGTGGTCGGACGCGTCCCTGTACCCGGATGGTGGTTTTCAGGATGGTGACGTGGTTCTGTCGGAGGCTGCTTCCGGCGGGGTTGGTCATGTTGCGATGGTTGTTCCGGATGGGTTGGCTGAGGCGTGGATCGCTGAGGACGGCACGATCGACGGGTATGTGGGTGACCAGACCGGCTCTGAGACCAGGGTTGGTGATTATGCGACTCACGTGTACACGCGGGGCGGCAGGTGGACGCACTGTCTGCGCCTGTCTGAAGGCGGTGACAGCCCTTCTGGCGGTCGTTCTTCGTCGTCTGGGTACTCGGGTAGGACGATCGCGAATATGGGCGCTCTTGTGGCTGCTGCGGACGCTGTGGGGCTGCCTCGGTGGGTGGCTTTGGGGTTGGCTGAGCAGGAGTCGAACGGTGAGAACGTGTTCGGTCACGACGCTGGCGGCGCCTACCAGGGTGGCGGTGAGGTCACGGAGGCGAAGTTCCGTGATTTCTACGCTCAGATCAGTGCTGGGGCCACGTCGAACGGTGTCGGCCCGACCCAGGTGACGTACCCGGGTTACTTCTTCAATGACCCGGGTCGTGCTTGGTGGGACCCGCAGGCCTCGTCGGAGGTCGGCTTCGGGATTCTGGCCGGCTACTTGGGCGGCGACTACTCGTGGGACTCCCTGTGCCGGGCTGGTTCCACGTACAACTGCGGTAACCCGAACGACCGTTACGAAACGTACGGGCAGTCTTTCGCGTCGCTGGCTTGGGCGTGGAAGGATCAGCCGCTCGGCGACTATGCCGGCGGTGGTGTGTCATCTACCGATGAGGAGCTGGAAATGTCTGCTGCTGTTGATCTTCTTACTGAGATTCGTGACTCGTTGCGCGCCGGCAAGGAGGGCGACCACTATGCCGGTGACATGGCTTGGTATTCCGGGGCGATCCGCGATGAGCTGCGTTCCTTGAACTCGAAGGTGCAGGTCATTTCTGACGCTGTCACCCCTGGTATCGCGGGTGTGAAATTTGACGGGGACCTGTACAACGCGGTCAAGGAGACCAGGAAGTCTCTCGCTGCTATCGAGCAGCGTCTGGGGGCTCAGCAGGGCGGCCAGGACGCCCCTGCTGGATCGTGATTGTCCTTTTCGCTGTCGCTGCCGCCGTCCTGGGCGCCTACTGGGTCGGCCTGTGCGAGGGCGTTGAGAACGGTTACCCGTGGGAACGAAAGAACAAGGAGAAGAAAAATGACTCTGACGGCTGAACAGTCCGCGACTCTGACGGCGGTCGCCGCGATCGCGTGGCCCCTGATCCAGGCGGCCCTGGACAAGCCATACTGGACGGCCTCCCGTCGGCGGGCGATCAGTCTGGTTGCGATTGCTGTGATCGCGGCCGGCACTTGGTTCGTGGGCGCATACCCGGCGACTGCTGAGGCGGCCACTACTCAGGTCCTGTCCGTTGCCGGTCTCGTCCTCGGTGCTTTCAATGTCCTGAAGTCCGTGAAGGTCAACGGGGTCAGCATCCTGGATTGGGCTGGTATCGTCACTCCTGGTGGTGTCGACCTGCGGAGGTCGGGGGGCGGGGCCCATAAGGCCTGACCCGTCCCGGTCTGCGGCCCGGCGGCCGTCTCGCGTATCCTGCGGGGCGGCCGCCGGCGGCTTCTGGCGGTATGATGGGGGCACGTTACGACTGAGAGGGGCTGAAATGCCGCAGAAACCGCCGCCGCGGCTGAGTAAGTCCGCCCGCCGCATGTGGGATGACATCACAGCCAGGTGGGAGCTCCGCCCGGACGAGATTCGTTTGCTGGAGGACGCCTGCCGGGAAGCGACGATCCTCGACAGGATCGAGAGGGAGCTCGCGGGCGCCGATTACGTGATGCCTGGGTCGCAGAAGCAACTGCGGGCTCATCCGCTCCTGTCGGAGGTGCGTCAGCATCGCGTGGCGATGGCGCAGCTGCTGGCGAAACTGAACCTTCCGGACGAGGAGGCGGACGCTAGGGCGCAGGCCTCCAGGTCTGAGCATGCGTCTATCGCGGCGGCCGGCAGGTGGGGTTTGACTCGTGGCCAGGCCTCGTGAGCGGAAGTCTGCCGCCGGTGATGATCCGCGCCTGCTCGCTGAGGTCCGCGCCTATTACGAGGGGCGTCTGAGGTCGAGGCCGGCTGCCCTGCCGGGGGCCGGAGGCGCGTTCCCGGCGGTCGCGCATGGTCCGGTGTGGGCTTTGAAGGACGGCGAGTGGCTGTTGCCTGAGCACACTGTCGGCTGGGATGTGTCCTGCTGGGCGTCCGCTCACCTTGCCGGGCCTGGTGGTGGCCCGTTTCTGTTCACGGACGAGCAGTTGCGATTCATGCTCTGGTATTATGCGACGGACTCGGCTGGGAGGTTCTTGTCGCCCACGGTGGTTCTGCAACGGTGCAAGGGGTGGGGCAAAGATCCTCTGGCTGGCGTTATCGCCCTCGCGGCGCTCTGCGGCCCATCCGTCCCGTTTGTGGGGGAGGACGGTGTGGTGCGGGGGCGCCGCGAGGAGTCGCCTTGGGTTCGCCTTCTGGCGGTCTCTCAGCAGCAGACGGAGAACACGATGGGGGCGATCCGCGCCCTGGCGCCGCCGGATGTCCGTGAGGACCTCGCTATCCGGGTGGTGACTACCCTGGTCCGCCCGACGGACGGCAGCGCGGGATTCATCACTGCGATCACGTCGAACCCTGACGCGGCCGAAGGGGCGCGCGCCACCCTGACCGTGTGCAACGAGACGCAGAACTGGACGCGGTCGAACTCGGGCATGGCGATGATGGGCGTCGTCCGCGGCGACGCGGCGAAGTCGCCGCCGGAACGGCAAGCCCGGGTCTTGCACATCTGCAACGCGGCGCGAGTTGGTGTCGAGTCCGTGGGGCTGTCTGTCCGTGAGGGCTGGGAGGAGCATGGCGGCAGGGACGCCGGACTCATGTACGACTCGCTGGAGGCGCCGCCCGATGCGCCGCTGACGGCGGAAGCCGCACCCGAGGTGGTCGAGTCCGTCCGCGGTGACGCGTCCTGGTTGACCCCGGACCGGATCGTTCAGGACATCATGGACCCGTCTACGCCGCCGTCTGAGTCGCGCAGGAAGTGGTACAACCAAGTGGTCGCGTCCGAGGATGCGTGGCTGACCCGCGAGGAGTGGGATTCCTGTCTCGATAAGGAGCTGCCCGCGTTGGAGCCCGGCGACGAGGTGGCGGTGTTTTTCGATGGCGGTAAGTCCGATGACTCGACCGCTTGTGTGGCTGTCCGTATCAGCGACGGCGCTCCGTTCGTGGTTGGCGTGTGGCAGCGGCCGCCCGATGCTCGCGCCCATAACTGGGTCGTTGATCGTGATGCGGTCGATAAACGCGTCCGTGACTTCTACGAGCACCACAATGTGGTCGCCCTGTGGGCGGACCCGTCTCACGCCGTCGAGGACGAGAGCATGGAACAGTTCTGGGACTCGGTCGTGGACGGTTGGCATCGTGACTACGGGCGGCGGCTTCGCCTGAAGGCCGGCCCGGGACACTCGGTGAAATGGGACATGTCTTCGCCTGCGAATCAGAAGGCGTTCGTCCATGCTGTGCAGGTCACTACCACCGACGTGGTCGAGCATGCGTTCGTCCATGACGGCGACGCGAGGTTGCGCGCCCATGTCCTCCACGCTGTCCGCTACCCGACGCGGTTCGGCATGTCGATCTCGAAGGACGGCCGGGAGTCGCGCAAGAAAATTGACCTGGCCGTCTGCATGATCGGCGGTAGGATGATCCGTAACATATGGCTGAATAGCCGCCGCCGGAGCAGAGGATCGATATGGTGAACGGACCGTGGGATGACATTGCGGCTCGCCGCGACGAGGCGCGGGCGCTTGCTGCTCAGCGCCGCGAGGAGATCGCCCCCGGGGCGTCCATGCGGACCGCTGCTGGCGGCACCCTGTACGGTGTCGACTCGGATCGGGCTGACGCCACGAAGCGGCGTTTGAAGGCGCTGTCGCTCGGCCCCACCCTGGGACTTCTGTTGGACACGCTGTCCCGGCAGATAGTCGCTGACGGCGTCTCCTCCGACCGGGATGATCAGGGGGCTGCCAGGTTGTGGGGGCCTTGGGAGGCGTCGGGCATGCCGTCCCGGCAGACGGCTCTGTGGCGTGAGGCCCTTATCGACGGTGCCGCTTACGCTGCCGTTCCGCCATCGAACGGCCCCGCCGTGCTGCCGTTGCCGGCCTCCAGGGTTGCCTGTGATTGGGGAGGGGCAGAGGCGAACGAATGGCCTGTTGCGGCCGTTGTGCTGCGCGGCGATGGCACCCCGTGGCGTTACCTGACTGCTACCGAGGAGGTTGACTGCAGGACTGGCGCTGTCCTTTGGTCCGGGGCCCTGCGGCATTGCCCCGTCGTGCGCGTCGCCCCCTATCAGGCGTTGGACGGCGAGTGTGAGTCCCTGGTGGACAGGCTGCGCCTCCCTGCCCGCCGCTACATCAAGACCGTGCACGACCGGCTCCTTGTTCAGCATCACAACTCGTGGCGCGTCCGTACCGCGACCGGCCTTGCCGACCCGGGATCCCCTGAGGAAGCGGAGCGGCAGAAGGCTCTTCTGGAGCACGGCGACGTGCTGACTGGCGGGGAGGGTGTGCAGTTCGGGTCGCTGCCCGAGACGAACTTGCAGTCCCTGCTTGACGCTGAGAAGGCTGACCTGGGGGCGCTGGCGGCGCTCGCGTCGGTGCCGTCCTGGGCCCTGTCGGGGTCACAGCTGGTCAACCTGAGCGCGGACGCTCTTGCTGAGGCCAAGGCCGCCGAGCGCGCCCACCTGCAGGCGCTCACGCGTGCTTTCGGGCGCCCGGTGTGTAACCTTGTCCGCCTGTGCGCAGCTGTGGATGGGCGCCGCGACGACTCCGAGGACACTACGCTCTCTGTCGACTGGCGGGACACCGAGGCTCGTTCTCTGTCGCAGGCCGCTGACGCTCTCGGGAAGCTGTCGCAGACGCTGGGAGTGCCCGCGGCCCTGCTGTGGGATCGTATCCCCGGCGTGTCGCCGTCCGAGGCTGCCGGCTGGCGCGAGTACGCGGACGCCCACCCTGACGCGCTCACCTCGTACACGCAGGCGCTCGCGGGTGCCGACAACCCCGGTAAGGTCGCCGCTTTGGAGGAGGAGTGACCCTCATCGGCGACCACCGTGTCGCCGTTGGGGCGCTCGCCACTAAGGCTCGCGACTCCGCGGTCGACCTGTTCGATGTGGTGCTCGACCCGGACAACCTGGACGCGTCGTCCGCGGCGTGGGCGTCCCAGACGGCGTCCGCCCTGCGAGGTGTTTCGTCGGGCGTGGACCGGGAGGCCTCCGAGTATTTGACCGCCTGGGGGCGTGAGCATGGGCGCAGCATGGGGTTCGCCCGGCCGGCCCTCCTTGATTCTTCTATTGATAGGCAGCTGATGCTGTCCGGGCCGATCCGCGTGAAAACCCTCATGGGGAACGGTGTGGATCGCTCGGCGGCGGTCGCGGATGCCCGCCGTCGCGTAGGTGCGACCGCGATGAAGTCCGTGCGGGACCGTGATCGCCTGGACGTTATCTATTCTTGCCGGAAGCAACGCGTCCGCTGCCGCCGCGTGACTGTTGGGAAGACGTGCGCTTTCTGCTGCATGCTCGCCGCTCGTGGCCCCGTGTACACGAAAGACACTGCCGCTTTTCAGGCGCACGTCTACTGCGACTGCACGTACGAGCCTGTCGACATGCCGGACTCGAAATGGAAAGCAACGGAAGCGTCCGACCATGATCTGGAACTCGTGAGCCTGTACGATGAAGCTGTGGCCTCGCAGAAAGCTGCCGGCACCAGCGGGCTCAGCGACCTCCTGGCCCGCATGCGCCGGTCCGGCAATGGTCTACTGTCGGACGGGGTGAGCTAAACTATCCGCAGCACTACGTCAGGAGACGAAATGGCAGACAAGCCCCGAAACGTTCGTAACGTCGACGAGGACGCGGAGCCTCAGCCGGGCGCCGCGGCAACCGAGCAGGACACCCCTGCCGCCCAGACCGAGCCGGACGCGAAGCCTCAGCCGGGCGCCAAGCCGG
>ERZ773027.1285-NODE-1285-length-13648-cov-4.962701_pt1 | contig 13648 bp, 8 predicted proteins | sample MGYA00511032_ERZ773027 | MGnify/ENA primary metagenome ERZ773027 (study PRJEB29015, sample SAMEA2738138) | human oral metagenome | biome: human oral; feature: human-associated habitat; material: saliva | place: China | collected 2190 ... | reverse complement strand
TATTTGACATTTTTAATTATTGAAAAATATTATCTAGTATTTTTTAATTGTTATTTGCTAAATGACTTATATATTATTATATTTTTATTATTCTTGTATAATTGTAATACAATCATTATCAATCACACATTCTGCACCAATAGGTATGGTAAATAACGGTCTAGTGTGTCCGAAATCCATAACATAATTAATTATATCTAAAAGATTTATTTTGTATGTCTTTGGTTCTATATTATAATCTTTACCTGTTTTTTCTTTCAAAAGTTGTTAAATACCAACTTTTGTAGAATTAGTATTACAATCATGACTAGCATTAAGAAAGTTTTTAACAATATAGTCAATTTGTTGTTCTTTGGATTCAAAACAATAGTTTTTCTTTAATTCTTCATATTTCTTTTCTAATTCTTCAACTGATAAATCCTTATATTGATTTATTATTAAACTTGGTGCAAATGCCGTATAATCGTCCTACTTTAATATTTATTTATATGCTTATGATTGCTTATAATCAATAGAATGTAAAATTTTTGTAATTTCAGTTAATGGGGTAATTCCATATATATAACCCATTTCTCTCTTCCAAACTAAATTACTATTTTCATATTTCTCAAAAGACCAAGCATCACCATCAAATGCTTCAACTTTTGTATTAATATCTTTTGCAGTTTGAATATTATTTTCTATCTCATCATATTTTTCTTGAGTTATTGAACCATATAATGTTGTTATGGTTTTATCAGTCCCAAATGAATTGTTTTTAGATACCTTTAATTCAATAGATAAATCATCGTAAATATTAAATTCATTACCTGTTATACTATTAGGACCAATCGTTCCCCAATTGAACATTGTAATTTTATATTTAATATTTTTACCATCAGTTTTTTCAATAGAACTATTTCTATATTTGAAAAAGTCTGCCCAATATGGATTTTCTTTATCAAATATTTTCTTTTCTTCACCAGATAATTCGTATGGATAATCTCTAAATAAATTATATATCTTTTTCTTATCAAAAGTGAATAAATGTTCTCCAATTGAATCATTCTTCTCAACCCACCAAATAGCATTACTTTCATTTTTTTTGTAAAATTTGTAATTAGCATCTATAATTTCACTTTGACAATCACTAATTTTATTAAAAGTCAATTCAATGTCATCCATACTTTTCCATAGTGACTCATCATTTTTTATTGATTGAAATAAATTGTTAAAATGTTCAAAATCATCTTTTGATATATCATTTTGATACTTATTAATTAATTTATTACAAGCATCACTTATATTTCTTAAAATCATCTTACAATTCCAGAATAAATATCCAGAATTAGATTTTTCTTTTTCATCAGTTTGACCATTTAACTTTTTAGATAATAAGTCTATTTTTTCGAGAATTAATTGTTTAATTTCTGAAATATTCATACCAGTGTAATTGGTATAAACCTCACTCATATTTTCATTATCATCTATATTTTTTGAATCATCATCATTTGAAATATAGTCCTCAATTGCTTTTATAATATTATCAATATATTTTTTTTCTTCTAAACATATATAACCATTTTTAATATAATCATCATTCTTCGCTTTAACTTCTGCATAATTTGTTTCACTTGAATTTATAAAATTATCATTTGACATAAATTCTTCTAATGAGCCAAGAACAAAATATAATGGTTCTTTTTCTTTCTGACTACTATTTAGCACATTAGTAATTTCATCATAGATAAATTTTTTTCTACTGCAAAAAACAAAGTTATTATCAGTTTTAAATTCATAATCATTTAAATACTCTTTTATCAAATTTAAATAATCTAAAGTAGCATTCTTAGAATCAATATTATTTTTAGAATGATAACCATAGAATTTATCAGCCAGTTCGTTTCTTCTTAAAAGTTTTATGCTATTATTTGGCTTTTCAAATGGATCTCTTTGAATTTTTTTTTGTTTTAATATTGACTTTAAACTTATTATAGCATCATCTATTGTTTTAGATAATTCTTTGTTATTGTATCCGAATATTAACATTGTTTGATTATAATAAATAAATTTATAATGTCTATTCTTATTGTCCTTCGTTACTGTTTTTTCAACAACTTTAATTGAATTATTTTTTAATGAATATTCATTATTTAAATCATCTAGCATTGTTTGACCATTAGTTTTTGTACTATTCTCTAACCATTCTTTTGATCTTTTATTTAACAATTCTTCACTATTACATTTTGCATTCATTATTGTAATAACAGTACCAATTTTGAAAGATGTATCATTTGGATGTGATAATTGACCTAACTTTTTTGGAAAATCTACATTAAAGTTTAGATTCTCATTAAACATAATGTTATGAGTTATAATCTCACTATCAGAATTACTATTATTATCTATAGTTTTATCTTTTGCAGAGTCATCTTGAACTTTTAATTCAATTATATTTGCTAAAAGATTTACAATATCTCTCATACCTTTTTGATTATTAAATGTTTCATTATATTTATAATCAATTTTTTTATCAAGAGTAATAGAAAAATCAGCAAATATTCCATTTATGATTGTAAAGTAGTGCATTGATCTAATTGTTCTATCTTCAATATTCATATCAAATAAAGCATGTTTAAATTCTTTCATTCCCTGTTGTAATTTTAATGTTAATATACCTTCATCAAGTAATTTTAAATTTAATGTTTTATGATTTACCATATTATTAATATTTAATTTGTATGCTTCATCAAATTGTTCTTTACTACATTTACCATCATAATTTGCTTGAAATAAAGAATTATAATCAGTGTAAACAGCAAACATATTTCGGTCTCCAAATTGTTCTTTTCTGAATTCTTCTTTTACAGGACTCCAACTTCTTGGAATAATAATTGAACACATTGTATATTTATCTACAAGTTCAAAAAATGGTGCAAATCTCTTATCTAAAGTAAGATGATATATTCTAGATGCTAGTTGCATTTCAACACTTGGATTTTTAATTAATTCTTTTTCAGTTGAATATATTTCTGTCAACCTATTCAAGTTTTCTTGTTTAGGTCCAAATGGAATATTATTATTTTTTAAAATATTTAAACCTCCATCAGCAGACATATTATAATTATCTCTATTTAATTGTTGATTTATATATGCCATTTCTCCATAAGCATTATTATTCTTTTCAAATTTAATACTTGTAGTATATAAAGCATATGCTAAATCTAAATTATTAGTTTCAATATAATAATAACCTAAATTTCTATAATAGTGTGCTAAATCAATAGCACTATAAATCTTATCATATAAAGATTCAGTTATATTTTTAAATTCATCCCATTTTTTTTGCATTTTATATGTTTCACACTTTTCAAATAATGGACTTAAATTCATTGGACTCCATCTTATTGTTTTATCAATCATTTTAAGTGCTTCTTCATAATTACCTTCTTCATTATAAATATAAGCAAGATAACTATATGCAGTTACAAATGGAATATTAATCCACTTAATATTTTTTTCTGATTTATAAATTCTAGTATATAATACAAAATCAATAACATCACTAAAATTATAATAATCAGTTTTTGAATCATTATCATATATTAAACTACCTTTGATAAAATCTAACAATATTTCTTTAGCTTTTTCTAAATTTTTGTTTTGGCTAAAAATATATGTTTTAACTTCTTTGAGCATTTTATTAATATTCTCTAAATCCTCATCATAATATTTTTCAAACTCTTTTTTACTATCTTCTGGCAACATATCATATAATTTTCTTTCTATCTCACTAGCAATTTCTTTTGTCAATGGATGATTTTTATATTCTTCTATTTTCCCATTTAAATAATCAAAATCTTTTTTACTATCTCCTGTCAAACCACTAAAAAGGCTATCCATAATATTTTTAAGTCCGTTTGAATTATTTGTTTTACCAAAAACAAGTGATGTAATATCATCAATCAATTTTTTTATTTTATTATCAGATTCAGTACCTATTTGATAGCTTATTTTAATTTTTTCAGTTGATAATTTTAATATAAATATTTTAGATGTATTATTATAAGCAATATGACTAGATAAAAATTCAGGTGTTTGTTCCTCAAATATTTTCTTTAACTCATTATAATTGTTTTTTACCAAATTATCTATTTCTTGTTTGTTAACTTTAGATAACTCATATCTTTTATTATCTACAACAGCATAATCATTAGAAACCAATAAAACTACATCTTCATGTTGTTTAGTAGGTATTCCTGTTCTTATAATTGCTGATAATTCAATCACATTAAATTCATTTGATTTTTCTTCATAATTTGGATTTCCATATTTAATAAATGATTGACATTTTGAACATTGAGTATCTAAAGTTTTCACATTTTTTGGAAAATTAGTTGTATTAATTGTTATTTCATTACCACAAGAATGACATTTTATTATTATAGACTTATCTTCCGAAAAATTTCCATTTCTTCTACCATTATTAAATTCTTCTAACAATCTTTCAAAACTTGTAGCAAATCCTGTTGCTAAATATGATCCATCATCTGACAAAATTACACTTTTACCACCACGAGTTGAATTATAATAATATGTGGCATTCACATCATTTAACCTCTTACTATTTAATTGAACATTAGCAATAGGCATATCTAATAATTGTGAAAGCTTGTCCAAATTTTTTTCTTGATTTGGAATTGACAAATCACAATGTTCAACAATTATCTTTTTTTGCACTTCTCCATTATTATTTGTTTTCTCATCAATTAATTTACTTATTTCAGCAAGATACTCTTTTTTCATTGATAATCTAGTATCTGATAAAAATAATGAATTATCATTTTCAGTTTTAGATAAATTATCAATATCTTCTTCTAATTGCTTTTTTAAAGTTATTAATTCATCTATACTTTTATCCTTGCCCTTTTCTCTATACTGACTTGGGCTTATCATTTCCATATATTTTACTCCTACAATTCAATTTTAGTAATTATTTCATCACAAAGACCATACTTAACTGATTCTTCAGCATTCATCCAATTATCTCTTTCCATATCTTTTTCTAATTGTTCATAAGTTTTTCCTGTATTCTTTGCTAATATTTCAGTAATTATTCTATCATTTTTATCTAAATGTGCAGAAGTTATTTTTAAGTCATCATTAACGCTGAAAGATACTCCTGGGACTCTTGCTTGATGTATTAAAAACTCACTATGTGGAAGAATAAATCTTTTTCCTTTTGCTCCACTTGATGCTATTACTGATCCCATACTTGCGGCAGTACCGATGACAACCGTACTTACATCACAACTTATATAATTCATTGTGTCAACTATTGCTAGTCCTGCATTTATTGATCCTCCAGGTGAATTTATATACATTGTTATATCTTCATTAGGATCTTCCATTTGTAAGAATAATAGTTGAGCAATTACTACTGATGCACTTTGAGAAGATACATCTTCGTCTAAAAATATTATTCTTTCCTTTAATAATCTTGAATAAATATCATATTCTCTATCACTACCATTTGTTTGTTCAATTACAATTGGTCTTTTATTTATCATAATTTATCTATCTCCTCAAAGTCATTCATTTGAATTTCTTGTTCTTCTATAATAGTTTGCTTTTTATTTTCTTCTTTTTTTTCTATATCAAACCCAAATTTAGATTTTGTTGTTGATTGGGCTTTTTTCATTTCCTCTATATCAATATCATTTTCAGTAATAGTTATTAACTCTTCTTCATTATCAGAATTTTTTGTATTTGTAGAATGTTTTAATAAGATTTTATCAAAACTATTTCTTACCCATCTAGCATTACCAAAGTTTTTAGTTTTCATTGATGTTTCAATTAATTTTTTAAACTTTTCTAATGCTTTATCACTTATTTTTAATTTATTATCATTTACAAACTTAACCAAAATATCTGACAATTCTTCAACTGTATAGTCTTCAAAAATAAATGACTTTCCGATTCTTGATTTTAATCCTGGATTAGTATTAATAAAATCTTTCATTTCTTTTTCATATCCACTAAATACAATTATTAATCTATCATAATACTTCTCCATACTAACTAGCAATTCCGCTATTGCTTCACCAGAATAAGCATTTCCATTAGAATAATTTTGAACTAAACTGTATGCTTCATCTATAAACAATACACCACCAAGTGCATTTTCAATTTGTCTTCGAACTTTTGGTGCAGTTTGTCCTAAATACTCTCCTGTTAAATCTTTAGCTGTTATTTCAGTCAAACGATTTTCTGGTATATATCCTAGACTATAAAATATATCTGCTAGTAATCTCGCAACTGTTGTTTTACCTGTTCCTGCATTACCACTAAATACCATATGTAAGTTTAGATTTTTAGGATATATATTATATTTTTCTAACTTCTTGTTATATTGTAAATAATCAACTAATTGTTTTAATTCACCTTTTACTTTTGATAAACCTATTAATTTATCTAAATCATTAAATACATCATTTATATTTATTTCATTTGTTTCACTTAATTGTTTTACATCATCCAATGTAATATTTAATAAGTTTGTATCATTATCATCTGGTATGTTAATTGAGTGCTTAATCAATAAATTATTAACTAAATTATCAACATATCTACCATTACCAAAGTTAGTTGCTTTCATATTAAATGAAATTGTTCTTTTTAGAGTTTTTACTGCATCATCATCTATTGTCAAATTAAGTTTTTTTAATTTCATATATAAAATTTGAATTAACTCATCTTCATTATAATCTTCAAATTCAAAATGGTATCTAATTCTTGATTTTAATCCTGGATTTAGATTAACAAAATCGTTCATTTCATCGTGGTATCCAGCAAAAATAACCACTAATCTATCTTGATAATCTTCCATACATTTTAATAATTCAACAACTGCCTCTGCACCAAATCCTTTTGAACTTCCACTACTAGAAACAAGACCATAAGCTTCATCAACAAATAAAATCCCACCAAGTGCATTTTCAATTGCTTTTCTTGCCTTAGGAGCAGTTTGTCCTGTATATTCTCCAATTAAGTCTTTTGGTGTAATTTCAGTTATTTTTCTTTCCTCGATATATCCCATATTATATAAAATATCTGCTAGTAATCTCGCAACTGTTGTTTTACCTGTTCCTGCATTACCACTGAATATCATATGCAAATTTAAAGTTTTTGATTTACCATTGATTTTTTCTAATCTTTTATTATATTTTAAAAATTTAGATAAGTTCTTTAATTCATTTTTTATTGTTGTCATGCCTATTAATTCATTAATTTCTTTCATTGTTTCATCAATAGAAATATTATCTTTTGTTTTTGGTATTAATGAATTATCTATAATTTGTACATCACTTTCAAAAAAGTTCTTTAAAGTTTTTTGATACATTTCTTCAACAAAATTTAAATTTTTAAAATTACTTTCTTTTGATAATTGGGATACAGTTTCTTTTATGTCATCTAATGTTATATGGCTTTCAATATCAACATCATTTATTTTTTTAAACAATTCTTCACTTAAATCATCATTGCTTAAATCTTTTAACTCCCATTTATATCCAAACAAACTTGAAAACTCACTATTTTCATTAAAAATTAATTTAAGTTTTTCTTTGGTACCTGAAATTATAAAAATAGTATTGCTTTTTTCTATAATTATTTGTTTTAAAGTATTTATAAGTTTTGGATAATAATCTTCTTTTTCAGTTTTTAAGTTAATTAATTTATCAAAATTTTTTAAGTAAATAAATTTGTAATCTTTAAATTCTTCTGATATTTTATGCTCAATATCAGATAAATTTTTCCTTACCTCATATTCTAAATCTAGTGTATAAAATTCTTTAAAGTCCTTATCATCTATTATTGAATTACTTACAAGTATTGCTTTTATAATATTAACTATCTTTTCTTGTTGCAATCCTTCATTTCCTATTAGAGCATAATTATTGTAAAATTGATTGTTATTATTAAACTTATCAGTCATCGTTTTTACTTTACTATAAAACTTAATAAGATTTTTTAATTCTGTTTTTACATCTTCTATTCCAATTAAACTATCAATCATTTCTAATAATTCTGTATCACTTTTTACAGAAGTAATATTTCCAACATTTTTTTCTAATTTTGGATCAAGATCACATAAATTTCTGAAATATCCTGCTACCATTAAAGGACAAGCTTTAAATTGACATTTTGGATTTTTACATTTTTTTGATAAATCAATAATTTGTTTATCTTTAGTTTGTTTTGAAAAACATTTATTTTTTGTAGTTTCAAAATCTAAAATATTACTTAGTGAGTATTCACTACCCTTAACTCCTGATTCACATATTTTAAAGGGAAACTTAATGTAGTTAGTATTTCCATATACTATTTTAGTCATCTTTTTCTCTACTAATAGCTTTGCTGCAACAAGAGTTTTATCATCAACCTTATCAATGTTTATAAAATTTAACTTTTTTATTCCTTCCACATTAGCACCTCTCTATTCTTCAATTAAATCCATTAAACTTGGATCATCAAATTCATCATTTTTATAATTTTTTATTCTATTTACTATATTCTTAGAAGCATTATCTTTCATCAAATAATAATTATTAATTTCATCATCATAATCAGAATTGTTAATTAAATATTTGCAAAAATTTTCATTATTAAGAATCTTTAACGTTTCAAAAGGATTATGTTTAATTAAATTTACATTATATTCATCATATAAGTGTTTAGCATTTTTTAAAATACAGTAACTATTTTTTTGATAATAAGAATTTTCATAATTGTCATCACAATTTGAATCAAAACTAAAAGCAATATAGTACAACACATAATATTCAAATGAATATTTATTACATTTTGAATTTATAGATAAAATATTTTTATCATCATTTACAATAATATTTATACCTGATTCATTTTCATATTCTATGATTTTTTGTCCTCTATAATTAACAAATTCTTCCGTTATCTTGTACTGATTCCTTATTTTATCAATCTTTTCTTTATATGAATTTTCATTATATATATCAAAGTGTATATTTATATTATTATCGTGATTAATAAGTTGAAAAATATGTTTATCGAAATTAGTAGCATTTTTATCAAAATAACAATCACTTGGTATTTCGAAACCTATGCTTTTATTAAGTATCACTTGAGAATTTAACACATTTTTATTATCAAATACATCATATAATAAAATATTTTCATTCATAACTGCACCGACCTTATTTTATTCATGATTAATTATACCATACAAATTAAATTAAGTCTTACAATTTAAAATATTTTTTTATTATTTTTGCATCATAATATATGGAACTCTCACTTCAAATTAATTAGTTCTTTTTATATTTATTAGTAGAAGTAATTACCTATTTGACATTTTTAATTATTGAAAAATATTATCTAGTATTTTTTTAATTGTTATTTGCCGAATGACTTATATATTTTTATATTTTTATCATTCTTGTATAATTGTAATACGGTCATTATCAATCACACAGTCCGCACCAATAGGTATGGTAAATAACGGTCTAGTGTGTCCAAAGTCCATGTTAATAATTACTGGTATATTTTTTAATTGTTCTTTTTCGCTAAGCAATTTTGCAAAATCTTCGACAGATACCTTTGCACCCAATTGAACACGACCTATTATTATTCCTTTTATATCTTTAAAATTCTTTTGCAACATTAATGAATGTAAATTTCTATCAAATTCAAAAATAAATGTATCACCTACAAGATCATCATCTTCTAAAAATAAAATTTTATCTTTCATTGATGGCATATATTCTGTTCCCTGTAATAGTTGCAAGGTGCATAAATTACCACCAATTATTTTTCCTTGTGCTTGACCTGCATTAATCACTTTTCTTCCTTCATTAGGTAAAAACACTCTATCATCTTGATGAATATACCATTGATCATCACTAAACTCCAAAGAATCCTCTACTATTACATTTTTACTATCAAATACAACTTTAGTAAAATAGTCTAGCGTATAATCAAAACCTTGTTTTACTGCAAAATCTGTAAAATTAGGTCCTAAATAAGTTACTATGCCTGTTTTTTTATATATAGAATTTAATAATGCTGTATTATCAGAATAACCAATAATTATTTTAGGATTTTTTTTAATTAAGTTATAATCTATTTTATCTATGATTTGTATTACACTATATCCGCCTATGGCACATATAACCATTTTTACATTTTTATCTTTAAATGCTTCATGTAAATCGCTTATTCTATCTTTTATCGAAGAAGTACTATATTGATTAACATTATATGCATGTTTAGATACCGTAACCTTAATCCCCATATCTTCAAATCTTTTCTTTGCAATTTCAAAGTTCTTTTCATCTAATCTTGACAGACTACCAGATGGAGCAATTACTCTTATTTCATCTCCATATTTTAATTTACTTGGAACCATATTTTTTCACTTTTACCCTTTCTTTTTCACCCATACAATTTGTTATTGTGCTAATTATCTCTTCTACATCATTATATTTTTCATATTTCACCTACTTTTTTAAAATTAAGAAAAACGGCACTAGCTGCACCAGGCAATAATACCGTTTTTACTGAAATAAAATAAAAGAGGACATTAAAACAAGATTAAAGAAGAATATGTCTTTAATAAAATTGATTTTTAATGAAGATTTTATTAGTTCTTCTCTTCTTGTCATAGTTACACTCTTTCTATAAAATATTGCAAATAGAATATCACATTTTTAAAAGTACATCAATACTTTATATTCTTTGATTTTGTATAATGGTTTGGAAGGTAATGTAAAAGATGGATTTCTTTTATATTGTATTTATTAAAAACTTGCAAAAGGATATATCTCATATGAATATTATACTATAAAATCATAGAAATTTAATAAACGATTTAATAAAATTGATAATTAAATCTACAAAACTATTTATACCAATACAGCTGCATAGTATAAATAAAGGCTGACTATTTAGTCAGCTTTTTCATACTTAATGGTGTTCCCGAGAGGAATTGAACCTCCGACACGCAGTTTAGGAAACTGCTGCTCTATCCACTGAGCTACGAGAACATGACAACATTAGTATAGTAAAAATAATTATTTTAATCAAGAAAAAAAGATGATAAACATCTTTTATATTTCTTGTACTACAGTTATAATCATTGGTTTTGCACCAGTTGATTGATAGAAGAAATTACCTAGAACTTCTCTAATATTATTTTTAATCTTAGTAAAGTCTAGTCTTTCTCCTTGAGTTACTGAATCACTTATTGCACTTGCTGCAAGTACTTTAGTTTCTTCTAATAATTCTTGAGATTCTTTAACATAAATAAATCCACGAGTTATTATTTCAGGACCACCAATAATATTTTTGCTTGCTCTATCTAGAGTAGCACTTACTATTACTATTCCGTTAGACCCTAACATTTCTCTATCTTTTAATACTAGTTCTCCTACGTTATCTTGAGATGAACCATCTATTAATATTTCACCTACTGGAACTTTTTCATAAGTATCTTGTTTTACTCCGTCAACAAACTCTACTACTTCTCCATTTAGTTTTAATATAATATTTTCTCTTGGCATTCCAAGTCCACTAGCAATATCAGCATTTGCAACTAAATTTCTATATTCAGATTTAACTGGGAAGTAGTATTTTGGTTGCATTAAATCAATCATTAACATTAAATCTTCTGAAGATGCATGATGTAATAAATGTTTTTTAGCACTTAAGCTAACGGCATTTGCTCCCATCATTGCAATATCATCCATTAATAATACATTATCAAGTTCAATACCTGGATATGGTGGTTCTGAAATAAATACTGTATCAGTATCTTTCATCTTAATAAACTTATCATATCCTTTAACAATTCTTTTTATATTATTAAATGGTTTTTCCTTTTCATCACTTATTAGTATCACAACATCTTTATCATTGATATTAGAAAGTGTTCCGATTCTACTCTTATCTATTTGTAGGTAATTCTCATCGCTTGCTTTATTTATTAGATTTTGTAATTGTTTACCCATGATAACTATTTTTCTATGTGTTCTACTTACTTCATTAAATATTTCTTGTATTCTATAAAAATGTGCTGGGAATACTGTTGTTATTATTCTGCCTTCATTTTTATTTAATATATCTCTTATAAAACCATTTACTCTATTATTTGGAGTAGTGTGTCCAGGACGAGATGCATAACTTGATTCACTTAGTAAGCATAATACTCCTTGTTTTCCTACATAAGCAAGTTTACCCATATCAGTTTTATATGGACCTAACATTGTAGAATCAAATACAAAGTCTCCTGTATAAACTATTGCACCATCTACTGTATAAAGTACAAAAAGTACTGCATCTGGTATAGAGTGTGTTACTCTTATTGGGAAAATACTATTTTTACCAAAATTAATCTTAACATGTGGTTTAATCTCTATTAATTTTGCGTATGATAGTTCTTCTTCTTTTAAATCATTTTTAATGATATCTAGAGTTAACTTAGTACCATATATAGGAATAGATGGAATCTTACTTACTATATCAGCAACTGCTCCCATACTACTTTCATGTCCATGTGTTATAAATATTCCTTTAATATTCTTTTTATTTTTTTCTAAATAACTTAAATCTGGGATTATATAATCAATTCCTAAATTTAAATCATAATCATATCTTAGTCCGGCATCAAATATAAAAATACTTTTATCTACTTCTACAACATACATATTTTTACCATTTTCATTTAAGCCGCCTAATCCAAAAATTTTAATTTTTGCCATTTTTCCTCCTTTATTTTTTTCTACCACAAGTTTTAAGACTTTAACATTATAGCAAAAAAAAGACTACAAAGCAAGTTTTGATGTAGCCTCTTTTGCTGCTAATTGTTCAGCTTCTTTTTTAGAATGAGCAACTCCTGTTCCATATTTTATTCCATCAATTACAACTTCTACTGTAAATATTTTTTTATGTGATGGTCCTTCTTCTTTTACTAGGTTATATGAAAGACTTCTACCAATTGGTTGAATATATTCTTGTAAGACACTTTTATAATCACTAAAGAATATTATTCCTTTTTCTATATATGGAACAATTACTTTTAACACTATATTTCTTGCAGTAGCATATCCTAAATCTAAGTATATTGCTCCTACAAAAGCTTCAAATATATCAGCTATAATTGCTTTAGATGGATTATCTTCTTCTCCATGTCCTAATCTTAAATATTTGTCTAGTTCTAGTCCTAAGGAATATTCATATAGTGCATTTTCACATACATAGCTTGCTCTTAATTTAGTTAACTCTCCTTCTGAGTTTGCATCATGCGAATAAAAATAGTCAGCTACTACTAAATCAACAACAGCATCTCCTAAAAATTCTAATCTTTCATAATCCATTTTTTTCTTATGTTCGTTTGCATAACTACTATGAGAAAAAGCTATATTGTATAGATTTATATCTTTAATCTTTATTTTTAATTTATTAAATAATTCTTCCATATATTCCTCCTTTGAATAGTATATAACAAATTAAGTTCTTTTAATAGTAAATTATAATAATTGATATTTTAAAAAACATATAGTAAACTAAATATGATGGAAAGAGGAAAACAAATGAAGAAATTATTATATATATTTTTATTAATACTTATACC
>ERZ773027.1284-NODE-1284-length-13656-cov-5.186751_pt1 | contig 13656 bp, 10 predicted proteins | sample MGYA00511032_ERZ773027 | MGnify/ENA primary metagenome ERZ773027 (study PRJEB29015, sample SAMEA2738138) | human oral metagenome | biome: human oral; feature: human-associated habitat; material: saliva | place: China | collected 2190 ... | reverse complement strand
AAAACCTACTGTAGGTCGTCAAGACGACCCACGGTAGGTCGCATCGACGACCTACAGTAGGTTTTTTCGGCGACCCACCGTGGGTCACTTTTTACCCCTTCCCAGAACCTATGCAGGAGGGGATAAAGGAGCCCTTCCCTTCGATCCAAAGAAGTCTTCCGTTAAGTCCTTAACCGCCCTGCGATGCGTATCTCGGGGGAAATCTCGACCTTTGCAGGAAGAAAAGGAGGGGAGCATACGTACTCCCTTCGCCTCATCATCACCCGCCGTTTATATGAAACATCTGATCATGACCCTTATTTCCTCCCTGGGCCTTTGCTCGGGATCTGCTACCGACGAGCCTATCCAGCTCCTTGCACCTAAGGCGTTCATCGCCACTGCTCAGGCAGACAGCACCGCTGTCATCCTGGACGTTCGCCGTCCTGCCGAATTCGCCGAAGGCCACCTGAAGGGAGCTATCCTCCTCGACTGGCTGAGCGACAAGACCTTCCTCGAAGGGCTGGAGAAGCTCGACAAAGAGCGCACCCACTACATCTATTGCCGTAGTGGCAAGCGTAGCCATGCGGCCGCCACGCTGATGCAGTCCCGTGGCTTCAAGGTCGTAGAGATGGAAGGAGGCTACCTCAACTGGGTCTCCGAAGGTCTCCCCGTAGAGAAATAAGCCCTCAGCACTAGAGCACTATGATCAAGATCTATGGAGTAGCCTCCTGCCCCGACTGCACCCACGTCTGGGAGCAGGTCCAAGGGGACGCACGCTATGAGATCATCGACTTCGGCCTCGATGTACGGGAGCTGAAGGCCTTCCTCAAGCTGAGGGATCACCTCTCCCTCTTCGACGAAGCTAAGAAGCGAGGAGCCGTGGGTATCCCCTGCTTCGTCCTCGAAGATGGCTCTGTGACCCTCTCACCCGAAGAGGCGGGACTGCAGAGTCGCTCGCCTCTGGAAGGCACCGCCTGTAGCCTCGACGGCTCAGGCTGCTAAGCATCTAGATCGCCTCATCCGCTGGATGGGGCGATCTTCTTTTATCCCCTCCACGCTTGTAGGTAGATGACTTCGTAGTCCCACGGACGGGATCTACCTATATATAGGGAAATTTGGAACTTACGAATCAGGAGCATCGTATTTACGTACTTTTGCATATCCCTTCTACTTCAGAAGGTCTTCCCCCGGTCATACCCTCTCAAAGCTAAGAGAAGCGAGGTATGGCCCTTCATTACACTGATGACTTCATGATATCCAGACATCTATCCCTCATGCTCGTACTGGGAAGTATGAGCTTACCGACCCTAGCACAGACCGAGGCTACCGACCGCACCCTCGATGGGGTCACTGTCGTCGGGACACGTATGCCCGAGGTCAAGCAGAATGCCGCTGCTAGCATCACCATCATCTCTGCCAAGCAGATCCAAGAGATGAGCCAGATCCTACCGGATATGCAGGCGATCGTCGGCTACTTCGTCCCTGGCGTACCTCCCACGGGGAACTCCGTCAACGAGCGCTACAATACCCTCCGTGGGCGTAGCATCCTCGTCCTCATCGACGGCATCCCTCAGTCCACCCCGCTCCGTGCTACTAGCCGAGACCTACGCACCATCGATCCCTCCGCCGTCGAGCGTATCGAGGTGATCAAGGGCGCTACAGCGATCTTCGGGAACGGGGCCAATGGGGGGATCATCAACATCATCACCAAGCAGAACAAGGAGCATCGCCCCCTAGGCGGGATGGCGACCCTTGCCTATACCGATCACAACTTCTTCAAGACTTCGGAGAAGACCTCAGGCTACCGAGCTGGCGGTCAGATCTATGGCGAGGTAGGAGACTTCAGCTATCTGGCTAGCGGTACCTTCACTCAGACAGGCTCGCCGATCAGCGCTGATGGCGTCTACCTCTCACCACGCTACGGGCTGGGAGACACGAAGAGTCTGAATGCTCTGGTGAAGTTCGGCTATGCCTTCAGCGAGCGTACCCACCTCGAGGCGATGTACAATCTCTTCCGCTCCGAGCAGCAGAGCCCGCTCGTCGCTTCGGGAGGGAAGTATCTCGTATCGCCCCGTATCGGCGTGCCAGGGAAGCAACCTGCAGAAGCCATCCCCGAAGGGATACCCCACAACCACAATGCCTATATCAAGCTGACCTCTCAGGAGCTATTCAGCCACACAGACCTCGAAGTATCGCTCTTCGCTCGTGGTGTCAAGGTCGTCACCGACTACCGCAAGCACAATCCTAAGAGCCCCCGCTGGGAGGAGACCAGTGGGCAGGCACTGACCAAGGCGCTACAGACGGGTGCACGGGCACAGCTCCTCTCCCGCCTTCGTCTAGCCAGTGAGACGACCCTCCATCTCCTCTATGGCGTAGACTTCCTCCTCGACAAGACCAGCCAACCACTAGTCGACGGAAGATACTGGGTACCCGAACTCAAGGCGTATAACTATGCGCCCTTCGCCCAAGGGAAGCTGAACCTGGCCGATCACTTCACCCTCAAGGCTGGTGCACGCTACGACTGGATCAATGTCCAAGTCCCCGACTACGACGTACTTCGTGTACGTAAGGCAGACCCTCAGATACACGTCTCTGGCGGGACCCTACGCTATCGCAATCTGTCGGTGAACGCTGGGCTGACCTACAACGGCATACGCTCATTCCAGCCCTACTTCGCTTACTCCCAAGGCTTCTCTATCTATGATCTAGGGCGCACCCTACGCTCAGCCAAGTCCGATGTCCTCGGTAAGATCGAGACCGACCCCGTACGTACGCACAACTATGAACTAGGCTTCTACTCCCCTCTGGAGCATCTCTTCGGTGAGGGGACACGCCTAGATCTCCAGGGAGCTGTCTACTATACCTATGCTGCCCTCGGGAGCGATCTCAAGAGTGAGAGTGGCTTCTGGGTCGTAGACCGATCCCCCCAGCGTATCCTAGGCGTCGAGCTCTCTGCAGATGCCACGCTCAGCCCTAAGCTCTCCGTAGGAGCTACCTTCTCTGCTCTGGAGGGATACAAGGAGACGAGTAAGGGAACTTGGTCTACCTACATGTCTGGGCAGTCCATCCCTCCGCTGAAGGTCACCGCTCATGTGACCTACCGTCCGATCCAGGCGCTATCCCTCCGACTCTACGGACTACATACGGGGCGACGTGCTCGGTTCGCCCCCGCCACCCCAGGAGGGAACGACTACCAGGAGGCCGAAGGTCCCGTACAGCCCATCACCCTCGTAAGTGGACAGGCTAGCTATGCTCTAGGACACTTCACCCTCGGGGTAGGGGTAGAGAACCTCCTCAACACGAGCTACTACCCCGTCCAGTCACAGCTCGTTGCCCGTGACGCTGAGTACGTCCAGGGCAATGGGCGTATGACGACCCTCTCCCTCAGCTACCGCTTCTAGCATACTCCATATACGCCGTGGGGCAGTCTCCTCTAGCTGGAGACTGCCCCACGGCGTGTATATATGGGTCGGGAGAGAAGGGTCTACTCCGAGTCGATCACTTGGAACTCCGTCCGACGATTGAGCTGATCACAGACGGCCTGCTCCTCGGGGGAAGAGAGCCGAGCGATGAAGTCCTCCGTCAGCACACTCCCCGCTGGGAGGAAGGGATAAGCCTCTGCCGTCCGTCGGGAGACGACATAGGGGCGGGACTTGCCGTGCCCCTCTGCTCGGAGGCGCTCTGGTGCTATCCCAAGCTCCGCGAGATAGCGAACGACCGCTTCAGCTCGGCGCTGTGAGAGGCGAAGGTTGTAGCTCGCAGGTCCATGGCGGTCGGTATGAGAGAGGAGGCGGATAGACACCTCGGGATTATCCGTGAGGAGCTTGTAGAGCATCCGAAGGGCGGGCTCACTCTCGGGCAAGACTTCTGCCCGATCAAAGGCATAGTGCACCTCCCTCAGCTGCTCGACGGCGACACGAGAGGCGAGGTAGAATTCCACCGAATAGGTTTCGCTCTCTTGGCTTGGATCGGTGCTGAGGCGCACATACTGATTGAGGTAGCTCGGTGCAGAGGCCAGCATCACGTACTCCGTAGCTGAGCGAGCAGGGAGACAGAAGGATCCATCCCCGTCCGTGGTGACTACTCGCTCCATCTCCTCGGCATGATTGCCCACCAGATGGATCGTAGCTCCTCGAATGGGTTCACCCTCCCGATCGAGGACGAGCCCCTCGATCGTCGTCGTGACCTTTGCCCTACGGAACTCATACAGATGGGGGCGACCCCGAGCATCGTCCCTTGAGGAGGCGAAGAGCCCCACTTCCGCTAGTTCTTCTCCGTCCCCATGAGGCCAAGCGTCGGGGACGGGGCTTGGGGCGAAGGCAAGGTCATCCGAAGGGCTGTTGATCGGAGCGGGAAGAGCCGTCACCCGACACACCCCATCGGGGGATAAGACCGCCCGATAGATATCGAGCCCACCCAGCCCACCATGCCCATCCGAAGAGAAGTAGAGCACGCTGTCCGACACGGCATAGGGATAGAGTTCGTCCCCCGAGGTATTGACTTCTACCCCTAGAGGGAAGGGCTCTCCGACACGCCCGCCATCGAGGCGCACTTGATAGAGGTCTTTACCTCCTCGTCCCCCAGGGGCATCACTGACGAAGAAGAGCACGTGTCCCGAGGGACTCACCGAAGGATGTCCCACAAGGATCGTGCTATCGGTGAAGAGACGGAGCTCCCGACCTTCCCGCCACTCGCCCCGCTCTCCTTGCTCGGAGACATAGATCTTCGGGACATTCGTCCGCCCTCGATCGAGGGTGACCACACTGTAATAGAGCCTTCGTCCATCAGGGCTCAGGCTTGGCGCACCCTGCTCTACCCTCGGAAGGCTCAGTCCCCTGAGGCTATCGGGACGCACCGCCCACGACCCATCGGCACGCTGGCTAAGCGAATAAAGCGCTCCTAGGGGCTCACCCGTCACAGGCGAATCGTCCTTCTTCGTGCCGAAGCGCCTTCTGTTGCTTCCGAAGATGAGGGTCTTCCCATCTGCGCTGTACGTGACCCCATAGTCGCTATATGCGGAGCGCAGCGGTTCGAAGGGGCGCACCTCGTAGGGAGAAGTCCCCACCCGCTCCGCCATCGAGGCCAGCTCGGTGGATAAGCGCACCCGCTCTAGGGGCTCTCGAAGCAGGCTATCGGAGAAATGAAGGCGCTCTGCTGCCTTCAGAAGGTTCAGCGCCGTAGCGTAGCGCCTTGCCTCTAGGGCAGCGATCCCTGCTTCGTAGGCAAAGCGCCCTTTATCCCCCGCCTTCTTACGTGGAGTGCTCGCATACAGACGCTTATAGAGCACCTCGGCACGATGGTATGCCCCAGCACGCTTCGCCTCCTCAGCCTCACGCAGTACCGAAGGGGCACACGAGGCGAGGACAAGGAGCAGGTATAGGGCATGCAGTCCGTGACGAAGCGAGGACATGTGGATGCGGGAACTAAGGGATGTGGATAAGCTTGTGCATCTGTAGGCTCAGTTGCCACTCGGGATGCTCCAGCACGTACTTCACACAGAGCTCTACGGCCTCACGGTCGACATCATTCTGCGTCTCTCCCACGAAGATCGGGCTCACAAGGTACGCCCCCGCAGGAGGAAGGTCACTGATGGCGGGGGGAAGATCTACATCACGGCCGATCGGGAAACGGAATTCCCCCACGCCCTCGGGGAAGTTCTGGTGCAAGAGGCGCATTGCCTCTCTCTTGGGGCTACAGGTGATGTAGTCCAGCCCACGAGGGGGGCGACGTGTGCCGTTGGTCTCGATGGACTGGTAGTAGCCGAGTGCCTTGAAGTAGGAGACGACCTCATCGGTGAGCTGGAGGGTGGGCTCACCGCCCGTCCAGATGATGCGCCTTCCTGGATAGACGGCGATGGTATCACGGATCTCCTCCAGAGTCATCTCGACTCCCGAGTCAAACTCCGTATCACAGAAGCTACAGCGGAGGTTGCATCGGCTCAGGCGGATGAAGATGGAGGCCTTCCCCATGTGTACCCCTTCGCCCTGCAGGCTGTAGAATATCTCGTTGACAAGCATAGTATTCTTTTCGTTCATCGTAGACAAAGATACGACGACTCCCCCAGCCCTTACGTCCCAAGGCCTACGCTCCTCCCTCCCGAAGGCTACGAACAGCAAGCTCTTCGCCCCTCGCTCCACCCACTCCGCCCCAGCCCCAAAGCATCCCCAAAATACGACCCACCATAGGTCGTCGAGGTGACCCATTCATGGGTCGGTCGAATACCCCATTCATGGGTCCCTCCACCGACCCATGAATAGGTAACTAGTTCGCCCCGCCGTGAGACGCTCCAGAGCCCTTGTACTAGCGAGATACTTCCTAGCCTAAGGTATAGGGCACAGATATCTAGATGATCAGCTATCCTCTCCATACAGTCGAATATAGGTGATTGACCAAAGAGAGTAGAGCCCGACTGATAGTATCTTTCTGCCCCACGCATCCTACCCCTCAGTGCCTGAGGCTGAAGGACGTTCATCATCCTCCTTCAGAAAGTGCTGGATAAAGCCTACCTTTATGACCTCAAAAAACTTACAATATGACAAGCAAGATACAGCGCGAACATCTACATAATCAGATATGGAAGATGGCTAACGAGGTGCGAGGTGCCGTCGATGGATGGGACTTCAAGCAGTTTGTCCTCGGCATGCTATTCTACCGCTTCATCTGCGAGCACTTCGTCGACTATATCGAGGCTGGTGATCCTGACGTCAACTATGCTCAGATGGCAGATGAGGACATTGACTATGAGGTTCGTACAGAGGTCATCAAAGAGAAAGGATACTTTATCTACCCGAGCCAGCTCTTCACCACGGTCTACGAGCAAAGCAAGAATAAGAGCAATGAGGACGATGATCTCAACACCCGTCTACGAGCGATCTTCGACGCCATCGAGGCCTCAGCGGTAGGCACCGCCTCAGAGCAGGATGTCAAGGGACTCTTCGCCGACTTCGATACCACTAGCTCTCGTCTAGGGAATAGTGTCCCTGAGAAGAATCGTCGCCTGCGTGCCGTGATGCAAGGTGTAGCTGAGCTGGACTTTGGGGCCTTTCAGGATAGCCATATAGACCTCTTCGGAGATGCCTACGAGTTCCTCATATCGAACTATGCTGCCAATGCGGGGAAGTCTGGTGGAGAGTTCTTCACCCCTCAGCAGGTATCTAAGCTCATCGCTCAGCTTGCCATCCATGGGCAGGACAGGGTCAATAAGATCTATGACCCTGCTTGCGGGTCAGGGTCGCTCCTTCTCCAAGCTCGGAAGCTCTTCGAAGAGCATATCATTCAAGACGGATTCTTGGGGCAGGAGATCAACCTGACGACCTACAACCTGGCACGTATGAACATGTTCCTCCATGGGATTAACTACGACAAGTTCGACATCAAGCATGGGGACACCCTGAAGGATCCAGCCTTTGAGGAGGAGCGCAAGCGTAGTAATGGCTTCGACGCCATCGTATCCAACCCTCCCTACTCTGTATACTGGGAGGGCTCGGATGATCCTACGCTCATCAATGATCCTCGCTTTGCACCCGCTGGGGTCTTAGCACCTCGATCCAAAGCAGACTTTGCCTTCATCTTACACATTCTCTACTACCTCTCTGCGAAAGGACGAGCAGCAGTAGTCTGCTTCCCTGGTATCTTCTACCGCAGTGGTGCCGAGAAGAAGATCCGCCAGTACCTCGTAGACATGAACTACGTAGAGAGTGTCATCGCCCTACCTCCCAACCTCTTCTACGGCACATCCATCGCCGTGAATATCCTTACACTCTCGAAGAAGAAGTCCGACACACGGATACGCTTCATCGATGCTAGTAGTGATGACTTCTTTAAGAAAGAGACCAACAACAACGTCCTTCTTGACGAACATATCGAGGAGATCATCACGCTCTTTGCCTCCACCGAGAGCACTCCCCATACGGCAGTGTCCATCGAACAGCAGAAGATCAAGGAGCAGGACTACAATCTCTCGGTGAGTAGCTACGTCGAAGCCCGAGATGCCCGAGAAGTGATCGACATCGACCAGCTCAATGCCCAGATCAAAAAAACCGTAGAGCGTATCAATAGTCTCCGCTCAGATATTGACTCTATAATCACCGAACTTGAAGCATGATCGCATACATCGAAAAACTCCTAAAAGGTCAGCCCGTAGAGTGGAAGAAGCTTGAAGAAGTAGCTGAGATTAAAAGAGGGAAGAGGGTCGTAAAGAAGGAGCTCGCTTCAGAGGGGGACTATCCCGTTTTTCAGAATAGCATGACCCCCTTGGGTTATTATCATGAGAGTAATGTTGGGAGCAATACTACCTTCGTCATCGCTGCAGGAGCAGCAGGTGAGATTGGCTATAGCATGACAGAGTTTTGGGCCGCTGATGACATCTACTACTTTGTAGTAGGGAGAAGTTTAAATAGCCGATATTTATACCACTACCTACTATCAAAAAAGAACGAGATTGATCGTCACGTACGACGCGCTAGTATACCTAGGTTATCCAAAGAGTCCCTAGGTAATATTTCCATTCCCATCCCTCCTCCCTCCATTCAAGAGAAGACTGTATGCATCTTAGATAAATTTATGGAGCTGGAGGCAGAGCTAGAAGCGGAGCTGGAAGCACGCCGCAAACAGTATGAGTATTACCGCAATAGCTTGTTAAGCTTTGATAAACCAGGGGGGGGGGTAAAATAATGTATAAACCCTTGGGGGAGGTGGCGAAAATCAAGAGAGGCGAGCGCATTACTAAGAATCAGCTAGTGGCACAGGGGAAGTATCCCGTAATTAGTGGGGGGACAAAGCCTCTTGGTTATTTTGATCAAGCTAACCGAAACGCAGGCACAATTACAGTTGCCCAGTATGGAACTGCTGGTTATGTCGATTGGCAGAATGAAGGCTTTTGGGCTAATGACGTGTGCTACTCTATATTTCCCCATTCGGAGATTAATAATAGATTCCTTTACCATGTCCTGCGTTGTGCACAAAGGGGTATATATAGCTTAGTAACAGATGCCGTACCAGCGTATTTACCCCTGCAGCGACTAACCAGCATCTCTATCCCTGTTCCTCCTCTCGCCGAGCAGGTGCGCATCGTGAATATCCTCGATAAGTTCGACACGCTGACCAACTCGCTGACGGAGGGCCTTCCGCTGGAGATCGAGCTGCGACGTAAGCAATACGAATACTATCGGGAGCAGCTACTGATATTTTAATGGATCACAAGAACCATGGGAAAGAGCCTAGCAGAAATAGCCCAAGAACTACAAGACAAGGCGAAGCAAGCGAAGAGCCCCAAGCGAATACAGCTTATCTATGCCTTCAATGGAGTAGGTAAGACACGCCTGTCTCAGGCATTCAAGGATAATATTAACTCAGGGATAGATAATCCAGATGAAGAGATAGTCATCTACTATAATGCATTCACCGAAGATCTCTTCTACTGGGACAACCACGTCCCAAAGCTTTGCATACAGCCCAACAGCTTTACGAACTGGATCATCAGAGATCAAGGAGGAGATGCTAATATCGCTACCCATTTTAGTCGTTATACCAATAAGTATCTAACTGCTAAGTTTGAAGGTCTTGACAGCGTACGCTTCTCTTATGCAGCTGGTAATGCAGAGACAATCTCCGACATAAAAATATCGAAAGGGGAGGAGAGCTGTTTTATCTGGAGTGTCTTCTACCATCTCCTTGATCTCATCATAGAGAATAGAAACACAGGTGATAGTGAATCTAAGGAGTTTGGACACTATGAGTATATCTTTATAGATGACCCTGTAAGCTCTCTTGATGAGAACCACCTTATTTATCTCGCTATAGACATAGCTGAGCTCATTAAACGTGATACCTCAGAGTTGAAGTTTATCATCACGACACACAATCCCCTCTTCTACAACGTTCTTTGGAATGAATTAAATAGTTCTGCCAAAGGCACGAATGAAGATAAATACAAGCCGAGGAATTGTAGACGGCTACGACTCGATAAGCTAGATGATGGCTCCTACCAAATCGATGACCAGACAGATGATTCACCATTCTCTCACCACATAACCCTGCTACAGGAGATTGATAAAGCCATAGGATCTGGGAAACTATATAAATATCACTTTACTTTCTTACGGCAGATACTAGAGAAGATGTCAACTTTTCTAGGGTACAATGATTGGAAGATTCTTCTACCTCCTGGAGAGGAACTCTATTATAACCGTATTCTAAATCTTTCAAGCCATAGCAAGGTCTCCAGTGAAGAAGTCCCCATTCTAAGTAATGAAGAGGAAAAGCTATTAAGCTATCTTGTGGAGCACATCCATACAGAGTATAAGTTTAGAAGAGACGTTACTACTCCCCCAAATTCAGCATCTAAAGATGAAGCGAACTAACCCCATCGCCGAGACCACCAACTACATCGTCCTTGATCAGTACGAGCGCCTACCCCAGCTCAACGGAAGCTATCAGAGTGAAGCACAGCTCGAGGAAGAGCTGATCTCTGACCTCCAGTGCCAAGGCTATGAGTACGTCCCAGAGATACGGACACCTGAAGCTCTACTGAAGAATGTACGTGCCCAGATCGAGCGCCTCAATGAGATACGCTTTACAGACGAGGAATGGGTACGCTTCTGCACAGAGTTCGTCGACAGCCCTGGTGATAGCGCCACGGAGAAGGCGAAGAAGGTACATGAGTACCCAGTCTATGACTTCATCTTTGACGACGGGCGGATGAAGAACATCTACCTCTTCGACAAGCAGAATCTGTCACGTAACCAGGTGCAGGTAATCAACCAGATGGAGCAGACAGGGAGTCACACCAACCGCTACGATGTGACCATCCTCATCAATGGTCTTCCACTGGTGCATATTGAGCTCAAGCGCCGAGGGGTCGCCATCCGTGAGGCCTTCAATCAAATCCACCGCTATAGCAAGGAGAGCTTCAACGGCGAAGCTTCGCTATACAAATACATTCAGCTCTTCGTGATCAGCAACGGCACTGATACCCGCTACTTCGCTAATACGACGAAGCGAGACAAGAACAGCTTTGACTTCACGATGAACTGGGCACAGGCAGATAATACGCCTATTAAGGATCTGAAGGACTTCACAGCTACCTTCCTCCAGAAGGAGACCCTTCTGAAGGTGATCTTGACCTACTCGGTACTGGATGTGACAGATACGCTTCTCGTGATGCGCCCCTACCAGATAGCAGCTACCGAGCGTATCCTCTGGAAGATCCGGAGCTCCTACGAGGGAAAGAAAGGTACAGATTCTAGGAAAGGAGGCTACATCTTTCATACGACAGGCTCGGGCAAGACGCTCACGAGCTTCAAGGCCGCCCGCCTAGCGACAGAGCTAGACTTCGTCAACAAGGTCTTCTTCGTCGTCGACCGCAAGGACCTCGACTATCAGACGATGAAGGAGTACCAGCGCTTCTCACCCGACAGCGTCAATGGCTCAGAGAGCACCGTGGGTCTGAAGCGTAATATCGAGCGAGATGATAACAAGATCATCGTGACGACGATCCAGAAGCTCACCCGCCTGATGAAGACTGAGCCCGATCTTGAGATCTACCAGAGTCAGGTAGTCTTCATCTTCGACGAAGCACACCGCTCCCAGTTCGGAGAGGGACAGCGCCTCCTGAGTAAGCGCTTCAAGAAGTACTGTCAGTTTGGCTTCACAGGTACCCCGATCTTCACTGATAACGCTCTAGATGATCGGACGACAGCGGATATCTTCGGGCGAGAGCTACACAAGTATGTCATCACCGACGCTATACGCGATGAGAAGGTGCTAAAGTTCAAGGTCGACTACAATGACGTGCGGCCACGCTTCAAGCAGATCGAGCAGGAGCAAGATGAACTCAAGCTCAATAGCGCCGAGTACCGCAAGGCACTCCTTCACCCCGAGCGTATCCGTGAGATCACGAGCTACATCCTGGAGAACTTTGCCCGCAAGACGCACCGTACTCTGGGGAATCGAGGAGGCTTCAATGCGATGTTCGCTGTAAGTAGCGTCGAGGCTGCCAAACTCTACTATGAGGAATTCCGTCGTCAGCAAGAAGGGCTATCGAAGCGCCTACGTGTAGCCACGATCTTCTCCTTTGCTCCTAACGAAGAGCAGTCACAGGCGGGAGAGGTCTCCGAGGAGAACTTCGAGCCAGAAGCCATGGACCTGACGAGCAAGGAGTTCCTGCAGAGGGCTATCGGCGACTACAACCAGATGTACCAGACGAACTATAGCATCGATAGCTCCTCCTTCCAGAACTACTATCGTGACCTCGCCCAGCGCATGCGAGATCAGCAGGTGGATCTACTGATCGTAGTGGGTATGTTCCTCACAGGCTTCGATGCTCCACGCCTCAACACCCTCTTTGTCGACAAGACCCTTCGCTACCACGGACTGATCCAAGCCTTCTCCCGTACTAATCGCATCTATGACTCGACGAAGAGCTTCGGGAATATCGTTTGCTTCCGTGATCTGGAGCAGGCAACCATCGAAGCGATCACGCTCTTCGGCAATCACCACACGAGAGGAGTCATCCTAGAGCATAGCTATGACGACTACCTCAATGGCTTCGAGCAGGATCTGACGGGAGAGAAGATTCATGGATATATCGAGGTCGTCAGAGAGCTACAAGAGCGCTTCCCCGATCCCAGTGCGATCACTACCGACAGCGAGAAGCGAGCCTTCGTCAAGCTCTTCGGTCAATACCTACGCCTGGAGAATATTCTCCAGAACTTTGATGAGTTCGTTGCTCGCAAGGAGCTCGATAAGATCCCTGCAGAGGATCATGAAGCTCGCACAGCCCTTCAGGATAAGTATGGTCTCACCCAAGAAGAGATGGAGGAGCTACAGGGGCAACCTCTACTCTCGGAGCGTGCTGGACAAGACTATCGATCTACCTATAATGATATACGTGAGAGCCTGAGGCACCGTGAGCCCAAACCTACACCTGAGGAGAGTGATCTAGACTGGGATGACATCGTCTTCGAGGTAGACCTACTGAAGAGCCAGGAGATCAACCTCGACTACATCCTAGAGCTCGTCTTCGATCACCTAAAGAAGATGCAGGACAAGGAGGCACTCATCGACGAAATACGTCGGATCATCCGTGCCAGCATAGACCAGCGTGCTAAGGAAGGGCTCATCGTGGACTTCATCCATCAGCTCGACCTAGAGACCATAGAGACTAAGGCGGATCTGATAGAAGCCTTCTATATCTATGCTCGAGAAGTACAGCAGAGAGAAGTCAATATTCTCATCGCTGAGGAGCACCTCCATGACGAGGGAGCACGACGCTACATCCAGATCTCTCTAGAGCAAGAATTTGCCCCGGAGAACGGGACTGATCTCAAGGAAATCCTACCTAGGATGAGCTCCATCAACAAGCAGTATACACCGATGAAGCAGCGTGTACTTGAGAAGATGCGTGCTCTGGTAGAGAAGTTCAAGGGGATCGGAGGGAAGCTCTAGTCTTCTCCGTCTCTCATGAGCCTACCTTCAACTGAGGGTAGGATCCACTCGCGGCTAGTGTAGGTTTAGCGCTTGATACAGGGCTAACTCAGATAGGACAACTTTCTCATCTTATCGCTGGGGCATTTGCTTATATTGAGAAGATATGCTACCTTTGCACCGCAAAGAAGGTGGCAAATACTCTTCCTTAGCTCAGTCGGTTAGAGCATCTGACTGTTAATCAGAGGGTCC
>ERZ773027.1274-NODE-1274-length-13717-cov-12.584395_pt1 | contig 13717 bp, 18 predicted proteins | sample MGYA00511032_ERZ773027 | MGnify/ENA primary metagenome ERZ773027 (study PRJEB29015, sample SAMEA2738138) | human oral metagenome | biome: human oral; feature: human-associated habitat; material: saliva | place: China | collected 2190 ... | reverse complement strand
CTGATTTCTTTGGGATACAACAAGCTGTTTATCAAAAATGGGAAAGTGGGAATCGCAAACCTAGTTATGAGAATTTAAGTATGTTAGCTTGTATATTTGATGTTTCTATTGATTTCTTGTTAAGTGAAAATTTAGAAATATCTAAAGAGAGATGTTTGAAATTTATGAAGATGAGGAAACAGAAAATGAAATCTAAAGAAGTTGAAATTCCACAAATTCCGCAGTTTATTGCAGACTGGGTGGATAAACTAAAAAGTGGGCTGTTTGGTCTCAATTACGATAGTGTATCAAGCGAAATCTATGATTGGGTGTATGCTGAAGAAGAAAACATTAAAAAGTTGCACCTTGCAGTTGTAGTAGGATATAAAATCAAAGAGGTGTAATTATGACTACAAGCAAACTATTTATTCCTGATATGGTTGAAGAACAAGACATTGTTTTCAATCAGAATAGCAACTATCACAAACAAAAGAAACAGGAAAAGAAAAATCCTATTTTTAAACAAGGCAAATCTAAAAAATAAGGAGAAAAAAATGATATTAGAAGAAGATGAATTGAAAGATTTTTGTAAAAAACTTCCACGGTCTGAGTTTGAAGATAGCGAGCGTGCAAAAAACGTTGCTATTAAAGCTATGAGGGTAGTATTGCTTGCATTGGGTTATGATACAGATTTTGTAGAAGATAAATTTAGAACAGAAGTAGAGAAGGCTATTGTGGTGAATGGAAATGGAATTTATGACAATTTTTTTAAAACGTTTAAAGAAATTAAGAAAGAATAAAGGGTTAAAACAACAAGAACTGGCAGAGATATTAGGGATAAAGAGAAATACGTATAGCGATTGGGAGAATGGAAAGACAGAGCCCAGCTTTGAAAATCTTATTAAGTTAGTAGATTTACTAGAAGTTTCGATAGATTGGTTATTTGGGAGAGAATAGATGAAAGTTAAGAAACGTTCTCCAGCTTTATGGTTGAAAATATAAAAACTAAAGAAGAAAAGAGGTATAAAAAATGGCATTACAAGGAAAAGATAAGCAAGTTATTGAATTGTCAAATGAACTTGCTAAAGAATTGAAATCAAAAGAATTTGATTTAGCGTGGAAGCATGCTGGTGAATTAAGTTCACTTCTTAAAAATGATGAAGAATTGCAACTACCGTATCAGGTTATTGAGTGTATCAAGAAAGACCTGTCTAGTTACTATGCAATGAATAAGGAATTGAACAAGGTAACAACTCGTGCATTTGCGATTGGTTCTAGTTTTGAGCGTTCAGCTTCAATTTAAGTAAAGGAATGAAGGAAGTCAAATATGGCTTCCTTTTTTATTTGGAAGGAGAAAAAATGAGTATTAAAGTCGTCTATGATAAGTTTTCTGATGTGTGTGAGCATTACAATTTTGGAAAAAAGTTGCTTGATGAACCTGCAAAGATTATTGGACGCTTAGATGAACACTTTGACGGTGTAGAGTTTGGACAGTTTGATGGTAACAATCCTGATAATGTGTATATCAATTCGTTTACAGAAGTTGATACGCAGGAAGCATTGATTGATTTTGCAGGTATTTTGAATCATGGAGAATATGAGCAGTTAGTCAATGAAGATCGTTTGTCTGCTTATGTAGAAGAACATGAAGAAGAAATTGCTAGTCGTTTAGGAGATTCCTATGTGTTTCTCGGTCATGAAGGCAATAGTTGGTACTTTTTGCAATAGAAAATGGCTGGTACTGAATGACTTCAAAGGTATTGATTAAGAATCCAAAGAATGGAAGGCAGGCTTGGTTTAGCTTGCCTTTATATTTTGGAAAGTTGTCTGTGATTGGTTTGAGTGGTTCTTATGATGAACAGATTGAAATTGTTGATTATGAGGGTTCAGCATTTATTGGATATGGTGTCTTGACTGTTGCTGATTTGGAACAGTTGAATAGACAAGTAGAAGGCTAGTTAAGAAAGGAGAAAATATGGACTTAACAGCTTTAATTATGGATAATCGGACAAAGAAAGTAAAACAATTTTCTTTGCCTGTTGATTTTGAATATGTAGCTTCTGAATTTGGATATGATAGAGAAGATGTTTCTTTTACTATTCAGTCTATTGAAGAATTGCCTGATTTGGATTGTGAACGCTTAACTTTAGAATTAGCGAATGAACTTGCTGAAAACGTGGAAGATGTTGATGAAGATTTGGTTCTATCATTTATTGAATCAGAAAGTTCTGATCCAAAATATTTAGCAAGTGTAGATTTTGATGATTGTAACTTATATCCTGATGTTGCTACTGATAGAGAATTAGGTGAATATCTTGTAGAAGAAGTTGGTGTAGAACTTTCTAAGGAAAAACTACTTCTTTATATTGACTATGAAAAATTTGGTCGTGATGTTCGTTTGGAAGAAGGTGGTAGCTTTGTAGATAAAGGTTACTTTGTATCAAGATGATAGCGAATATAAGGGTTTTAAGGGAAGGAAATTTTGAATTTCTCTGTGAACTAGATATTATGAAGTACAGTCAAGAACAGGTTCTTGAAAGAATAAATGAAAGAGGAATTGACAAAGACAACTTTTTTATTTGTGGGATTTCTGATTGGGGAGTGGATAAAATCATGTCGTTAGACGAGGTTTATTTGCTGAAGAAAGCAGTGTTGGAATTATATGATGGTGATGAATACATTGTCAAATTTCAATTACAGCATTATATTCCTGTGACAAAAATTGCAACTAGATATTATAGATTTTGTTCTAAAAATGAAGTTGATACAATTTTTGAATTGACGAAAGAGTTAGATTATAAATCGGTTGTTGATTATTTTTTTCAATGTGGGAATTGGGTGACAGTATTTCAAGGATTCGTAGAGCAGGGAGAAATATTAAATACTCCTATTGGCTTCTACAAGAAAGTTAATTTGTAAACATAGAAAGGAAAAAATGAGAAATTTATATTTAAAGAAGCCAAGAAAAGAAAAGCAAGTAAAAATGAAACAGATAAGTCAGAAAAAATCGAATCGTATTTTTTTAGCAGGCTTATCTGTTTTTATTCTTTTCTGTGGTTTAACAATGTTTGTTTCTTTAAGGACAAGTTCAAAAATGATGGATAGATTGACAAATTCACCAGTTGTTGAATCAAAAAAGGAAACAGATCGTAAATTGGAACAATTCTTAGATGGATTTGTGAATAGATATTTTACCTATAATTCACAAAATGGTTCTAGTGAAGATGATGTAGCGAAGTTGAATGAATACTATGGAAGTATTCCTGAAGTTAAGAATCAAGGTCAATCGAAGCAGGAAATGTCGATAGTGAACGCTCGTATGTTACTTGCCAAAGACGGTATAGCTGTATATCGTATTGTTTATGATACAAAAAAAGATGACAAGAATCAGCGTGTAGGTATAGAATTCTCGATTCCATACGGAGAAAAAGACGGTAAATACTATGTAGCTGGTTTACCTTGGTTTTCTCCTGTAAGTGATTTTAAGGCTGATGGTGTAGGAAAAGAAACTCATTTGTCTTTGCTTGATAATGATGAAATTGGGGACGGTAAAAGAAAGAAATTAGTTTCGTTCTTAGAATTATTCTTTAAAAATTACACAACTAGTCAAGCGAATTTAGATTTAATTTCTAAAGATATTAAGTCGATTGGTGGTGCAACATTTAAGAGTTTAGATTATACCTACTTTAAAGAAAAAGATGGGAAAATCTTGGCTTATGCTCAGATTACTTTAGAAGTGGCTGGCTCAACTCACAGCGAGAATTTTAGCTTTGAGTTAAGAGAAGATAAAGATAGTTATTTTGTAGAAAAGATGGATCATACAATTCCATTAGACTACAACAAGAAGGAAGAAAAAGGAGAATAAGATAGATGGCATTATTTAGTTTTTTAGTTTCTAAGTTTGGTGTTCCAGCAGTAGCATTCTTTGCAGGAATGAAAGCATTGAAGGCATGGAAAGAACAGCAGTTAGGAAAATTGGTTGTTATTATTTTGGTTGCAGGATTTATTCTTTTCTTTTTAGAAAATCCTGAAACCGTATTAAATGCAACTAAACCTATTTGGTCAAAATTGATTGAAGTAGTTAAGTAGGAATGAAAAATGGAAAGAAAAGACAAGAAGCTGTATGTATATACAACAGCATTTAGACAGCCTGTTTGGGTGCATAAATTAAATGAAGAATTTAGTTTACCATTTGCAATAAAAATGTCTGCGATTGTCTATTGCCTAGTAATTTTAGTGTTAGCCTGGTTTTTACTAGGCTTTATTCCTTACCTTGATTGGGGTTGGCGCTTTATGGCTGCTGCATTTGCTGGTTGGCAACTTGGGAATCTGTTAGCTGATTATAAGTTAGATGGAAAGACATTATTTAGATTTATTTATGAGTATTTGATTTTTTGGAAGGAATATGATAGTCAGCGAAAGAAAATATATATTTGTAAAGGAATAAAATATGAGAAAGTGAGAAGTATAAAACGTGGAATTATCAAATAATATTTGGTCGGTTGCTGATGGTTTGATTCTGTTAAAAGATGGAACGGTTTTATCCGTATTTGAAATTGAATCACAAGTTGTCAATACGATTGAAGAAACGAAAAAGGAGACTAGTAAGGATATTGTTTATAATTGTTTAGCTAGTTTGGCAGAGTACAATGATTTAAGTATTCATAGTTTACATATTGATTTAGAATTGGCTAAGAAAATTGCTTTGTTATCACAAGATATTGAGCAAGGTCAAGGGACAAGTCCTTTAGGGAATTATATTGTATCTACAATGAAGTCACGATTGGAAGAAGAAGTAAGCTATCTCTTTGAGTATAAGCATTATCTTGTAGTTCCTTTGAAATCAGTTAATGTAACCTCGGATTTTAAACTAACTGTTGAACAGACGATAGAAACTTATCGTAAAAATGTGATGAAAATGGTTGGTTTTGAAGAATTACCAAAAGTTGATTGGTGGAAGGCTTGGCAAAATCAGAAAGATGTGATTCAAACTAAAATCCATGCTTTGAACGTGACAGAAGTTTCAAAGGCTGATTTAGAATTATTGAATCGGCTTCATTTTCTTGGTGGTCAAACCTATGATAAAGAAAGTGAGCTGATTGCACTTGAAAATTCGATTGAGAATGTAGATGAAACAATTATTGAAGTTGTTGATGGGAATGCTTTGAAATTGACGAATGGTCAGGAAACAAGTTATGTAGCGACAATTCCTGTTGTTTCATATCCCAAAAATGTATCTTATCTTCATCTACAAGAAGAACTCCAAAATCTTGAATTTCCTGTTGATAGTATGTATAAAATCCGTTTTTCAACTCAAAAAGGTTTTTTCTCACTTTTATCCAGGGCAAGAAACAAGCGTAAGAATCTTGGTAATACGGTAAATGAAACAGCAGAAAATGATGATGTTCAAAAGATTGAAGTTTTGGAAAGCCATCAGTTGTTAGAAGATTTTCAGGAGAAACATGATAATAAAGAATTGATGATTACTTATCTTCATACTTTGACCATTACAGCAGACAGTTTGGAAGAATTGAATCTTAAGTTTGATATTTTATTTGCACGATTGAAAGAATTGGAAGTAGAAGTTGTCAAGGCTGTTGCAGATCGAGTATATCTATTCTATAAGAGTAGATTGACAGAAATTCTTGATAATAAGAGGGAATCATTCCTTCAATATGGAAGTTTACGTGGACTTTGTGAGAATCTAATGTTTACGACTAAGAAGGTTGGAACAGAAATTGGTTTTCCTATTGCTCGTGTTGACAATGAGATTTCTTCATGGTATGGAGATTTTCAAAAGGCTCTTGATTCAAGTACAAATATTGTGTTTTCAAATTTATTACAAGCTAATAAAGTTGGAGTAAAAGGTAAGGAAACAAGTAATCCTCATACGGCTATAACTGGTTCAACTGGGAATGGTAAGTCATTCTTAACTAAGTTATTGTTTACCTATCATTCCTTATTGAAAACAAAAGTACTGTATATTGATCCAAAAGCAGAAATGAAAAGTCAGTATTTAACTGTGTTATCAGAATTGGAAAAAAATGATGAATTTTATGAACTTCAAGAATATATCAAGTCAATCAATTTTGTGACCTTGAATATGAAAGATAAGAATAATAGAGGTGTTCTTGATCCATTCTCATTTTTACAAGATGAAGCTGAACTAACAGAGTTAGCAACTGTGCTTGTAGGTTCTGTATTGGATAAAGATACCTATATCAAGGTTCAACCACACTTGTTAGATTCGATTGACAAAGTGATTGAACGAAGGAAAGCTGGTGAGAAAGTCGGTATGTTACAAGTCTTTGATGAATTAGAGAAAAATTCAAAAGAAGATGTTGAAACTGCTGGATATTTCTTAAAAAGAATTTCAAGAAATTCTTTATTGTCACTTTGTTTTTCTGATGGAAGCCAAAATGTTCTGAAGGTTGATAATAAAATTACAATCGTTGAAATTACTGGTTTGGATATGCCAAAAGGTACAGATAAAGATGAAATGACTGAAAGTCAATTAAGAAGTTTGACTGTCATGTATTCTTTAACCTATTTCTGTGCGATTTTTGGTGAACGTGAAAAGGACAAGGAAACAATGTTATTCCTTGACGAAGCATGGCAGATTATGTCAACTCCTGCTGGCCGACAAGTAGTGAATCGAATTAAGCGTACTGGACGATCATTCAATAATTTCTTAGTGCTGGTAACTCAATCGGTAAGAGATTTGAAAACAAGTGAAGATGGAACTGGATTTGGTACAGTATTTGCTTTTCCTGAAAATTCAGAAACAGAAGCTATTTTGAAACATTTGCGTGTAGAAGATAACGATTCTTCACGTTCTTGGCTTGAAAATCAAACAATGGGTCAATGTATCTATTATGATACGTTTGGAAGAAAAGAGCGTATTACAGTAGATGGTACACTTTATCCTATTTTAATGAAATTATTTGAAACAGTAGAAACAGAATTAGTTGCTGTATAGGGGGAGGAATATGAGAAAAAATATTTTACTAGTGTTTATTTGTTCTTTCTTTCTTCTTCCTGCTTTTGTAAAAGCTGATTCTGTTAAAGATATTCTTCCAAAAAATAACTTTGATATTATTGAATTTGATAGAAACACGAATAAGCCTAAACTGGTTGATCCTTCTGATAATGCTAAAAAAATATTAGACAAGGTTAAGAAAGAAGCAGAAGAAAAAGATAATCAAAAGAAAAAGGAAGTAGAAAATAGCAGACTGACTTATGAGAATTATAAGTCTAAGATGTCTGATTTAACAAGTAAAGTTTACTTTGATAAAAAGTTTTTTGGATTTGATTCCAATGTTAATTATTTCTTTAATTCTATGGTTCAGTCTGTTTTTTGGCTTGGGAAACTTGTTTTCTATGTAGATGCACAAGTTTATATTGCTGTTGAAGGAATGAGTGATGTTAGTGGATTGTTGAATGAAACGGTAAGAAATTCTAGTAAAGTATTTTCTTCTTTGTTTAGCCAAGAAATTATTTATTTGGTTGGTGCAAGTATGGCAGTTTATTTACTGTATCTATTTGCGACTGGAAAAGGAAGTTTCTTCAAAACATTGATAAAAATGTTATTGATTTATACTTGTATTGGAGTTTATTTTATTCAACTTAATGTCAATGGTCAAAATAAGTATTTGATAACTCATGTCTATGATAGCTTTAGAACAACAACAATTACTTTGAATGGTGAAATTACAAAAACTTTAACTGGTGAAAGTAAAAATGGAGTAGAAACATATTTTTCTGAAACTTTGTTGAAGTGATATAAGTATATGAACTCTCCTGTAAAAGAAGATGGTTCATTTCTTCTTTCTGAAAAAGAATTTGAAGATTTAGCTGCTTATAAGCAGGGTGATGGAGATCATTTAGTTGGCGATAAAAAAATCAAGGATCTTGCAAAAGATAAGGATCCTGAAAATAAGATGTTGAAAAATGAGTGGGGCTTAAAATTTATGTATGCCTTTGCTTCTGATGTCGATATTACTGTGATGGGAACGATTTATTTATTGTTAGGTTTGTCACGCTTCTTCTTTTTAATCGTTTTTATCTTTTTGATCGTATTGTTACCATTTATCCTTCTTCTAAGTCTGTTTCCTAAGATGGAGCATTTATTGATTGGATTCAATAAAAAAGGAATATCAATGCTTGCTTTATCATCAATTATGCTTTTAGCAACTAGTATATTTTCATTCTTTTACAATACTTTAACTGAATTCATCTCTACTGCTGTAGGTGGTGATTTACTAGTTACAGTCTTTTTAAAAGGTGTATTATTGTTTCTAATGTGGAAGTATAGACATTCGCTTTTATCAGCATTTTCAAGAGTAACCAATAGTCCTGTTGGTAAGATTGGTCGAGAAATTAGCAATTCTCAGTCTGTTCAAAAACTGAAAGAAAGATTGTCAAAAACAGGTAAGACTGGTTTGAAAGCAGGTGGAAACGGACTCAAAGTTGGTGGACAGTTTGCTAAAGGTGGATTGAAGATGGGTAAAGATAAGTTGAGTGAAAATCTTAAAACTTTACGAAAACAAAGTCCATTGGTGGAAAAGGTTGCTGAAAAAGGTGATGTGATTAAGAATCGAATGAATTCGATTAAGGAACATAAAAATAGTTCAGTCAATGCTTTAAAAGAAAAAGGCAATAAGGCTTTAGCTAAACTCTATGGAGTACGAGCCAATGCCTTTAAAGAAGGTAGTGACGATAGAAAAGTTTTGAATGAAAAGAAAAAATTAAAAAATAAAGAGGCTCAAAAATATTCTGGTCAGAAAAATGCTTCTCGTGAGTCAATTCAACGGCTGAAGGAAGAACGGTTGAAGAAAGGTCAGAAGCCATTTAAAGAGAATAAGGAAGCTAAAAAATTTGCTGATCAGAAAAATGCTTCTCGTGAGTCAATTCAACGGCTAAAGGAAGAACGGTTGAAGAAAGATCAGAAGCCATTTAAAGAGAATAAGGCAGGCTCAGTGAAGCAGAAGATAAAGATTCCGAAAACGGTCAATCCAAAAGATGTAGGACGAAGAAAAACAGTTGTAAAAAATCCTAAAAATGAAGAAATAACTTCTAAAGCAATTTTAAGTAAACAAACCAAAAAATTGAAAGCTAAAAAAAGGAAAAAGGTTGAAATTTAATGGGGAACAAAACAGCGAAACACTTGGGATTCTTTTTCGCAAGTCTTATACCTACGTTTTTAGTGATTCTCTTAATTATTTTAAGTGTTATCGGAGTTGTTTCTGCTGGTGGCTCATCTGATTCTACAACTGGAAAAAGAACACGATTAACAGCGCAAGAGGTGGCTCAAAAAGCGAATATCTCTGTTGAAAGAGCAGAAGATGTCATTAAGATTCTAAACTGGCAACTTTCTAAGGAGAAATTTACTTTAGAGGGTGCTAGTGGTTCTCTTGCCAATGCTGAAAGAGAAAGTGGCTTTGATCCTAAACTAACGAATCCATCAGGTGGGGTTGCTGGTTACTTTCAATGGTCAGGTTGGGATAATACTATCAATGGTGATAGATGGAGAAATGCTAGTTCTCGTACTTTAGATAGTACGGTGGAACTGGAATTGATGTCCTATGAGTTGAATCATGGCTATAAAAAAGTAAAAGACTATATGCAGAAAGCGACCGATCCTTTTGAAAGTGCAAAATATTGGTCTGAACATTATGAAGGTGTTTCCTTGTCAGATGGTCAAACAAAACTAGAGAAGCTGGAAATGGACAGTAAGAAGTGGTATGAAGTCTTTAAGGGTACGATTGAATCTGATGGTTCGTCAAGTGGGAATGCAATAGCAGGTAGTTTAGATATTGCTCCTGGATCTGTTGCTATGGATATACCTAGTGGATATTCTATTGATAAGGAAATAACCAAGGAAGGTTATATCACTCAGTCTTATCCCTATGGGGAATGTACGTGGTATGTTTTTAATCGTGCTAAAGAATTTGGAATACAGTTTGATCCATATATGGGTAATGGTCAAGATTGGGCGCATAAGTCAGGGTACGAAGTTTCTAATACTCCTACGAAGCACTCTGCTGTTAGCTTTCAAGGAAGGCAAGCTGGAGGTCATCCAACTTATGGTCATGTAGCTTTTGTCGAAGATGTCAAAGATGATGGATCAATCCTGATTTCAGAATGTAACTTTGTCCGAAGTGGACAAGGAACGGGTATAACAGATTATCGAGTATTTAGTGCTGATGAAGCTAAAAATTTTTATTATGTGATTGGAAAATAAAGAAAAGAGGAAAAAGAAATGAATAAGAAATTTGTAACATTGTTGTCTGTGGCTATCTTGAGTTCGGCAACGACGACTTTTGCGGATACACTTTCGCTTGGTGGTGATAGTAAGGTCACGAATGATACGACAAGTATTGTAGCAACTCCACCAACGGAAACAAAACCGACGGAGGAAAAACCAAAGGAAGACAAGTCGTCAACGGTTGTGATTGGTGGTGAAAGTGAGAAGCCTATTGATGATAAAACAGGTGGTATTATTGTAACACCTACAAAAAAAGACAAGCCATCAGAAGCGCCTGCAGGGACACCAGCGCCTAAAGTGAATGATAATTTGGATTTGGTCGGAGATTCTGAGAAACAGCAGGAGAAGGACAATAAAGGTATTGTGGTTGATTCACCTACTCCGTCAGACAAGCCGAAAGAAGAAAAAACAGCAGAAGATACTCCTGAAATCAAGGAGCAGAAACAAAAGGCAGAAGAAATTGTTGGGGTGAAGGAAAAAGATACTCCGCAGCCATTGAATGTGAACAAAGAAGAAATTAAGGAGACTCCGATTGAAACCAATACAGGTCATAAAGTAGTTTCTACGAATCAAGGGAAGGTGGTAGTAGAAACAAGCGAAGGTGATTATGTTGGAAAAGAGCCTTATGAAGTAGGTGCTGTGAAGCAGAAAGATGGTACAATCGCTTTAAAAGATAAAGAAGGACAGTTGAAGGTTCTTCCGAATACTGGAGCAGCTAGTACAATCTTTGCGACAATTTGGGGCTTGATTGGACTGATTGCGACTGTTTGGGGACGACGTAAATTGAATTAAGAGAGATAGTATGAAAGCACGTAAAAAGCCAATCGAAGTTTTCGCTGTACACTATAGTCACGACATTATTTTAGAAGAGTTCTTAAAACTTTTAAGAACTAATGAAAAAGAATCTGTTAGGTATGATGAGTCTGATGGGACAATCTACATTGCAAAAGAAAGAGGTGAGATTTCTTTACCTAAAGGTAATTGGGTTATCCGTGAGGATAATACAGATGGTTGTTTTTGGTCAATAAATCCAGATATCTTTTTGCAAATGTACAATCGTGTAAAAGGAACTGTAGATACCTTTGTAAAAAGGGTATATGAAGTCGACTTTATTAAGATGGATATAGACGATACTAAAAGTATTATTGAAGTCCTCAATTTCTTGGGATATTTTGTTACTACTCCTTTAGAGGAACTGCAGAGGGACGAACTAGTAGAATCTATAAAAGAACAGGGGTTTCTTGAAATAAACACCTTGGAAGGTGTTGAGCGTTTATTCTCAGGCGAGGTTGTAGTGAGAGGTGTTAGGGGTGAGTTTTATCCTGTATCTTACGATAATTTTATTAAGGTGTATGATATTTTGGATGAGGGCTTATAAAATGTAGATTAACTAACTGCTATTTTGAAATGTGTTGAAAGTGAATTGTTGGAATTGAATAACTAGTATGGAAAGAATGATAAGGTAGGGGAAACCCTGCCTTTTTTGTCGTTTTAAGGAGTAGAAAATGGAAGAATTATATAATAATTTTCCTGATATTTGTGTGTCAAAGAAGGATTTAAAAGCAAATTATTTTCCTTCGATTAGTATTAAAACAATTGAAAGGAGATTAGAAGAAAGTCAAAAGACGAAAGAATTTAAAGATATATCTTTTAGAACAGGACAAAAAGTATTGATTAATGTGAGAGGATTTTATCTATTTCTTCTGCATAGAGAGAGAGTTAGATATATTTGATTAGAAAAAATGATATACTATAGTTATTGACTAGAGATATACTCATTTTTAAAAGGAGTATAAAATGTTTTTTAGAGAATTGGAGAATGGAAAATATAGATATTATGAAAAATATTTTGATTTAGAAGAGGATAAGTGGAAACAAGTTTCTATAACTTTAACTTCTAAGACAAGGCAAGCTCAGAAACAAGCAAGAATTTTGCTGGATGAGAAAATAGAAAAAAAGAGGGAGAAAATAGAAAAGAAGAAGGAAGTAGTTAAGGATATTACAGTTAAACAAGCCTACGAAGAATATTTGAAAATTCGTGAAACAGAATTAAAAAGAAGTACGTTTAAGTCTCAGAAATATACTATTATAGGTGAAGTCAGAAAGTTAGAGAATTACTTATTAGTAGATGTGACAAGTCATATAGTTCAGAATATATTGTTGGAGCTGGAATGTTCTGCGGTTCATAGAAAAAATAAGAAAGTTTTATTGAATCTGTTTTTTAAGTATTGTTTAGATATTGGTTATATAATGGAGAATCCTGTTGAAAAGGTTGTTTTACCAAAAAGAAAAAAGAATGTAAAAGAGATTAGGAGAAAACAAAATAAGTATTTAACAAGGGTTCAAATGTTTCAGTATTTGAATTTTTTAGAAAAGGAAGAAAAGAATCAGCGAGTACGTTTAATTGTTGAATTTATGTATTTGACAGGCTTGCGGTTTGGAGAAGTCTTGGCTTTGACTATAGATGATATTGATTTTGAGAATAAAACGTTAGAAGTTAAACATACATTACATACAAGCGGAAGTAAGGCTGAGATATTTTTAGATAGTCCTAAAAGCTTAGCTTCTTATCGAGTTGTTGGTATTAGTAAGCGAGTAGTAAGCATTATAAAAGAGTATCTTCTTTTAGAAAGTGAAGGAAGATTTATATTTACGAAAAATGGAGCTCCGTTTATGATTACAGGGTTTAATAACTTTTTAAAAAGTAGTTTTAAAAAAAGCCAAATTGAAAAAGAAGAAGATTTTGTATTAACTACTCATGTTTTTAGACATTCTCATATTAGCTTACTTGCAGAATTAGAAGTTCCGATTAAAGCAATTATGGAGCGAGTTGGTCATACGAACGAGAAAATGACTTTGGGAGTTTATACTCATGTTACTGAGAAAATGAAGTCAAATATAACTGAAAAATTGGATAAATTGGATTTAAAAGACTAACCAAAAAGTAACCAAGTAATGGCTGGAAGTGGTTAAAACTGTCTATAATGTTTGAGGTAAGGATTTTTGGAAATAGTCTTTCTGTCTATAATTGACGGTATTTGTCTAGCTTTTATTGAGGGAAATTGTTATAATAGTAGTAATTTAATAGATGGAGTTGAGTTTTGAAGAAAAACTTTCGTGTAAAAAGAGAGAAAGATTTTAAGGCGATTTTCAAGGAGGGAACAAGTTTTGCTAACCGCAAATTTGTTGTCTACCAACTAGAAAACCAGAAAAACCATTTTCGAGTAGGTCTATCAGTTAGCAAAAAACTGGGGAATGCCGTCACTAGAAATCAAATCAAGCGACGAATCAGACATATTATCCAGAATGCAAAAGGGAGTCTGGAAGAAAACGTCGATTTTGTTGTCATTGCTCGAAAAGGGGTTGAAACCTTGGGATACGCAGAGATGGAGAAAAATCTACTCCACGTATTAAAATTATCAAAGATTTACCAGGAAGGAAATGGGAGTGAAAAAGAAACTACAGTTGACT
>ERZ773027.1271-NODE-1271-length-13741-cov-2.862487_pt1 | contig 13741 bp, 9 predicted proteins | sample MGYA00511032_ERZ773027 | MGnify/ENA primary metagenome ERZ773027 (study PRJEB29015, sample SAMEA2738138) | human oral metagenome | biome: human oral; feature: human-associated habitat; material: saliva | place: China | collected 2190 ... | reverse complement strand
CTTGCTATGGATATAGAAGATCTGAAACTTTGTCAAAAATATTTTAAAGGCGAGGACAGAAACCCTACAATAACTGAGATAAAGGTGATTGATACCTATTGGTCAGACCATTGCAGGCATACTACATTCAATACAAGCATAGATAATGTTAAGTTTGAAGATCCTGAAATCCGGGAAGCCTATGAAGAATATATTTCAACAAGAGAAAACTTAAACAGAACCAAGCCTGTTACTCTAATGGATATTGGTACTATTGCAGCAAGATATCTGAAATCAAAAGGTTTAATGGAGAAACTTGATAAGTCTGAAGAAATCAATGCATGTACAGTTAAAATCGATGTAAATGTCAATGGCAATGAAGAAAAGTGGTTACTTCTTTTTAAAAACGAAACCCATAATCATCCGACGGAAATCGAACCCTTTGGCGGTGCGGCAACATGTATAGGCGGTGCAATACGAGATCCTCTTTCAGGCAGAAGTTATGTATACAGCGCTATGAGAGTTACCGGTGCTGCGGATCCTCTTATTCCTGTTTCTGAAACCATGGAAGGTAAATTACCTCAAAGAAAACTTGTAACGACTGCAGCGGCAGGATACAGCTCATACGGAAACCAGATAGGTCTTGCTACGGGACAAGTTGATGAACTGTACCATCCCGGATATGTGGCAAAGAGAATGGAAGTAGGAGCTGTAATCGCAGCAGCTCCTGTAGAAAATGTCAGACGAGAAAGACCTGAAGCCGGTGATATGGTAATTTTGCTGGGTGGAAAAACAGGAAGAGACGGTTGCGGAGGAGCTACCGGTTCGTCTAAGAAGCATACTACTCACTCTCTTGAAACCTGTGGTGCAGAAGTTCAGAAGGGAAATGCACCGGAAGAGCGGAAACTACAGAGATTGTTCAGAAATAAAGCAGCATCCAAAATGATAAAAAGATGCAATGATTTTGGTGCAGGGGGAGTTTCAGTTGCTATAGGCGAGCTTGCAGACGGTCTGAATATCAATCTGAATGCGGTTCCAAAGAAATATGAAGGTCTAGATGGAACAGAACTTGCCATCAGTGAATCTCAGGAAAGAATGGCTGTTGTGGTGGAAGAAAAGGATGCAGAAGCTTTTTGCAAACTTGCACATGATGAAAATTTAGAGGCTACAATCGTTGCTGAAGTTACGGCAGTGCCTTATCTGAAAGAGAGTTGGAACGGTAAAGAAATAGTTAATTTATCAAGAGCTTTCTTAGATACTAATGGTGCAGAAAAACACATAGATATTGAGATTCCAATACATCAGAGTTTTGAAAAAGCAATTTCAAATGATTTTAAAGATGAATATGAAAAACTCGTATCATCACTTAATACATGTTCCAGAAGAGGACTTTCTGAAGAGTTTGATTCCACAATAGGTTCAGGTACTGTGCTTATGCCTTTTGGAGGAAAATTTCAAAGAACCCCTAATCAAGCAATGGTGAATCTGATTTCATTAGAAAAGGGAAGTACAGATACATGCTCTCTAATGTCATGGGGATTTAATCCTGAAATTTCATCTTCAAGTCCATATCACGGAGCCTACCTTGCAGTAGTTGAATCTGTATCAAAACTAATTGCTTCGGGAGCTACTTTTAAAGAAATTTATTTGTCATTTCAGGAATATTTTGAAAAGCCGGGCAGAGAACCTGGTCGTTGGGGAAAGCCTATGTCAGCCGTTTTGGGAGCATTTAAAGCACAGAAGAATTTAGAAATAGCAGCTATCGGAGGCAAAGATTCTATGAGCGGAACCTTTGAAGATATCGATGTACCTCCAACTTTAATTTCATTTGCAGTAACCACAGATTCTGTTGATAAAGTAATTTCACCGGAATTTAAGTCTGCAAACAGTAAAGTTTTATTTATTGCACCGGAATACACTGAAAGCGGGCTGCCCACAGGTGAATCACTGAAAATGGTTTATAGTATAGTAAATACCCTCAACGAAACAGGCTCTGTTAAATCTGCATATACTCCCGGTTTTGGCGGAATAGCCGATGCCGTTTTCAAAATGTGCATAGGCAACAAAATAGGATTTCGATTCAATGATAAACTGAAAATAAATGATATATTTGATTATGCCTATGGCGGAATATTAGTGGAAGTTGATAGCAATAATGTTGATATAGATGCAGAAAATATAATTAAAATCGGAGAAACTACATCAGACTATATTTTAGAGTGGAAAGACAATGCAATAAACATTGAAACCTTAAGCAAATTGTATGAGCAAAAGCTTGAGCCGGTATATAAATGCAATATAAAAGCAGAAGAAAAACCTTTGGAAGAGTTTTCATACGACTGTGAAAAAAAATTACATGCATCCTATACTGTAGAAAAACCGAAGGTTCTGATTCCGGTATTTCCGGGAACTAACTGTGAATACGATTCTGCAAGAGCCTTTGATGAGGCAGGTGCGGAGACAGATATATTCGTTATCAATAATTTAAATTCGGAAGAAGTTGCAAAGTCGGTAGATACTTTTGCAGCAAGGATTAGAGAGTCTCAGATAATTTTTATTCCGGGCGGCTTCTCCGGTGGAGATGAACCTGACGGATCAGGTAAGTTTATAACCGCATTTTTCCGAAATCCGGAAATAAAAGAGGCGGTAGAAGATCTTCTTGATAAAAGAGAAGGGCTTATGATTGGTATTTGTAATGGATTCCAAGCGTTGATAAAACTTGGCTTAGTTCCGTACGGAAAAATTGTTGATACGGATGAAAATAGTGCCACATTGACCTTTAATGAAATTAGAAGACATCAGTCAAAGATTGTCAATGTCAGACTTGTATCAAATAAATCACCTTGGACAAATAATATTAAGACCGGTGATATTTTCAGTGTTCCTATATCCCATGGAGAAGGACGATTCATAGCACCTGAAAAGCTTATAAAACAGCTTGCTGAAAACGGACAGATTTTGACACAGTATGTTGACCATGCTGGAAAGGTGACAAATAATATTCAGTTCAATCCAAACGGATCATATTACGGAATTGAAGGGATTACTTCTCCGGATGGAAGGATAATAGGGAAGATGGGACATTCGGAAAGAGTAGGGAAAAACCTATATAAAAATGTCCCCGGAAACTATGATATGAAACTATTTAAATCAGCAGTTGAATATTTTAAGTAATCAATGATATAATTAAACACAAGTGAAAATTCAACCACCGGCTAGAAAGTCGGTGGTTGTTATGTGGCATAAAGTGATTTCTGTATAAATGATCTATTTGAGCAGGTGTTTTTTTATGAATTACATTCAAGTCTATATAATGGACAATTTCATATTTCTTATGATTATTGTCAGTACATACTTTATTGTTTCTATGAAATCCTCTGTGGACAAGTCTTTAAAAATTCATATGATTGTTAATATGACACTCCTGCTTCTAATGTCTATCAATTCCTTTTATCTGGATTATCTAAAAGAGCTTGGAAGTACCGGTATTAATGTGGTAATATCTCAAATTTTTTATTATGTGACAAAACCTCTTCCAATGGTGGCACTGATAAGTATGGCAGATAAAAACACTAAGAGAAATTATATTCCGGCAGTAATCAATGCCTTAGTTTACATAGCATATTATTTGTACAGCAGCAATATAGTCATTTATGAACAGGTAATGAGACCCCCGGGTCCGGTAGGTTATTTTTATATAATTACGGAATGGGTGTATTGGATAATATTTTTAAGTATATTAAATATAAGGTTTTACAGGGAATCCAATAACAACCCTTTGGGAATTTTTCTTTATATCTCAGTTCTGATGACTGCAAATATTATAGATTCAACCGGAATAAGACACGGAATGCTGGTAAAAGTTTATGCCGTGGCATTTCTTCTTTATTACCTTATCATTCATGTACATATATCGCAGCAGGTGAATGAGGAAAAAGACATTAAATTAAGGGAGCAAAGGCTTTCAATGATGCTGTCGCAAATTCAGCCTCATTTTCTATATAATACATTAAATACAATTACAGCACTTTGCAGAGCAAACCCCAAACTTGCAGAAGAAACCACCGTTAAGTTTTCAAGATATCTAAGAGAAAATATGTATAGCATGGAAACTTATGATACTCATCCCTTTGAGAGGGAACTTGACCATATCAAAATTTATCTGGAAATAGAAAAACTTAGGTTCGGAGACAGATTGAATGTGGAATACGACATCAAGTCAACTGATTTTCATGTTCCTGTTCTGACACTTCAACCCATCGTTGAAAATGCTGTTAAACATGGAATTTGCAAAAGACTGGAAGGTGGAACCGTAAAAATTGAAACCAGAAAAGAGGGCAGGGATGACATAATTATAATCTCTGATAACGGAGAAGGGTTTGAACCGGAAACAGTTTTAAATGACGACAGAGAACACATTGGAATTCAAAATGCAAATGAAAGATTGAAAAATACCGTAAAAACAGAGATGGAAATATACAGCCTAGTTGGAGTAGGTACCAGAGTAACAATCGTAATTCCGGGGGAAAAAATTAAGATTAAACAATTTAGAGGTGACAGACGTGAAATACATAGTATTGGACGATGAAATAATTGCAGCCGACTATTTGGCGGAACTGATAAAAGAAAATGATAATAATGCGTCAGTGACAGTCTTAAATAATCCTGTAAAAGCCCTTGAAATATCATTTAAAGAAAAATTTGATGTGTGTTTCATAGACATTCAGATGCCGGGTTTAAACGGAATTGAGTTCGCAGGTGAGCTGAAGAAAGTTTACCCTAAGACCAATTTTATTTTTGTAACGGGGTATTCCGACTACATGGGGAACGCTTTCGACCTGGATGCCAGCGGATATATAATGAAACCTGCAAACTCACGGCAGGTAAAACATGCCATAGAGAATCTCAGATATAGCAGCAATATCAACGATGATGAAGAATCTGCACATAAAATCAAAGTTATATGTTTTGGCAACTTTGATGTATTGATAGACGATGAACCTGTAAAGTTCAAGTTTGATAAAACAAAAGAGTTAATGGCGTTTTTAATTCATAAGAAGGGAGCAAGATGCTCAAGCAGAGAAGTAATGGCAACACTTTGGGAGGATGATGGACACGATTCTTACTATAGAATGTTAAAAAAAGATCTTCAGGATTCTCTGGGCAACTTAAAATGTGGTGAAATTATACACAGCGAAAGGGGAAATATTGGATTAACCCATCTTGAATGTATAGAATGTGATTATTTTACATGGATAAAAAATCGTAAAGAAGGAAGTAAATTATATCACGGAGAATATATGGCGCAATATTCCTGGGCAGAAGAGACCAACGCTTTAATAGAAATGGATAAATATTCATTCTAAAAAAATAAATAATTTGGTATAAACTTGAAATATTGTTATTTTATTGACACTTCATTGACGCTTCCGCTGTTACTATATATGTGTAATATATATCTAGGTTATTTTGGAGGTGTCAAATGAATGAGAAAGGTTTAAAACCGAGATTACCTAACAAGATAGAAGCACTGATCCCAATTATCTTCCTTCTTGTAGTAATGATTTCAAACTATGTGTTTAAATGGGGACAGGATCCTCACATACCGGTAACTTTATCCTGTGCGGTAGCTATGGTTGTAGGCAAAATATGCGGCTATAATTACAAGGATATGCTTGCTGCGGGACTTGAGTCTGTCAATCAGTCTCTTGAAGCTATTATTATCATTTTATTGGTAGGTTGCCTGATAGGTTCGTTTACAGCTTGCGGAACCATTCCGTCAGTTGTGTATTATGGACTTAAACTCTTGACTCCGGCAGTCTTTTTACCATTTGTAACTGTAATGTGTGCGGTGGTAGGTATTGCCCTTGGTTCAGCTTGGACAGTATCTGCAACTTTAGGTATTGCATTTATGGCAATCGGTACAACAATGGGGCTTAATCCTGCACTTATCGCAGGGGCTATTCTTTCAGGAGCGTGTTGCGGAGACAAATTTTCACCACTTTCAGATTCGACTAATCTTGCCGCAGGTTCTGCACAGACAGGGCTTTTTGACCATGTAGGAGCAATGATTACAACGACTTTTCCAAGCCTTGTAATTGCTATTATAATTTATGCGTTCTTCTCGTTTTCAAGCGTTGATAAATATGATCCGACACTGGCAAATAATTTATCAGCATCAATAACGGGACATTACGCATATATGAGCCCGCTTTTATTGATTCCGATTCTTATGATTATAGTTGTAGCGGTAATAAAAATGCCTGCCATTCCGTCAATAGTTTTACTGTCTCTTCTGGGATGTGTATTTGCCGTTATCTTCCAGGGTGCAGGAATTGCTGATTGTATAAATATGCTGCATAATGGTTATTCTGCCGAATCCAAAAATGAACTGTTTACAAAGCTTGTAAACAGAGGTGGTATGGATAGTATGCTTTGGACTAATAACCTGGTTATTGTTGCTGTAGCTTTCGGAGGAATTTTACAGAAAATCGGTGCCGTAGAATCAATACTTGGAGGTCTTATACATAAGGTAAAAACACCATTCCAGTTGATCGTAGTAACGATTTTAACATCAATCTTCTGTATTACGACAATGTGTGACCAATATCTGGGATTAATTATACCTTCATCAATGTACAAGGATAATTTTGATGAAATGGGACTTGGCAGAAATATGCTGTCGAGAACTTTAGAGGATGGGGGAACCTTGTGGTCACCTTTAGTTCCTTGGTCATCATGCGGTTCATATCACTCTGCAGTATTAGGTGTTCCAACCCTTTCATATCTTCCGTTTTGCTTTATGAACCTGATAAATCCGATATTTGCCATTGTAACAGCAAGCTGGGGTGGAAACATTATGTATGCCGATGGATCAAGGACTAATATGTTCGGTAAACTTAAAAAAGGTCGCGGTCCTGCCGGAGCTCCGGAAGAAGCACATAAAATAGCCATGGAAGCTCTTGCGGAAAGAAGAAGATCCGGGATTTATAAAAGCATTTAACTCTTAAAGGAAAAACTTTTATTCAGTTATAAGTTATTGGGAATTTTACAAATTAACGGGAATTGTCTCTGAGAAAGGAAACTCCGGCTGCTTATGTAGTAACCGGATTGTGCGTGATGTATGAAATATTTTGGAATAATACCACAACGAAAATTATGGGTGAAAATAGCAGCAGTTATTGTTGCACTCTATACAATTTATCATTTTTATGCTTACAATAACTGGTTTTATTTACCCTTTGGTTTGATTCTGATACCGGCTGCATTTTCTACCAGAAAACAAGTTGTTTCAAAGGAAGGGGTAGACATTGTATATACTCTCATGAATCACGAATTTCATAGTTTGTGGTGTTGGGATGAAATAATGGCAGTTCATACAGACTCAATAAAATCCGCACCGAATATAGAACTGCACATCAATAAAGGTGTGATTAACAGAAGGTTTATATTTTCTAAAGAAGATGTGAATAAGGTAATCGATTTGATAGAAAGTGTGAAAACCAATATTACAGTTACTGAGGTTAATCACAATGAATAGCAGTGGGGCGAATATATTGAGCAGCAAAAGCATTACAACCAAGACTTATCTCAATGATTAAGAGATGATTGAACATCGGTTTAACTATTCCTAAAATCATAATTTTGGGAATAGTTATTAAAATCATAACTAAACAAGTTAATATCTATATATAATAACTCTCGAAATTGCTCGGTTTCCTCTGATAGTCATGAAATCGAGTTTTTATATATTCAGTGTGTGTAACTTTTAATTTTTTATGGCATTCTATGAAAAAATGACCTTTTATTTTACGCTTTAAGCAATTTTAATACTATTGCTCAATATAATTTACAATCAAAATAAAAAACCTAAACGATAACAGACTTAATTTAAAGTTATTAAAGTTTAGGTAAATAATTTTTCATACAAAGATCTTATATAAGTTTGTTTGAAAAATAATATGGGACCCATTAATTGTTTACAGGGATAAGAATTTTCTGTCCTTCGATAATTTCACCGGACTTCAGATTGTTAACTTTTTTAAGCTCGTGAACCAGTAAGCGAATATCCTTATTATCCGGGTTATTAGCTTTTGCTATCGACCACAGAGTTTCTCCGGCTTCAACCTTAATCGGTTTAAACTGATTTAATGAAACACTGTTCACTGTGCCCATACCAAATAATGTTGAAAAAACTGTAATTATAACTAAAATTACTAATACTACAAATACTGTGAATCTGAATGTTGATTTTACTTTATACTTTCTCATATCTATCACCTCGTGAACATCTGTTCTATATTGATATATTAACAGAATGTATGTTCTGTGTCAATAGCATAATGAACATTTGTTCTTCATTCTTCAAAAAAAAAAAGAAATGCGACTGTAAAAACCCTTAAAGTTCAACGACAGTCGCATTTTATGCTGTGATTTAATTTTTATTTTGTAAGATCTTCTAACTTATTTTCTGCTTTTGCAAGAGTTATCAACTCGTTAATTCTTTCGTTACCTTCCCCCACTTCTACTCCTGCATATATTACTTTATCACATTTTTTTATTATGTTTACTGCAATATTCATAGTTTCATCGGAGATTTTTGAAAACGGTTTTTCTGTAATTACTTTACAGGACAATAATTGTGCCAATTCATAATCTATATCATTCTTATAGAGAATCCCAGCTGCAAATGGAATATTTTCTTTTTGCAGTTCTCTAAAAACTTTTATTCCGGTTCCTCCTGAGGATATGACGAATACTCCGGGTTTATCCCCGTCAGGAGCCATGAGCTCTATACTTCCAAAGACAGGATCATAAAATCCGTTATCAATATCATAAAGCTCTTTTATAACCTCTTTCTTAAAGATTTCTTCCGGTGTTCCGTAATTGGTTACATGATTGCCGCTTACGCAAACAATCTTATCAGAAATTTTTTGTGCTAAATCAATTTCGTGCAGGGTCATGATAATAGTAATACCGTTTTCCTTTGCCATTCTGCGTAAGATACTCAAAAGTTCAAGTTTATATCTTATATCTAAAAATGAAGTAGGTTCGTCTAAAACGATTACAGAAGGTTCCTGACATATTGCTCTTGCCAGAAGGATTCTCTGTTTCTGTCCGTCACTTATAGCGTTAAAATCCCTTCCGCCTAAATCTACTGCGTGAACGGCTGATAGTGCCGCATCCACTTTATCTTCATCTTGATGGGACAAAATACCCAATCTTCCTGTATATGGGTATCGTCCGGTGGCAACTATGTCGTGGCATGTCATAAGCTCCGGCTTAAGTCTGTCGGTGAGAACCACCGCCATTTTTTTAGATAATTCTTTATAAGAAATATCACGAAGACTTGATTCATCGAAAAAAACCTGTCCGCCCATGATTTCAAGATGTCTGGTTATACTTTTAAGTATGGTGGATTTTCCTGCTCCGTTTGGACCTATAAGCGTTACTATTTCACCTTTTTCGATCCCAAAGCATATATCTTTTATGAGTATATTTTTTCCATATCCTACAGAAAGATTGTCCAGTTCAAAATACTTTTTAGCCATTTACACCTCTCCTTCTGTTTATCATCATATATATTACAATTGGAGCACCCAAAATAGATGTTACCGTACTGATGTTCAGTTCTAAAGGTGCAAAAGCAAGTCTTGCTATGAGATCGCAGAACATACAGAATGCAGCGCCTCCTAAAAAGGTTGCAGGTATTACAATGAGTGGTTTAGATGTTTTTAAAGCCCCCTTAACCAAAAAAGGAACAGCTATTCCCACGAAGGAAATGGGACCTGCAAAGGCAGTAACCGTGGCAGAAAAAATGCTGGAAATCACTATCAACGCAATCCTAAAAATTTTAATATTAACTCCTATGCTTTGGGCGTAGGACTCGCCAAGCTGGTATGCTCCTATCGGCTTTGAGAGAATCATGGTTATAAAAAAAGTAATGAGTATCACAGAGGAGCCTATTTGAACATTGCTCCAGCTCATTCCCGAAAAACTGCCCTGAGCCCATCCGTGCAGGTTGGCAATGTCAGAATCGCTGGCAAAAGTAACTATGAAGTCTGTTATAGACGAACAAATATATCCAACCATAATTCCCGCAACCAAAAGTGCTGCCATGTTCTTGATTTTTCTTGCCACGAGCAATATAAAACTTATAGATATCATGGAGCCTACGAAAGCGGCAGAAATCATAGTGTATGAATTTATGTATTCAATATGCTGTATGCTTATAATCATCACAAAGGCAACCACCATCTTTGCTCCTGAAGATATTCCCAGCACAAAGGGTCCTGCAATGGGGTTTTCAAAGAAGGTTTGAAGTAAAAAACCTGACAGCGATAAGCCTCCTCCGAGAAGTGCTGCCATAATAATCCTCGGCAGCCTTATTTTCCAAATGATGTTTACATCTTTTTCACTGCCGATATGTGTAAATATTATTTTGATTATGTTGTCAATTGGAATATGGACATTTCCCGAGTTAATATTTATAACGAGCATCGCAAACAAAGCTGCTGCCAGCAAAGAAAAGACTAAGGTGTATCTGCTGCGTCGTTTTATATTTTCAAGTCTGAAGCTGCCTTCTTCTGCCATTATTTTTTTTTTCATAGTTACTCCAATTTACTTATAAATTTAAGATTTTTAGGATTTTTTTCAGTCAGTAGTTTGTTAAAATCAATAATCATATCCCCTACTATATCGGTACGCTGATACATGGAAGCACCGGTTCTCCAGCAGTTTCCTGTTTTTACGGCCTTGAATTTCTTCATAATAGGGTCTTTTTCAAGAAGCTCCTTCATATTTCTAACCGAATGGTCGATACTTCCGTTATAAACTATATAATCCGCATCAGCTGCCACATCATAGAATTTTTCTATCGTCATAGGTATTGATGTTTTTCCGTCTTTATCATCCAAGTTTTTAAAAATATACCTGCCGCCTGCAATCTGAATCATAGTCGGAATGTAGTCGGTGCTTCTTCTTACAACTGCTTTTCCGTCTGTGGAAATATAGAAGAATGCTATTGTTTTTTCAGTATTTTTAATTTTTTCTATTTGTTTTATTTTCTTTACCTGCTTTTCAAAAAACTTGTCAGCTTTTTCTTCTTTGCCGGTCAGAGCACCGTAAAGCTTTACCCACTCTGTTCTTCCAAGAGGATGGGTTTCGTAACTTGAGCGATCCACCATGACAGGGATCTTGAGTTCCTCTATGGCTTCTTTAACTTCAGGAGTGTGGTATATCATTGTTGACTCCACTGCAAGCTTACATTTTTTGTCTATAAGCATTTCATAGTCCGGCTCGCTGTATTTCCCTGAAAACTTCATTTTTCCGGATTTAAGTGCTTTCTTCACAGAATCAAAAGACCATCCATTTGCCCTGAGAGATGTCATAGTGATGGTATCCATTGCATCCATTGATGAGAAAAGTGCCATGGATGCTGTAGCCGCCAGATAAATATTCTTTATCGGTGCTTTGATCGTCTTAACTTTTTCGGGGAGTTTTTCAGGAGTTTTCTTCCCCTTGGGAATAATTAAATATTTGGCATCCTTCTTAATATCTATAAGTTTGTAACCATCTTCATAGTAATAAACATTAAACTCTTTGGCATATTTTAAATCCATGGTTTTCTTATATTTCAGTCCTTGGATTTCCGGAGCAGAGCCGGCAGAGGATGCCGAATCCTCTTTATTTTCACCGCAGCCTGATAACAGCACTCCCGTTGCCATTATCATAATCAGCAGCAAAACTAACAATTTAAGTGACTTATTTTTCATGACTTTTTTCCTTTTTAACCTGTTTGTCAAAAATTTTCTTCGCTTGTTTATCTTTATTATATATTGCACCGTATAACTTAATCCATTCAGCCTTGGCAAGTTTGGACTTTTCATGACAGGATCTGTCTATGATAACAGAAATATTAAGGGTTGTCATGCGTCTTTCTGTCTGTTCAAGCTGCTTTCGCTGAAGTTCTGCATTATCTTTCTGATTTTTTTCTCCACCTGAAAAGAATCCCGACTTCCTTTTCTTATCCAAAGGAAGCATATCAGATGGTAATACTGATAATGTTATTTTACCTAAAATCAATTTTCTATAAGAAGGTTTTTTATAACTTCCACCGTATTTAATCTTCTTATTCTTATACGCTTTTCTTATAGCATTTGAAGTGATATTCTTCGCAGGATCAATACCGATAAATTTTAAAGGTGAAGTTGCACCTATTTTATCAAGAAAGGTCAAAGCTTCATCAGAAGCCACATAGGTCTTCTTATTAGGAGTCCTTATTATTATATAATCCTTATCAAGTCCTGCAGGTAAATCAAATTTCTTAGGTACAATCAGGTAATTGATTATATTATTATGATACAGCGCCTCTGTAATCTCATGCTGTGACTTTGCAACTGCTTTGCCTTCTTCATCATACTTAACATGATTATCGTTTTTATTATTCTTTTTTACATTCTTGCTATATAAGGTTCTTAGTGTAGTATCCTTACTTATATCAACAGCAACCAACTTTACTCCATGATTATAATTAAAAATTTTAAAATATTTTGCATGTTTAATTTTGGTGGTGGACTTATACTTCAAACCTGTAATTGCAGGAGCCTTCGTAACCATTTTAAATTTAGACTCTTTGGTAGCTTTTTTCTTTTCTTTTTCTATTTTTTTACCTTTGCTGTTTGCCGATAAAGCAACATAGAGATTGTACTTTATCCAATGCGGTTGTGACATTTTTGTAGTTCTGCCTATTATGGTATTATTGGCATTTAGTTTGATAGGTATCACAAATGTAGAAAGTCCGCTGCCCTTCTTTCTGAATATCTGACCGTTAGCTTTTAATGAGTCGTAATAACTGCTTGAGAAAACTACCGTTCCGTAGGCTTTTCCATTGGTTATAGTAACTTTTGTGCATTTGATATATTTCAGTCTTCCCGAGCCTCCCGACCAGCTGGAACTGTCAGGAATATAAACACCGTCTTTTAGTTTAGAAGAATTATCTATAACAGGTGTACTCTTATTGCTATCAGGTCTGTGCTTAGACAATCTGTCTTTTCTGCCGTTGTTTCTGATTTTTTTATTATTTCTTCTTTTATGCTTCTTATTTGTTTTTTTCTTAGGAATTTTAATGGTTTTAGTCTTTTTTGCACCCTTTGAGTAGAAAATTACGGTATGCTGAAACCATTCCTGATATTTTTTTGTTTTTTCTGCCTTGTTTTTCTCTCCGTTTCGTCTTGAATGTGCAGATACAATAAGCTTTGTATCAAGGAGTGATACCGGGATTCTATATGTTAAATATCCATTCTTCAGAATACCCTTAACCCATTTTGATTTGGGAGCGGTCTTTGCCTGCTCTGTTGTTCCCGAAAACAAATAGTCATATCCTGTTCCGGTTAAAGATATTGTGGCGAACATTCTGCCATTTTTTACCTCTAAGGCACTGTATTTTACTTCAGACTCTCTGGGTGCCATGTTAAACATTATTCTGTCAGTATCGGATTTCACCTTGTAAATACCGTCTGACAATTTCTTTGAGTTTTGCATTGACGCCTTTAAAGTTATTTCATTTTTTATATTCTTATCTCCGGAGATATCGTAGGCAATAAGTCTGTTTTCGGCATTCAATCTTAAAGGTATTTCATAGGAAGTGACTATTTCAGTTTCCGTCGAGCCACGCTTTAAAATCCTCTTAACGCTTCCTTTATAAATTTTTCCGTTAGTATCCAGTCTGGTCCATTTTTTACCTACAAAATGAATTGTTGCC
>ERZ773027.1270-NODE-1270-length-13748-cov-3.240853_pt1 | contig 13748 bp, 20 predicted proteins | sample MGYA00511032_ERZ773027 | MGnify/ENA primary metagenome ERZ773027 (study PRJEB29015, sample SAMEA2738138) | human oral metagenome | biome: human oral; feature: human-associated habitat; material: saliva | place: China | collected 2190 ... | reverse complement strand
CAACTGATAATAATTTAGTTGCTTTTAGAAATTTAGTAAATGATGAAATTTTAGGTCAGCTATTTAGATCAGATATTGTAAAATTAAATCACACTTTAAATTATTCTAATTATTTTATTATTTACCCAATAAGGGATATGAAACGTAGATATATTACAGGTATTTTGATCTTAGGTTATAACAATAAGATACAAGAACAAAGAAATCTGGATATAAACTTAGAATTAGTGGAAACTTATTTATCCCAGATTTTAGATATATGCGATGATGAGGATTAATAAATGAGATTAGAAAAACTTTGTAGATTTACTGAAAAAAATAGTAAATTTGCAGTAATGTTGGGGGTGTTTATTGCAATAGTTGGAACAGGTTTTAGTATTGATAAATCTTTTCGTATTTATCATTTAAATAAAGAAATCGCTATAAAAGATCAAAAAATAAGTCTTTTACAAAGTGAGGTTGATGAGCTAACTTCTAAATATGATAAATTAATGATTGATTACAATAGATCGTCTAAAACTTGGAATGAAGAAAAAAGAACTTTTTTAGAAGGTGTAGTATCTAAGAATGAATCTAAATAATGGGAGGTATCACAAGTGAGAAAATTACCAATACTATTTTTAGTTACTGTAGGCTTAAGTAGTTGTATTTCACCTACCACTGTAACTTTAAATAAACCAGCATTACCTATTTTCTCTTTAAATAAATCAGATAGCTACCAAAAAATGCTAAATGCTTATAAAGATTCACTTGATCTTATGATGATTTATACTAATGAACTAGAGAAAATTGTCAAGCAAGATCACCACGTAGAATATAACCTCATAAATTATACAGGTAAAGAATATGGCAAAGGAAAAACAACAAAACACAAATAAAAAACAACAATCTCTATTTGCTGAGCTATTTACCTCAACAGGCGATGGTCGAACAAGCGTATCAAAATTAGCAATGATTGTAGGTTTAATTGTTGGGTCGTATGTAATAGTCCAACAAACTTACAATAATGGCATTTCTTATGATATTTTTGCTATTTATATGATGAGTACGCTTGGGGCTAATTCTGTAAATAAAGCTATTGCTGTAATGCAAAACATAAAAGAAACTAAATATCGTAGCCAATATGAAAACGGATACTATAACAATCAACGTTATGATAATTATAGTAATGATTATAACAATTATTCAGAAGGTAATACTTATGGTAGAACTAGCACTAAAGATTATAACGAGCAAATGGGCGAGTAGGGTAGTTTTTGGCTTTAGCCTTATTGTAAACCTACTTTTAGGTTCTAACTTATATCAGACAAATGCTGAACTAAAAGTAGCCCAAAAACGCACTGTATCGCTTGAGAACGAACTAATTGAAGTTAAGGCTAAAGGTAGTATTCTTGAGTCTGAAATCGCTAAATGGCAGCGTTTGACGAATGAGAAACAGCAATCTTTAAACGAGGAAACAGCTAAACGAATTGAGATTGAAAATAAATTAGCAAAAACAGCTAAAACTAGATGGGAACACAAGAAATTTACAGGTGATCACAAAGCTGATATTAATATCTTAAGGGATCATGCTCTTAAGCTTAAGGAGGATAAGTAAATGATTAAAAAATTACTGATATTATTTACAGTATTTGGATTAGTAGCTTGTACAGCACCTAGTAAGCCTAAGATTGAGAAAGTAGAAGTACCTGTATATAGTTGCCCTACTCCAATCTTACCTAGTAAACCTGATTTAGCTATTTATCAAATCAATGAGAAAACCACTGATCAAGATGTATTACGTTATTATGGTCATACGGTTGATCAGCTACTTATTTATACAGATAGTTTGTATAAGCAATTAGAACAATATAAGAGGGATTAAAGTATGCGTAAAAAAATCACTAAAGAAGTTTTAGACGAATTGTATGCTTGGAGCATTGGAAAATCTAATATTTCAGTAGATAGGAAAAATCAGCTTTTATCAGATGGTTTATTAGAAATAAAAGAAAATGCTGAAACTAAGTCTTTATACTATTCATTAACAGATGAAGTAAAGGCTTTATTAAAAGACAGATTAGATAAATATACTAGTGAAATTTTAAAAGAAGCTGATAGACAAATGGCTGAAAAGAAAGAAAAAAGCAAAAAAGAAACTATAATCATAATTTCAATTTTCGCTTTAGTCATTATTATTTCTACTTGCTATGAATTCTTAGGCAAATAAAAGCCACTGTTCAATAATTTAATTAAAGGGTGATAGTCAAATTCACCCTTTTTTTCTGAACCTAAAGTACAATAAACTAATTCAATCTCTTTGTTATCTGTAATAACAAAGCCCATTAAACTATTACCAAAAACAGTTTTCCCACCTTTTGCTACAATTCGTTCATAATCTAAAGTGAAAGTTGATCCAAACTGTTTATTATGAACTTTGCTTAAATGTTGGCATCTATTAGTGTTACGCATATAACGTTCTTTATTAGATTGATTAACCAAATAATCAATCGTTCCAACACCAATTTCAAATTCATTAATAATCTTGTGTAAAGAAGTCAAATAACGATCAATAGCTGTATCTGATAAATAAGTGCGATCAAAGCGTTTACAGTATGGAGTTTTGAATAAAGGAACTACTTTGTGGCTTTCAACAATCTCTTCATTTCCTCTATCAATTTTCGCAATTGTCTCAATGTAATCTTTAGTTTCCAAAGCATCTACAAGTTCATAATTACGTTTTAATTTATTTAAATCATCTAAAGTCAAACAATCCCATAACTTAAACTGCTCTAATTTTGATTGAATTACAATATATTTAGATCTAAAACGTGCCAAAGCTAATTCAGATACTTTAATACCTAAGATTAGATTAGTTTCACCTTTTAATGATTCTACAATTTTATTTCGATTATCGCTTTCAACAGCAAACATGAAAAATTTAAGTTCTTTCATTCCACGACCTTACTAATTTTTTTACAGCATATTGTAAATCAGGTTCAGATTTAATGCAATTGATATTAATATAACCCCTTGCACTATGACCACATTTACACCTTAAAATAGCAATCAAGTCTCTTTTAAATAAACTTGGGCTTTCGTTACAGAATTTACACTGTTTTGTTTCCATTGTCAATAGAAATTTATCAGCAATTTTCCAATCTTCTTTTCTCATTAGTGTAACACCTTAGATTCATTAACTACTTTCAATTGGTCAATGTTAGTATAAGCCTCTAAAATCTGAATAGCTACTTCAGATCCTTCAATCATTAAATAATAGTACAAGTCAAAAACATATTCAAAGGTTTTCTTAAGGTCATCACCACCCAAACTAGCCTTATTTACATTTTTCATAATGACTTTTAAATTGCTTTCATTGTCAATTAATTCTAGGCATTTTTCATAGTTAAAGCTGATCACACCTTGTTCTTCTAATTCATCAACAATATCATCATCGCCTATTAAAAAGCACCACACTTTATATAGCGTTTCAGTTGATAATGCTCTAACTAATTTATCTGATAGTTCTTTTCTAATTTCCATAGTTATTTATCCAACTTATCTAAGTTATCTAAAAATTCATCTTCTTCTATTTTTCTATTCCAAAAATTCAATAAATCAACCCTATTTTGATAAATCCAATATTTAATATCTTTTATTTGTTTTGCTGTTATTTTTGAATCTTTAATATCTTCAGGATTATTAATATAAGGATCGTCCTGAACGATAAAAATCAAATGTGGCTTAGTAAAATTTGCCCTATCACCTTTTACTACTTTAACCCTACATCCATGCTTACCCATTTTAGTAGATGCGAATACAGTCAAACCTTGAAGACCTGTTAAATTATCCCTAAGGTTAGACATCTCATTTATAGGTCTAATTAATTTTCCTAATAATGTTTTTCGTTCCATATTATCACCTTATTTTTTATATTTTTTCGCACTTCCATAGCATAATCAGAATAGATATGTAGATCCCATAGCTTTAAAAGATCAGATTTTAATTCCACTACCAAAGATAATAGAACATCTATATCATCTTTATGAACTTGCAAGGTATTTTCTTTAATTGAAAAATCATCTAAATAAATACATAAAGATCTTTGCCAAGGATGCTTATTCTTTTCATTAGAAAACATTACAAAAGGCTTATCACTAGGAAAATTATTAAAGTAAACAACTCTGTAATCCTTATAGCTTAATCTTGAAAAGTTGCAATCTATTTCTTCACTATATTTTGGATAATTTTTCATAATATTAACCTAGTAATCAATATCTTTGTTACAGTTTTCATAACGAACTTTATTGTAGTAGTTTTCAAACGCACATCTAACTTTCAAAGGATTATATAAGCCTTTATAATTTTGTGCAAAATGTTTCATTACAAAGCCCATATTACCTTCGCCAAGTTCTTCAATAATTTCATCAATTTCTTCATCAGACAATTGTTTAGGTAAATACTTAGATAATACCTCTAGTTCTTTCTGATAGCCTTCTACTAGTTCTTTCTTATCCTTAAACTGTTCAATAGCCTTAATGTATTGTTTTTCAGCTTTTAATACAACATTAAGCATTAAATCTTGCTGTTCATTTTCAGGCAATCTTGAAATAAGTGATTTATCAGCCTCAGATAAGATAACAGATAATACGCTTTTTACTAATTCATTTTTATCTTTTCTTGCGATTAGCAAGTCTTTTTTAATTTCTTGATATAAGTTCATAATTTTCCCCATAAAAAAAAGGCTATGTAAAATATTTATTACATAGCTTAATCTAATATAACTAACTTGTCAATAGTGTTTTAGTGATTTCTTTAGTTTTGTCTTGGTCTAATCGTTCCCTTTTTTCTACAGGTTTAGATTTCTCAACCAATTCGCCAATTTCTTTTTTAACACTATCTTCAATAATAGGTCTAGTTACCTTGCACGGTGTATCTGTAAATTGCCTCATTTTTCCACCTTTTTCAAAATATCAACTAATTGTAATGCTTCTAATGTAGCATCATAAATTGCGGTATGTTTAGGAAAAGTTAAAATTAAATCTTGATCGTATCCACAATTTAGCATTTCCCTTTTATACACTTTAAATGCCTCTTCTTCTAATTGAATGCGTTCTTTGTTATTTTGTGGAAATAACATAGCCAAAGTTCTTAAATCTAGGTTTTGCCAAAATTGCCAAGGTCTAGCAATATACAACTTGTCAAAATAAACATTTAACATACCTTGATCAAAATCAGGTGAATTTCCAAAGATATAATGATTGGTTTCTTCTGTTTCAGCTAAGATATTAATTCCTTCAACTGATCTTTTAACATCTAATAAAGCATCTTCAAGTGAATTACCTTTATTAGCCATATCAAAATTTTGTTCATATACTTTAGCATTAACTTTAGATTCATACCATTCATGAGTTGCAATATCACCCTTAATACCTAATAACCTAAATTCACTTGGTTTTATGCCACCATAAATATATTGCAAAAATGGTTTATCTGTAGTTATTTCATTGACCTTAAATGAGACTAAGCCATACGTTAAGATTGGGCTACCATTTCTTGTATCAACGCCTGTTGTCTCTAAGTCAATCACTGTAATATATGATTGACTTACTGATTTATCAAAATATCTTTTCATTTAAAAGAACCTTTTCAATGTACTATTACCAATATTACTTACTAAACCTGATACACAAGGATCATCTAATAAGCCACCTAATAAACTACCTAATGCCATGCGTGAATTATATAGTAAGATTTCTTTTAAAGCATCTAATTCAGCTTGGATAGCTTGTTTTAATTGATTAGCTACGTTCTGAATAGCTAATAAGGTATTATCTAGTAAGCCTGTAATATCAGAATAAGTTTGCATAATCTTATTAGCAATATCTTGACCATAAACTAAACCTTGATCTAACCAACCACCAATTTTAGATAGCATACTTGAAATTTCACCAACATTACCACCAATAGATCCTAATAATGCTTTTCCTAAACCCATTGAAACATTAAAAACTGAATTTAAAACATCACAACTTGCACTACCTGATAATCCTTTATGCTTAATAAATGTTTGAACACCAGCCACTTTTTTAACAAAATCAACATTAGATTCTTTGCCATAATTTCTACCAATATCAGAGATCTTCTTGGCTTCAGACATAATCTTCTTAATTTTGTTCAAATCACTAGACTTGATACCAGCCATTGATAATACTTCAATAGGTGATCTTGGAATAAAGCTACTTGGATCAGTTACCGCATTTTGTAATCTTTTTAGCTTATCTTTTTGTAGTTTAGATTTTGATTTTTTAGGCTTATTTTCATGATTTTGTTCAGCCAATTCTTCTTGTTTTTTAGTTTCAGCTAAATCAGCTGCCTTATCAGCATCTTCCCATTTTTTAAGCAATTCCTTTACTTGATCTACTTTTTTATCAATCATTAAAGAAGTTGCACCCATAGGGTTAGCAAAGGGTGTACATTCTTTTTCTAATGCTTTTTGTATTTCATTCATAAAACACCTAACTTAATATAGAAAAGGGGCTTAAACGCCCCTATTAATTACTGTTTAGCTTTTTGTAAACCATATTCAAAATAACCAATAGCATTATAGAATTCAGGTTTATTTTTTGGAGCTTGCATAAATGAAGTTGGTTCAGTTTTAAAGAATGTTGCACCACCACCAACCATAATTAAATTATCTACTTTATCAAGCACCTTACCAAAATTAGCTTCAATAATTTCGATCAACATATTTTGATAGTTTAATTTGGCATCAGCAACTAGTTTATCACACGCATAGATTTTACCTCTACGTTTGAAATTGCTAGTAACTAATACATCTTTAACTTCTGAAATACTTAGATCAATATTATAAGATTCTTTAATACCTTTCTGTACTTCTTCAGCCATAACAATAGCACCTTTTCCTTCTAGCCCAATTACTAAGTTTGAAGAAGTTTGACCGTTGATAACGTGGCATACATCTAAAGTATTAAATCCCATATCAGCTAGAATATAACTCGCATTTTTATTAAAATGGATATTTTCAGTAGGAAAATTAATTCCATACTTATCTACAGCTAGTTTAGCGATAGCACCCTGTGGAAGTACAAAAATGCTACATTTTACACCAGCTTGTTCTAAATATTTTTCAATACGTTCTTTATAATATCCTGAATTTTTAATTTGAGCAATAGATAAGCCAAGAACCAAAATATCAGGTGTACTTTCTACCATAGAGAAAGTTTTGTAAATAAACAAAGGTGCAAAATATTCTAGCTTATTATAGTCAGAAATATCAATAATTGTATCTGTTGGCAAATGTAAAGCATCTTCACCTACATAAAAGTATTTTTCCAAATAAGGTATTAAGCGTTCATCGTTTACCATTTCGTTCTTTTCTACCATACCCACTACACTAGGGAATTTAAACACGTTCTTAATACCTGTTTCATCACCTATAACTGCTTTGACATCACCAAAACCTATATCTACTCCAAATATTTTCATTACTTACCTACCTTAAAATGTTTCATTCATTGTATCAACAGTTTTAACTTCTCTACCCTCTGTACTAGGAATATCTAATACAGGGGCTTGTTTAGCTACTGTTTCTTTTTTAGTTGATTTAATAGATTTTTGTGTATCTACTACTTCATCTTTTTCCTTAACAAAATTTGGCTTTTGTTTAGGTTGTTGAATTGGATCAGATTTTACCATATCTACACTTGCACCACCTTCAGCAAACTTGATATGTAATTCTGTAATATCCTTATCAGATTCAATCATAATTTTCATAGTTAAATTACCTTTTCAATTAAATTTCGCCTAAGATAACACGAAAATCAGCTTCTGTCAATACTGGAATACCTAATTTTTTAGCTTTCTTATTTTTACTTGATCCGCTATCAGGATCATCAGTAATTAAATATTCAGCCTTGGAAATATCCGTTTCAAAAACTTTATCTTCCCACTCCTCTAACAATTTACTTCTAGGCTTAGATAATTTACCTGTTAAACAGATCGCTATCAAGTGGTCTTTATTTAACATTTTTACAGCTTTAAGGTTAGTATGCCTTAAAACACTTAAGATTAATTCTAAATTATCTTTAATCCCTTTCCTTACTGTTTTTGTTGGAACTTGAACATAATCAGGCAATTCTTGTAACATTTCTAAATCAGTAAGTAAGGTATATTTATCATTTCCATATTGATCTTGAATTTTATCACATGCCACTTTTCCTAATCCTTCTGTTACAGTACATTGTAACATTTCTGATAGTGTATAGCCTTCTTTTGCATTTTTCAAGAATTCTGAAACATGAGGATAAAACGCACCAAATTCTTCTTTCAAATCTTTTGATAATCTTTCGTCTAAGGGTTGATTTAATATGCTTTCCAACGTGCTAATATCTTTAATTTTGAAATAAGTAATAATTTGATTAATTCTATTATAAGCTAACCCTTTAGGTGCTTTAGCTTCAATTAAATTATAAATACAAGCCTTAGTTTTATTAGGTTCAATAACAAGGTGGACTCCTTGCCATTTAGTAGGTTTATCTTCAATCATTCTAGGTTCAGTATAATTAACCCCTTCGATTGTATTCGACCAATAAGGAATAACTTCATTAGCCCTAGTAATTTCAATAACTGATCCAACACCTAAATTATTTAATTTAAGCATTTCATAATTATGACCTGTACATTGCTTAATAATAACACCATCAATATTTACAGGTTCAAATTCAATCACAGGAATAATACGACCATGATCAGAAATTTGATTATGAATTGCTACTACTTTTGTTGTATATTTTTTATTGGGGTATTTAACAGCGATAGTTGGTTGATTAGTTCGATCCACTACTACACCATCTACTAGATATGGATAGCCTGTATTGTAGTTGGTATAATCAAACATATTTTCTAATTTGTTATATTCACCAAGTTCTGATATTTTTCTATGCCTTACAACTTCAAAGCTTAATTCGTTTAATAAATTTAAAGTGTAAATAGACCTACCCATATCACAATCATACGCTACAAATTTAATGTATTTATGTGCTTCAGTAATATCAATTGAATTTGCTAGACCAGCTACCATATTACGTTCATTTGACTTACCAAATAGTTGAGCTACACCTTTCTCTAACACTAATTCACCCCTAACCCAAACAATAGATAAGTCACTAATAGTTTTTGGTAAGTTAGAATATTGAAGTTTTTCAGTAATATCAAAACCTGTTAAACCATTATTTCTAGTTAAAACATATTGTAATAACCCTTCTTTATAATATGCCACCGCACTAATGCCATCTAACTTAGCACTAATAATTGATCCAATAGGTAAAGCATTTAAATTGAACTCAGTTGATTTTTCTTTTGGTAAACCTTGCACTAAAAAGCTATGCTTTCTTTCAACTAAATGCCTAACAATTTCACTATCTTTACTCCCCCAATTTGGTGTAGTAAGTATTGGATTTTTAGCGTCTAAGCCCCTTAATTCATTCACTAAGCTATCAAACTCATCATCGCTTAGGATTGGTTCATCTGTATTATAATATGCTGTAGCAGCCTGCTGAATGCGTTCTACAAGGTCTTTTATTTTTTCTTCATTATTCATAATAACCCTCTACAGGAATATATCTAAGTTCATTTAAAGGTAAAGGGTTTTGACCATACTTAAGAATAAACCCTGATACTTTTTTAGTTTTTTTTGTAATTTGGTGGGTAAAACACGCTTTATTTTCACTTTTTAATTCTTCTTCAAAAACAACTGAATCATTTTCTCTTATCGAAAATAAAAAGCTAGTATCTAAAACGATCTTATTGCACTTTGCCATAGCAACAATTTCATTTGACCTGTCAATACAATCTTGTGCTAATCGTCTAATATAAACAGTATCAGGTATATCTAATTGTTGGTGAACATTAGATACCGCCACTACTTTGTTATTTTCTATGAAAACCCTTAACAGCATTGGATACATTAAATTATTTACACCTTTCTTACATTTACACTTTGATTTAGAGTAAGTTGGTATTTTTATAGTATATTTTTTTAACTGTTCAATTAATGTTAGCACATCCATAATCTACCCTTCTAGTCAAATATAACAATTCCTTGACTATTTTTTTCAAAAACATATTTTATAGTCTTTATCATTTCATTTACAAAAATTTCGTTATTCAAACTAATAACCAAAATAGGTTTAGTAGTACGCCTCAATGATCCTATTTGAAACTTTGTCATAGCACCGTAAGGAACATTAAAAAGTTCTTCGGAATTACACACAAGGTATTTTTGATTTTGATACAAACTACTTAAATCTAAGTCAGAATTCCACTTTTTAACATCAGAAATTACATAATAATACTTAGACAAGTTTTCAACAAGCCTATCAATTGCATCTGTAAACTTATTCTTGGCTTTCAAATAGTCAAAATAAAAATCTAGCTTGTTATCTGATTTAAATTTAGAATTTGACTCTTTCTTAAACACCCTGTAATAAAATATATCATTCTTATATATTTTATCTCTAGGTGAACTTTTAACTAACTTCAACTTTAACTTGTACTTGTCATGAAATTGAAAGTAGTTATCTTTTGGGAATGAATCAAAAGTAGTGATATTTTCAGTATCTTCTACTTTTGATTTCAAATTATCAAGAATATAAAGATACTTTCCAAAATTCAAAATATCACTATCATTAAATTGTAGTTCTATTAAATTTTTTCTAGTCATCTATAATATTTTTCCCTTCTATAATCTTTTCAGTAATAAGTCCACAAGTTCCTGAATTTAAAGCTACCGCTTGCTTGATAACATCTTTAGTATAACCAAAACTAGCACCCTTAAGCCAACTAGGGCTACTTGTATTTGCTTTAAACATTGTAACAAATTCAGGATTATCACAAGGATAGCCTTTATGCCTATAACCTATAGCACGTTTACCTTTGAAAACAATGTTAGATAAACCACGACCTAATATTTCATACCAAATAACTGGAAATTTAAAGGATTTTAAAATTTCATCACATCTTAAAACAAAGTTACTTGCTTTTTCTTCATAGCTTTCGCCTTTCAAGTCTAAAATTGTATCTTCTATTAAAGATTTAATACTATTAACTTTGCTACCATATACAGGTCTTTCTTCAGGAGAAAGTGAACCCATAACTTTTAACAAATACATAGATAAAGGTACTAATTGGGTTGATCTTGCTCCTAAGTATTTTAAAAAATCAGCTAATAAGTTATCTGATCTTTGACCAAAGGTTGCTATAGTTATAGACCCTGAAGTATTGTGCGAAATAATTTCTCCATTAGTAGGATAATTTTTCCATTCACCTTCTACTTCTATCCCATAAAAAGGAACTACTCTATCCAATTTTATTACTTTTACAGATACTACTTTATGATTGTAGTTACTACTGCTTGATTCAGGCTTATCTATTAAGTAGTCATTTACATTAGTTGGTAATACTTTTAATACATTTTTCAATGTTTTATATCTTGTAGATTTACCAAATAATCTTGTGTGCATTTCCTTATAATTTTCATCAGTTACACCCCAACCTAATTTATTAAGCTCAAGGAATACTGCTTTATATTGTTTAAAAGCACCTTTCTGTAACCCACTCCAGTAATAATCAACAGGTAAAGTATCTAATAATGACTTAGGCAAATCTATTTTTGATTTTAACCAATCAATATTTTGAGTAGGTTTAAAGTTTACGCCACGTTCAACAGACAATAGATTATCATAAGTAACATCAAGACCTAGTTTTTCTAGTTCATCTACATATTTGAAATAAAAATGTAGATTTTGTTTGTCTTGTTTGCTTAGTAAATCCAATTCACTAAACCAAGGGTAGTTTTTTGGTATTCTATCATAGTAATTATCAAAAATAAATTGTAAACTAAAATATCCAGTTCCAAGATTGTCTTTAGTAACATTGAACTTTTTAAGTTTTATATATTTATTTAATGATTTTTTAAATCTACCCTCTAAAGTCCTTCTATTAAATAACTCAGCTTCTTGAGGGTTTTCTCTACGATATTTAGCATAAGCCAATCCTGATTTTCTACCTTGTTCAGCTTTTAGTTCTGGGTTTTCTTTACACCACTTAGATATAGCTTTTCCAGATAATTCCCTTCTCCATGGTTCTCTATTTTTTTCAGCTATTATAGCAAAATCCCTTTCAGTGAATGACCTAGTTTGCATTAAACCTAATTTAATTAATTCACTGTTTCTTTTACCGTGAAATTGTAAGTGTTGTGGTTCACTACATTTAACTAAATTAGTTGGATAATCATTTGTCTTATAAAAGTCTTTATGATGAGTTGAAATAACTTGTTTTCCATTTTTTAATGTTCCATCATAAATATCTTCACAATCATAATGATTAGAAGAAAGCTTATATCCTTCTACTTTAGTTTGTCTTTTATCATTATTGTAGATGACTCTATAGCCCCTATCATTTTTTCCTGTATAGTAAGGCATTAAAGACATCCCTTCAGTTAAATCTTTTGCTTGAACTAGCTCGCCATTTCTATTCATATATGGGTGATCTACTGTTGATCGCATAACTTTACCGTTATCTAAAGTAACCTCAACATATTGATCATCATATCTTTCTTTGTAAGCATTTTTAACCTTTTTGACTTCAAATTTTCCAGTCTCTAAGTTTAAACTATGAACATATATCTTATGACCTTTTTTAATGGCTTTATAAGCATCCTTATATCTGATCTCTTTACCATTTATATCAAGGAAAGAATCAGTGCCAAAAAAGCAATGTTTTTGTGATAAACTTGCCTGTGTCAAGCGTTCAAAAATTGTTTGAGCAGCAACTGTTCCTATTCCAAAATTTAAATCCCAATCTTTACCATTTTTCAGATTCACACCACAACATTTTTTACATAATCCATTAGTATGACTACAAGTTAAAGGACTTCTTACTTCAATAAAATCATTATATAAGTGTAAATTATTTTCAGTAATCAAATTATTATTCAAGTCATAATGGTTTAATGCTTTTTCTTTTGGAAGAATAATACCTTTACTATTATTTCCACAATCATCTGTTGTAATAGATAAATCTCTAGTACACGTTACAAATTGCCTTGTTCCATACCCACTACTTGGAACAACAGCCATATTACTAGCAAATCCACGTCTTGCTGGACCACAAGTTTTCATATAACTAATAGGGTCAAGACCTTCGCTTAAACCTTTATAAATAGCATTAGGGTCTAATTGGTTATCCATAGTTGACTGTAAGCCTTTTCCTAAGATCATTGCTTTAACTTGAACATCTGTAACCCTAGCCCCAGCCTTACCCATAATTTGTAAAGCATTATCTTGAGGTGTTTCTTTAAACCATCTATCAACGCAAGTGTTGAACGCTTTATCCCAAATTACAGCTCTTAAAGGTACTTTTTCACCTTGTTTCTCAATATCTGACAATTCAGATAGTGGCGTATGTTCAGCTTCGTATCTTGCCTTTTCTAAAATTTTAGTAAATTCTTCTGATTTCTTACAATCATGATAAGCAATACTTAAACCATACTTAGTAGCGGTTTCAAAAAATAAAGTTTGAGCTATAGATAGTAGATCAACAGCTATTTCAGGTTGTTCATCATATTTATTACCAATAGTAGAAATAAATTTAGAAACACCACCTTTGCCTAATAAATAATTAACAATTATACCTGTTTTTGAATGAATTAAACCAGCACCTACACATATAATATATCGTTTATTTTGAGC
>ERZ773027.1268-NODE-1268-length-13755-cov-15.033066_pt1 | contig 13755 bp, 17 predicted proteins | sample MGYA00511032_ERZ773027 | MGnify/ENA primary metagenome ERZ773027 (study PRJEB29015, sample SAMEA2738138) | human oral metagenome | biome: human oral; feature: human-associated habitat; material: saliva | place: China | collected 2190 ... | reverse complement strand
CATTCACACCCCCACCCCATGCACCCCCTACTCCCCCCTCCCTAAAACACCAGCTAGAAGGCCTAAAAAATGAGTCGAAAAAGCACTAATTCAGACGATCAACTCGCACTTGTCCAGATCGCCCCCGCAACCGATGAATTCGGCACACGCCACGCTGAAATGCTCGAGATCGCGCTAGCCGCCGCCCGCGAGCACGGCCTACTCGAGCCACTCGACGAGGCCCTCGTCTCGGTCGCCCGCGCTAATGCCCGCGCCCTCGACGCCGCCGAGGCTCAAGGCGAAAAATCGTGCTATGCAATCGCAAATCTCACCGGCCCTTATCGCGAGGTGCTCGCCGATCTCCGTATGACCCCGACTAATCGCAAAGAAGAAGCAAATGACGAGCTTAACCGCGCCCTCGCTGAGCTGTCCGCCCCCTCGGTACGCGACGCCTAAACCCGCCGCCCCGACACTCGGCCCCGCGATCACAAAAACTATGAGGTTGCTCGGCTACCGTCCGATCCCGTGGCAGGAATGGGCCGCCGATGTCATCGGCGAGCGCCGCCCCGACGGTTCGCCGCGCTGGCCAACCGTTATTATCTCGGTTCCTCGACAATCCGGTAAGTCGACGCTCGTCACCTCGGTTGCCGTGCACCGTATTTTGACAATGCGCGATGCTCGTGTATGGCTGACCGCGCAAACCGGGGCCGATGCCTCCGACCTATGGAAAGAATGCCTATCGAAAGTAACAAAATCGCCGCTTAAGGCCGCTTTCACGTGGCGCCGCGCAAACGGCACCCAAGAATTAAACTGTAGCCTCACCGGCGGTGTGTTTAAGCCCCACCCGCCGAACGAGGAAAAACTACACGGCAAGCAATCTGACCTAAACATCATCGACGAGGCTTGGGTATTCGACGAGGCCGAGGCGGCGGCACTGATGCAAGCGATCGAGCCAACCCAAGCCACACGCCCACACGCGCAAACGATCATCGTCTCGACAATGGGAACAGCTAAATCGACGTGGTTTCACGGCCTCGTCGATCAAGCCCGCGCCGGTGACGATAGCCTCGCGCTACTCGAGTGGGGAATAGGCCCCGACGATAACCCCGACGACCTCGAACTCGTCGCCGCCTGTCACCCCGCCTTTGGTCACACAGTAGCAATGCCCGCGCTCGTCAAGGCTCACACCACACTATCGGCCGCCGGTTTCGCCCGCGCCTACGGCAACCGACCAACAGGCGCGCTCGAGCGCGTCATACCCCTACCCGCGTGGCAAGCCTCCCAATCCGACGACAATATCCCCGCCGACGCTCGCGTATCCTTCGGCGCCGCCGTTGACATCGACCGCACCGAGACCGCAATAGCGGCCGCGTGGGTCGATCCCGACGGTATCCCAATGCTCGAGATCGTCGACCGACGCCCCGGCACATCGTGGGCAGCCCCACGCCTACGCGAGCTACTCGACAAGCACGACAACGCCGGTCTACTCGTCGACCACATCGGCCCGAGCGGGCCCTTATTTGACGAGTTGACTCGCGACGGTATCGAGGTTGACAAACTCGCCGCCGGTGCGCTTACTGCGTCGTGCGCCGAGTTCTACGACCGGGTGATCGAATCGCCGCCCCGTATCAAGATCAAGCCGTCGAAAGCCCTCGACGTCGCCGCCGAGGTTGTCACCCGCCGCCGCGTCGGCGATGCGTGGGCGTGGTCTCGACGCTCGGCCCAATCGATCGCCCCGATCGAGGCCGCGACCCTTGCAATGTATGCCGCGAGCCACCAGGCCGCACCCGAGGCCGCCCCCCTGATTCGATTCTAGAAACGAGGCACCCTAGTGAGTAAATCAACTAACGCGCAAGGCTTAACTCTCGACGTAGACCCGTACCTCGTCGTTGTATGCTGCGACCGATGTAAGTGGAGGGCCGACCGGGGTACCAAGGCGGCGGCGTTGGTCGCCGCCGCCCGACATCTGAAACGCTCGCACGGCGACCTACACGCCGCCCGTCGAGTCCGCGAGTTAGTCGCCCGCGCTCAATAGTTGAGAGACAGCCGCGCGGGTAAGTCCGCTCGCCTTGGCGATCTCGGTGCCGCTTGCGCCCTTGCCTGACGCGATTAAGATAGCGACGTTACGGCTCTCGCGGGCGACTCGCTCGAGTTCTTTCGCCCGCTTGATCGCGCTGGCAATGTATTCGAGTTCCTCGAGGTCTGTCACGGCGATGTTTGTAAAAACCGCGTCGACGAAATTCGCGCCCTTTGCGGTTGAGATAGACCGTACCTCTGCGACGATACGGGTCGCCGCGTCGACGCTCATCGTTTTGTATACCCCGGCGACGATACGGCCGACGGCCTCGTTGTCGTCGGCGTCGATCTCATCGAGTGCGAGGCGGCTTACCGGCAAGTCGAGTAGGCAAGATGCAAATTCGAGGAGTAGGTCGGCGGTGAGCTCGCGCGCCTCGGGTGCTGTCTCGTCGTCGTCGAATTCCCAGGGGGCGGCGGCGTACAGGAGGTCGGCGAAATCGGCCCAAGCGACGCTCGCGCGGTCGCCCGAAAACTCGACGAGTTTGTTGCGCAGTTCGGCGAGCGAGTCGCCCGCGAGGTGAAAGTCTTTACCTGTGAGATTGTTGGAATTCAGGGCGGTGAGAGTGAACATTACTTGTCCTTTCGGGTTGGTCTTTCTTGGTACACTCCCAGCATATGTTAAATACATTTAACAAGTCAAGCGGGGTTAAAAAGCGGGGGGGTATTCGTCCACCGTCGGCGGCGTGTAGACACTAACCCCTTATGGGAATTATTGACGTTATTCGCCAAGCGACGCGCTTACCCGGCGATGTCACCACCGGCCTACCCGCTCCGGTGCTGGCCTCGCCGATGTCGCCGCGTCCTAATCACCTCGAGGCGATCGTATGGGCTGATCTAATCGATCGCGACTATAAACCGATTAGCCGGGCCGACGCGATGCGAGTCCCCGCGCTCGCCCGCGCTCGGCAGTTGATCGTTACGACCGTCGCCCGCCTACCCTTGCGAGCGATGCGGGGCGGCGAGCCCCTCGAGACTCAACCGGGTTGGCTTGACCGCACCGACGGGCCGGTATCGCCCTACCACCGCATGCTTATGACGGCTGACGACTTGCTGTTTTATGGCTGGTCGCTGTGGGCGGTGCGCCGGGGTGCCGACGGCTATGTCATCGCAGCCGACCGCGTACCTATCGAGAATTGGGAATTACGCGACGGCCTAGTCATCGTCAACGATCGGGCCGCGCGTAATGATGAGGTCATTCTCATCCCTGGAATACATGAGGGCATTCTCGCTTTCGGGGACGAGACGATCAAGCAAGCCCGGGGTTTATTGCACTCCGCGGCTAAGGCGGCGACGACGCCTAACGCGATGGTCAATCTCGCGCAGAAATCCGGCGCGCCCATGAGTGACGCGGATATCGACAAGTTGATTAGTCGGTGGGCAGCCGCTCGACGAGGCGAAAACGGCGGCGTCTCTTTCACCAACAACGCTATCGAGGTTGAGGAATTAGGCAGCGCTAAAGAGCACTTGCTCATCGAGGGCCGCAACGCGAGCGCCGTCGACGTCGCCCGTTTATGCGGAATACCGGCGGCCATGATAGACGCCACACTTAACGGCACATCGCTGTCATATACAAACACGCAATCGCGACTAGCCGAGCTAATTAATTTTGGCGTGGCTCCGATGCTCGGAGCGATCGCCGCCCGCCTCGGTCTCGACGACGTCGTACCCCGAGGCGTCGCCCTCGAGTTCGACATTACCGAGTCAGTCGCCCCGGTGGACTCAATCGCCCCGCCTGACGATCAGAATACTCGCGAGGCGACGACGCCCGAAGCCCTTGTAAAACGAGATGGAAACGAGACAGATTAATGAGCAATCAATTTAAGTGCGACGTCGACGTCTACACGACCGCCGACAGTGGGGCACGCGACCCCCACAAGTGTCAACTTGGAGTTTTTCACACTACCGAAAACGACGACGCGACCGACCCGGTTAGTGTCGCCCGCTGGCAGCAAAACCGCGCTAACGGGTCTAGCTACAACATCCTTGTAGGTACCGACGGCAAGACCGTACGCAGCAACGACGACAATTACATACCGTGGGCCGCCGGTACGACCGGCAACCGCTCCGGCTTGCATGCCTCGGCGATCGGCCGAGCATCGCGCGGCCGGGGGGCGTGGACAAAACACCCTAAGCAACTCGAGGCCCTCGCCCGATGGGCCGCCGACCTACACACCCGCTACGGCCTACCCCTTGTCTGGCTCACCGCCGAGCAAGTCCGTGGAGGCATGCGGGGTTTTTGTGGACATGCAGAAGTTTCGGCGGCGTGGCGCGAAGTCGACCACACCGACCCCGGCCCCGGTTTCCCCCATGACATCGTGCTCGATCGCGCGCGCGAGATCGCGAACGGCACACCAGCAAAGAAAGACGAGAAAATGACACCCGATTACGACAAGTTAATTTTCGAGCAGCTGACCGGCCCCGGCGACGACTTCCGAGGGTGGGCGCAATTAGGCGGTCGCACCTTGGTAGACGCCCTCGCCGCGATCGGCGAAAAGCTCGGCGCCGAGGGCTTTAAGGCCCCGGAATGATAACCATTGTCCTAGCCCTCGCCGCCGGTGTAATCGGCGGCATGATAGGTGTTCTCCTAACAATCAACTTTATTTTTAACTGGCTACTTAATCGAAAGGATAAGCCGTGAGTCCAACGATCCCGATTCTCACCGCCGAGCGCACTCCAACGCAAGTAACTCAACCTCGCCGCGCGACCTTCCGTACTGTAATCGCGGCGCTCGTCGGTCTGATCCCCGTTTTGCCTGACGTTATCCGCGCCTACGGTCTCGATAGCATCCCAGTTATCGCCGCCGGGTTGACGATCATCGCCTCGACCGCTCGAGTCTTAACACTTCCACAGGTTGAAAAGTGGCTACAAGATTACGCCCCGTGGCTGTCCGCTAACGGCAAGTCCGAAAGCTGGCAGCAGTGAAACTAACGATTAAGTCTGCACTCATGCTCACCGCGTCGCCCGCCGACCGAACGATTAGCGGCCTCGCGCTACCGTACGGGGTGGAAGGGCACGCGAGCCCGTCGACCGTCGTCGTCAACGCCGGGGCCGTAGCCCTACCCTCTGATCTTCGGCGTGTGAAATTGCTACGCAATCACTCGACTACCGGCGATTGGCAGCCGGTGGGTTTCTGCACGGCGGCGAGCGAGACAGACGCCGGTCTCGTTATGAGTTTCCACGTCGCCGCCACGCCTGAGGGCGACCGAGCGTTAACCGAGATTCGCGAGGGCGTACGCGACGCGCTGAGTGTCGAGATAAACGACGTCAACATCGTCGGCGGCGAGCTCGTCGCCGGGAAACTAACCGCCGTCGCCCTCGTCCCCGTTCCCGCTTTCGACGACGCGCGAGTAACCGAGATCGGCGGCGATTCGTCCACCGTCGGCGATGCAGAAAATACTAGCCCTACATCAACCGAGATAGGAGACTCTTCTATGAGTGAAGAAAACAAGCCCGCCGAGGTCGAAACCGAGGCTACCGCGCCCGCCCCGGTCGACGAGGCACCCAAGCCCGCCGAGGTTGTCGCCGCGACCGCCCCGAGTGGCCTACTCGTCGCCTCGCGAGGCGACCGAGACGATAAAATCACTTTCTCGCGCGTCGTCGACGCGCTTATCGCAGTGCGTAGCGGCGAGCCCGCGACCGACCGCCTGACCGCCGCCCTCGCGAACATCACCCGCAGTGCTAACCCCTCGATCAGTGCACCCGAGTGGCTTGGCGAGCTATGGGCCGGTAACGGATACGAGCGCGAGATCGTGCCCACAATGACCAACACGCCGCTTAAGTCGATGCACGCGACCGGGTGGCGATGGACGACCAAGCCGACGGTCGACGACTACGCAGGCGACAAGGCCGAGATCCCCACCAATACCCCGGCGACCGAGGCCGTCAACCTCACGGTCAAGCGCCTAGCGGGTGGTCACGACATCGACCGCGCTTACTTCGACTTTAACGACGTCGAGTTCATCCGCGCCTACTTCCAAGCAATGAGCGAGTCTTACGCGATTAAGACCGATACGATCGCCGCTAAGTTCCTTGCGACCGAGGCTAAGAAGAACAAGGGCACTAAGCAGGTCGACCTATTGCGAGCGGCTGCGCACGCTAAGCAAAAGATCAAGCTCGACACGCGCACAAACGCTACGAGCTACCTCGTCCACCCCGACGATATGTTCAAGCTTTTGGACATTACGACGATGGACAACCCTCAATATCTAAAGCTCATCGGCGTTGATCCTGAGCTATTCACCTCGTCCGACCAAGCCCTCAAGGGGCATGTCATCGCGTACAACAAGCGAGCCGTCGAGTTCCGCGAGCTGTCCGGGTCGCCGATTCGCGTCGAGGCTGAGCACCTCGCGCACGGTGGTCGCGACGCCGCACTATTCGGCTACTACGCGACTTTTGTCGCTAACCCCAAGGGCCTCGCCGCCGTCGAATTCGGACAGCCAGGTTAACCGCTATGGCTTTACAACTTCCGTCGGAGGCCCGCCCTACATGGTACGACTTCGGCCAACTAGTCGCTTACTGTGGTCTAAGCCTCGACCGTGGCCCCGGTTCGACGGTTGAAGAACAATGGGAGTTAGTAAACCTCGCGTCGGCGGTATTCGAGCTATTTAAACAGTGGGGTTTTATCGACGCCGACGAGGTACTCAACGGGATGACAGACCACGAAACGACCGCACGCGACGGGCGAAAGCACATTTTAAGAGCTTTCATTATGCTAGTCGCACGATTGTATCGCCGTCGAAACTCCCCCGGTGGTATCGAGGCCCTCGGTGATACCGGCCCCGTGTACATTAGCCGCCGGGACCCTGACATCGCGATGTTGTTAGGCCTCGGTGAGTACACCCGCCCGGCGGTGGGGTAAATATGTACACGAAACTAGTCAAGCTTAATGAGATCGTCAACGAGGCGCTACCCTCGACGCTCGACCCGCGCGATATCTACACCCCCGGCGCTTGGGTCACCGCGACCCGCGTCGACGACATGATGCTCACGATGGGCGGCTCGCTTGATCTAAAGATCAACGCCGATATCTACATCATTGTCGCAGACTCGGGTATTCCCGTCGTTTTGCCGAAACTTGAGGAATTGACAATAAAGGCAATTCAAGTACTCGCCGCGCGGGGTGTGTCGATTGACGAGGTCACCCTCGACGAGGGCGTCGTACTACCAAACCTATCGGGCGGGGCACCGCTACCCGCCTACAAAATCAGCGTCACATACTAAAAGGAGTAATCAATGAAAGCCCTAACTACAGGCCCCGGCAAGCTCACGCTCAAGACCGGTAGCGAGCGTAGTGTCGCAGTCGACTACGCCGCTCAAGTCACCTCGGCCGAGGTGAGCGTATCGTCCAAAACCGGCGATAAAATCGAGCTACTCGACGGATCAACCGTCGCCGACGCCACAACCTACGAGTACAAGCTCAAAGCAGAAGTCTTGCAAAATTTGTCCGCCAAAGGGATCGCCGGTTACGCACATGAGCACCCCGGCGAGATCATCGAATGCGAATTCGTTCCAAATACCGCCGACGGCGCTAAGTTCGTCGGCAACGTCCGTATTGATCCGCCTAAGGTCGGCGGCAAGGTAGGGAAATCCGAGACTACTACGATCGATTGGGACTTCATCGGAAAGCCCAAGTTTACGGCGGCGACAAAGGTCGGCGGCGAGGCCCCCTAATGGGCGCGCCACAATACGCCGGGATCAAGGTCGAGGGCGCGCGACAACTACGCGCCTCGCTTAAGCGGGCCGGGCACGACCTCGAGGACTTGAAAGCGACTAACCGAAAAGTCGCCGAGGTCGTCGATACTCGAGCGAAAAAGCACGTACCGGTAGGCAGCGACATACACAAGCGCGGCAAGCGCTTACGCGATACTATCCGACCGGGCGCGACCAAGACGACCGCGATCGTTCGAGCCGGTGGCAAAAAAGTCCCTTATGCAAATCCTATTCACTGGGGTTGGGGCAAGCGTCACATACGCCCGCAATCGTTCCTATCGATCTCGGCGCGCGCGACCGAGCCGACGTGGTTCGGAATTTACCAGCACGATATTCAAGAGATTCTTAACAAAATTGAAGGGGCAGACAATGTCTAACACTCCCACTACTTTCCGCGCGATCATGCTCGACGGCGAGACGATCGACACCGCTGTCACCGTCGCCGACCGCGTCCGCTACGACGTCACCCGCGAGGGCCGAGGCTGGCCGACGATCGACGCCGCCGGTCACCTTTACGTGGCTTTCATCTTTTGGGCGGCATTGCGGCGCACCAAGCGCACCGACGAAAAATTCGACGATTGGCTAGAAAACGTCGCTGACATTGAGGTAGCGACAACGGAGGATAGCGGCGCAAACCCTACGACACTGCAGGATGGGCTTACCAGCTCGTCAGACTAGCCCGCGCTTGGCGAGTAGCCCCCGACTATTTTTTCACCGCCGACGATCAACTCATCGCGACCGCGATAGCAGTTCTGGAAGAAGAAAGCGAGGCCGCAAACAATGGCTAGCGGTAAGACCGCGATTCTGTCAGTGCGTATGCTCGGCGATAGTCGAGGTGCTCGCCAAGCCGTCGCCGAGACAAGCGGCGCTATTGACAAATTAGAAGAACGAACAAAGAAAGCGGCGGTAGCGATGTCGGCGGTATCCGCCGGTGTCGTCGCGTTCGGTAAGCAAGCGTTCGAGGCCGCTAGCGATCTCCAGCAGTCCGCCGGTGGCATACAAGCAGTATTCGGCGATACCGCCGACAAAATCAAAGAATTATCCGACGCCGCGAGCCAAGCCGTCGGCCTTTCAAAAAACGAGTACAACGAGCTGGCCACAGTGATGGGCGCTCAACTCAAGAATATGGGCGTCGCCGCTGAGGACGTCGCGGGACAGACTGAGGAATTGGTCAACCTCGGCGCCGACCTCGCCGCAACATTCGGCGGCACGACCGCCGACGCGGTAAGCGCCTTGTCGTCTCTCATGCGCGGCGAGGCCGACCCAATCGAGCGCTACGGCGTGTCAATCAAGAAAGCAACGATCGAGGCCCGCATGGCCGCCGACGGCCTCGGCGACCTCGAGGGGGAAGCCAAAAAAGCCGCCGAGACTCAAACGTTATTAAAGTTGCTGACCGAGCAGACCGCCGACGCGCACGGTGCTTTCGCCCGCGAGGCCGATACGGCCGCCGGTCAAATGCAACGCGCTAACGCCGAGTGGACTAACGCCAAGGCCGCCCTCGGCGAGCAGCTACTACCAATCGTTACCGACGCAGCTATCAAATTCGGCGAGCTGGCTAAGTGGCTTGGGGAGCACCCCGACGAGGCCCGCAAGGCCGCCGAGGCGGTGCTCGGTCTCACGGGTGCAATTTATGGCGTAATTGGTGCAGTCAAGACGATTAAGGCAATTCAAGCCGCTTACCTTGGGATCAAGACCGCGATCGTCGCGACAACGGCGGCGGTTAAAACGTATCGGGCGGTGCAGACCGCCGCCGCCCTCGAGGCGGCAGCAACGACGAAATCGGCGGCAGCATCGGCGGCAATCTTCGAGGCCGCGATGGACAAAAACGGCGTGATTAGCACTAAGCAATCGCTCGCGCAACGTGTCGCTGCGCACCTTGGCGCCGCCGCTCACACTATGAAAGCATGGGCGGCAGCGGCCGCCGCGAGTGTCGCTAACGCAGCGAAAGCGGCAGCCGCGTGGGTAGCGGCAGCAGCTAAGAAAGCGGCCGCAGGTGCGAAAGCCGCCGCCGTATGGATCGCTAACGCCGCGAAAGTCGCCGCCGCCGGTGTCGCGAGCGCCGCTAAGTGGGCGGCCGCGTGGGTCGCACAAAACGCCCGCGCGATCGCCTCATTCGTTGCCTTTAATGGCGCCCTTGTGGCGACAAAGGCAGCGCAAGCCGCCGCGACAGCCGCGCAATGGCTATTCAACGCAGCACTCACCGCTAACCCTATCGGCCTTGTCGTCGCCGCCGTCGCAGCACTAGCCGCCGGTCTCGTCTATGCCTACAAACATAGTGAGACTTTCCGGGAGGCAGTACAGAAAGCCGGTGAATTCGGCAAGCAAGCGTTCCAATGGATCGCCGGGGCCGTCGGCAATGTCATCGAATGGATCAAGAAAACCCTCCCACCAATTGCCGAATTTGCTTTAAAGTTCAACCTCCCGATACAGGCAGCTAAGTTGCTCAAAGAGCACGGCGCCGCCGCGCTCAAGGCCGTTATCGATTGGGTGAAAAAAGCAGCTGATTGGGTAGTCGACTTGGCTAAGAAAGCCGCCCGACCCGGCGAGGTAATCCGCGACGGTATGAACGTCGGTATCAGCGCGATAAAGACAGCGATTAGTTGGGTAAAAAACTTGATTAGTTGGGTACGCGACGCATGGGACAGTCTCACCGACCTATTTAGTTTTGGTGGGCACCACGGCGGGGGCGCGAGCTACAACTACGCGCACTTTGCTAACTCCCCGGCACTTGTTGGTGTAGCCCCGCCGAGCGACTTATTCCTTGGTGTAGCCCCGGCGACGATGACCGCCGCCGCTACGCTACGACCTCCGCGTATTGTTCCGCGTACTCGTCACACCTCGCAACCGTCGCGCGTCTACAACATCAACGTCGAGACTATCCACGACCCCGAGCACACCGCCCGCGAGATTAAGGCAATCCTCGAGCGCTACGACGAGCGGCAAAGCTGGTAAACAATGGCGGTCAAGAAGTTATATATCCAAGTATCGCCGACGAATACATCGTCGCACATTGTCCGCGAGAATACCATCGTCAACGCGCGCATAACGTGGGGGCGCGACGAGCTCACCGCACCGCCGCGTAATCCCACACTTTCGGCAACGCTCAAGATTGATACGGCCGCCGAGGTGAAGAAGATTCAAGGCTCGATTAATCGCCGCGTCATCGTCAACAACGGCAATACAATTTTTTACGGCGTGATGGACACGATCTCGGTATCGCGAAAGCCGGAGCAAGACTATTATCTTGTGGACTTGTCCGCGACCTCGTCGGTAAGGTTTACCGAGTTGTCTAAGACATACGTCGATGTCGACGGATCGCGAGACATGACGATCCAACGCTATCTCACGGCTATATACGCCGGTTTCGGGAACAGCAAAATCGATGTGCCCGCGGTCGTCGATCAAGTCAATGTCGATGCGATGCCGACATCGCGAGTCCGCGAGACCCGTATTAGTGGAATTGACGCTATTGAGGCCCTTGTCGGGTGGATAGGTACCTACCCGATTTGGTCGCCAAACTACAAGAGTGTGCGCCCTTCGACTCGAGTACTCGAGCCTCAAGGGTTTACGCAAACAACGGTCGACGCGTCGAAAATCGGCGGCCGCTGGTCGCTCAAGCTCACCGAGCGCAACGAGCTCGATATTCTACGTATCGAGGTTGAGGGCAAATACCCGTCGGTCAAGCGCACTCAACTAAAAGCAATGCCCGAGGCCGGGGCGCGCGGCCTCAATTACAACTCGCCAAATAGTTTATTTAAATTCGCCGCGCCGCGTGATGTCGCCGGTAAGTCAAACCTCGAGCTGTTTAAATTCGCCTACCTTGTCAAGTTCCAACGCACCGCGCCCCGGTCGCTAACCTTCCACTCTGATCGCGTTAACGAGCCTTGGCTATTCGAGCCCGTCGAGCAGAATAGGGGAGTGGTGATTAAAAACGACCCCCTAGCCGAGGTAATGAACGCCGAGGGGGTCGCTTGGGTGCCGATCGGCGGCACGCTCTCGTATTCGTCTAAGCGTGTCGTCCACGATGTGCGCGCTATCCGCGTCGGTTAGGCGGCGATGCGCCAAGCGGCCGCCGCGCTCTCGAGTATCGAGGTTTGAGACACGCCTACGTAGTTTCGTGTTGTCTCAATTTTAGCGTGACCTAGCAATTCTTGTACCGCGCGCAGGTCATGCCCGCTACTATAGGCCCTCGTTGCGTAACGGTGACGTAGCTTATGTGCTGTCCAACCGTCGGGTAACGCCCGCGCGACGAGCTTACCGAGATAGGCGGGGGATATGTGCCCGTCGATAGCCCCGGGGAATACGTAGCCGCCCGCGCGGGTAATCCGCGCCGCGAGGTGAGGCGGGCAAGGCACTAGGCGAGTGTGCCCGCCTTTCCCTACGACGCGCACCGCGTAGCCGTCGAGGTGCTCCACGACGTCGCCCGCCTTGAGACCGGCGACCTCGGCGCGTCGTAGTCCGAGCATTGCCATTATCTCAATCGCGAGTGCGACGCGCGCGTCGGCTACCGCAAGGGCACGCATAATAGCAAATTCGGGTGCGGGCATTGGCACTGACCGGGGTATAAGCACTGTTGGTAGTTTCGCCGCCGGGTCGACCTCGATTAGCCCCGCGTCGAGGCACCAAGCAAAGAAGAGCCTTACCGAGGCCCGCGCGCTTGCTTTCGCTTGTGGGCCCCACTGATTTGATCCAAACCAAGCGACAATATCGGCGCGGGTGACCTCGGCGGTCGGCTTAGCTACAAACTCGAGTAGGCGGCGGATATGCGACGCGCGCAACGCGATCGTTCCGCGCGCTCGCCCGGTGGCGGCGAGCTCGTCAAGCCACCCCCGTAGTTGCTCCTGTTGCGTATGTGGTAGATGTTTCACGAGTTAAAACTACGCAGCTAGGCGACGTTTGTCCCCAAACCAGCGGGTTCGGGGTTCGAGTCCCTGATAGCCCACTTTTATCCCCTGACCAGGAAATATTCCCGGTTAGGGGATTTTTGCATGTGTCGAAAATCATAGTTTTGACCCTTAACCCAGATTGCACGCGTGGGGATTGAGGGTGTGAATCCCACTGTCGTGGGTTTGATGAGGTAGTCGATGTTGCGGAAGCTTTGGCATCGGCGTGCGTTGTGCTCCGTACGTTGTTTCAAAAACGGGTTTCATCAAACGGAACAAAACCTGGGACACTTCATATCCCACCCCAGGCCTAATGACTTGGGTGCAGCGGCAACGCTCATCCGATTTAGGCAGAGTCGTTGCAGGATCCAGTGGGTCACCTGGTCCGTGGTCTTTGAATTGTCGGGCGCGCAGGCAAGGCCAGCACGGAAGATCTTCTGCAAGCAACGCTTGTTGGTGCACCGGTAGCGTGGAAGGCGCACATGAAGTTGTTGGGTGGCCGACGATGGGCAGATCGACCAGGCTGCGGATGACGTGGTCGCGGAATACTCCAGGCTGCCCGCAGGTAGGGCATTCATTGATCGGCTCGACGGGTTCGGCTTCAATAACAGTGACGTCACCGTTTTCTGTGGCACCGGTGATAGTAGTTCCTAGTTTTGCGGTGCGGCAGATGGTATCGACGATGACATTTCCGTTAGGCTGCACAGTAGGTCCTTAGTTTTGTACGGATGGATTAGATACCTTTTTCCTACAAAGCCAAGGACCCCAATATCTTGTGCCACGCCCGAACCCCCGGCGAACTAATCAATGCACTCTAAAACCGGAAGAGCCCTTTTAGTACTACTGGTGGATTTCGGTTTTGGTGGGGATTAACGCCGCCGGCTTCGGTTTTTCCGTTGAGGAGGTCGTTGACTACTTCCCGATGGTGAAATGGGTCGATGGTGAGGTAGAGAGGAACCAGTCACCTGGAAGAGATCGATCCAGTCGTTGGTGTGCAATCTGGGAGGTAGGGTCGCGGGGTCGATTCCTCGCGAGCGCAACCATGATTGTGTTTCTGAACGTGATGAAAACAACCCTGCCCTTCGGAGAATTTCCCCTATCCCGCGTC
>ERZ773027.1248-NODE-1248-length-13888-cov-5.051760_pt1 | contig 13888 bp, 9 predicted proteins | sample MGYA00511032_ERZ773027 | MGnify/ENA primary metagenome ERZ773027 (study PRJEB29015, sample SAMEA2738138) | human oral metagenome | biome: human oral; feature: human-associated habitat; material: saliva | place: China | collected 2190 ... | reverse complement strand
AAATTTGAATCAATATTTTTTTAATAGGGGAATAGTTTAGTTCTGTAAAAATTAAATAGTCCCTTTATAAAGCTTATTATATCGGCATTCTTTACTGTTTTTGAAAAATAGGTAGAGAAAAAGGTAGAGACAGAAATTACATCTGGATTTATTAACATTTTTCATGAAAACTTAAAATATAGTTTGACCGAGGGATATTTCATCACATATCATTATCCCTATATAATTAATAATAAGTTTGCTACTTATTGCAGTATCCTCTACAGAAGGAACTCTAATTTCAGGATTAATCAAATGAATTGAAAATATTTAATAAATTTGCCATATCTTTAATAAGATTTACTTAGTCTTTTTGTTTTCATAATCAGAAAAAATAACTTCTGTAGCAATTCTCTCGTAGGAGATTTCATTTTCTGTATGTCTTGTACATCTAAAAACTCCTTTGAAAGAATAATAGATATTTCCTAATACATCTTTTTGGTGAGCAAAAACAATTGAATCTTTAATTTCTTTTATCTCCATATCGTTTTTACCTCTAGTTTGCTCGATACTTTTTCCATCTGGAGAAATAGAATTATCCCAATCATTATTTTTGTACAGCTTTGGAAACCACACCTGTACTTTTTCATTTAGAGGAGAGGATCCCGCTTGATGGAGACGAAAATTTTTCCCGAATAACCTCAATACATCGGCATGTGTTCGGAATTTTGCTCCGTCAGATATTCTTAATTTGCCAACTTTCAACCATTGATCTACTGAAAATTCATCCTGATATGAGTAAGGTCTGAAATTTTTATTATTTTTAAGGCGTTGAATTTTATCAATTAATTCGTCAATTCTTTGATGTACTGATTCAATATTGGAGTTTTTATCACACTTAATTCTGAAGAATTCCACATCTGTATAATAAATTATTTCCCTTTCTCTCGCTCTATCAGCTTCCTCATTTGATAAATGATGGCTCTCATCAATTTCAACTGCTATTTTGAATTGTGGAAAATATAAATCTATAAGATACCTTTTCCCGTCTTCTTTTCTAACGAGTTGTTGAGTTGTAAATTGAATTTCTGTATCATTTAATAAATGAATTATTCTAGATACAACATAGAATTCATACTTCTTGTTACGAAGTTTAGTCAACAGCTTTGCGTAATAAGTCAATTCATCTAAATTATTTGTCACGATAGGGCCTCCTGTAATCAATGTATACATAATTATTATACATTAATATTACAAAATGAAAAGAATTTATAAAATATCTTCACTCATTAATTTTAGTAATTTAACTATTTCAATGTTTGATTAATTTAAAACATAATATTAAACATAGTTGTAGAATTTTTCTTTAAGTTTGACCAACTTATTCATCCATTATCTGTTCTAAATGCAATACAGTAAACAATAAGTTATATGTATCTATAAGTTATATCTCCTACATATACATCATATTATCTGGACCACCTTTCTGAAAAAAATGTTTTCTCAAAAGATATAGAATATTAGATAACAATATCTGTTTTGTTCTTGTAATATTTCTTTGATATAATATAGAAAAGAGGAAATAAAATGAAAAAATTAATCTCATTACTACTAACATCAGTAGCTACATTTTTTATGGTTGCCTGTTCTAGTAAACCTAGTGTTTCCTTAGATGGAGAATATTACTGGATAAACGAAAACAGAAATGAAGTAGCTTTTGTTATATCTGGAGATACGGGAACTATTAAACATGGAGAGGCCGAAGGGTTTACTATAGACAAAGAAAAATCAACCATTCAATTATTAGGAGAAAATATCATTAAACTTACAAAAAGTTATACTTTTAAGGATGATGTATTTACTGTCGATATCTCAGGTATGAAACACGATTACTATAAAAAAGATAGCCAGGCTTATCAAGAAGCTTTAAAAAAGTATGGCTATCAATAATATACTCGAATATTAGAGAAAGTCATGCTTAATTCATAAGAACACCACACTCTAGTGTTCTTTTTTGTATCAGTAATATATTTTAAAATACTTGATTATAATCTGTATATACAGTTCAGATCTATTTTTAAGCATTTGAGAGTTTTTAGAGCAATTATATAATTTCCTTTGATATGATAAAAGCATGAAAAATACAAAAGAAAATAACATCAAAAGAGCATTGTGGCATATCAAACGCCATTGTTCCCATATAGAAAACAACTACTCTGACAGCGATATAAGAACTGAACTATTCCATTTAAAAGCAAGTGTTGAAATCTTAATTCGAATTTTCAATGATGAAAAACCCTATCCAAATTTGGATAGGGAGGAGGTATATTGAAGCAGCAAATCAAAACTAAAAATTTATGTACAATTGACTCAACAAGAATTAACCCATGATATAACTGAATTAGAAGCATAAAGTACATTGATTGTAAAATGTACTTTATTTTCGTTTTGTACATTATTTTAGAGGTGAATAATGTACATTTTGAGTAGTGCATTATTGTTGTTATGTAGTGGGTTCATTTGTATATTTTGGTGGTTATAGAGTGGGTGAGGGGAGTTGGAATAATGTACATTTTAGTTCTATATTTATCTGCTTAAATCATGTAAAAACCGTGTTATAATTTATAAAAGGAAAATTATACTTTTTAGGAGGACAACATATGAGCAGTCGTGACAAATACACAGTAGAGTTAAAACCTTCAGTATTAGATATTAAACAAGCTTACTTTGACTACCCTGAATTGAAGAATTTACTAGAAAATTCTTCATATGATAATGGTGGTTTCTTCATTCTGAATAACAATATGATGTTTGATGATGATAAATGGCCTAGTATTTGTCAGCTTAAAATTATTTTGGACGAAAAACAAAATATTGAAATTAAAACAATAAAGGTATTGTTGTCTAAACGGTTTAATAAAAACAAAGATAATTCTGAATCTTCCGAGACTCATAAGGGAAAAAAAGGGAAGTATTTAGACTGGAGCACTAAACCTGATAATGTCTATGGCAATAAACAAATAGACATTGATTGTTCAGTGTATTCCAGTGAGGATATTTTTAATCGAGGACATTTAATAGCAGATTCAATTATTGATTATTGTGACGAATTTGATTACTATAAACGAGAAGACTTCGTTATGATCACTAATTGGTGTAATCGAGCTAATACTAATCACAAAACTAAAAAAGCTTGTGGTATGTTCTATTTTGAGAATGTTATACTTAATACATTACAAAAAGGAATTGATGTTGAATATAGAGTTACGCCTATCTTTAAAAAGAATTCAGAAGGGGCAGAACAAGAATTTGAATACCTTCCTAGAGGTGTTATTTTAGAAGCTAAAACGCCAAATAGAGAAGCGTTTGAAGTAGAAGACGATGATGTTATCATGAATGAATTTAATGTCTTTATCCCAAATGCTCAAAAAGGTTTAGAGATCAATTATAAAACAGGCACAATAAAAGCCACTTCATCCTTAACTGAAGCAAATGTAAGCCCTGCCGACCCCATAAAAAAATTACCTGAACATATTATAAAGGACGCATTATCAACTATTGCAACACATCTTAAAGTAGCAGAACAAGCTAATCTATCAAGAATAGCAGTTGCTACAAGCGTGTTGAAAAATAAAGAAATTGCACAACTTTCAAAGAAAATAGATAGTGTGATAGAACAATCAGGTTTAAAACGGTTTTCAGAACAGAATAAGGAACTATTCAAGAGTCTAAATAAAACGTCACAAATCATTAGCACGTTAACCCAAAGTATTGCCACTGACTCCCTCTTAGAATTAAGAAGACAGCTTTCAAATTTATCTGAAGTAGTAAAAGATGCTCTTACTCCATACACAGAAGAAGAGAGAAAGAGGATAATCGCTAAAGTAGAAAGTTTTGCTGATAAAGGCTGGGTTATCTTCTTCCAAAACAGAGCAGTCGTTAATCAGCTTTTGTTAGACGATACCGAAGACATTGAGGTAGAGTGGTTAGATAATCTTAAAGAGATTATTGCAGATACGTCTAACATAGAGTATTTGGCGAAATCACAATGCTTTTCTTATCATCTAATCCAGTCAATGGCAATGAGTTATTCAGAACAAAACTACTATGCAGCCTACACCCTTGCTTCAATAGCTATTGATGGTGCACTTAATAGATTAGCAGAGCCATTATCTAGTGATGCGGATAAAAAGACAGCAGTTGGACACAGAGCGTTAAGAAAAATTGATGAGCAAATAAGTCCTGGAGAAAAAACAGTTTTTGATTACGGCCTTTTGCATTGGTGTTATAAATTTTTTGCAGATACCCAACGATTTACTATTAATTATCCAAATAGACACATGATTTTACATGGACGTTGGGATCACGAGATTTCAGAAGAAGAATTTTTAAAACTATTTAATGTGTTACTTTATCTTGTGGAGAATTTTGATTATTGGGAAGGAATTATTGATGAAAAATTTTAAACCCCTAACAAGGTATAAACAGTTGGAAAATTTTAAGTAGAATATAAAAAATGAAACACGGCCAGAACTGAACTCATAAGCCGTGTTTTTGAATTTGATAAAATACAAAAATGTACAATTGAAAAATTTCCAGTTTTCACTTAAATGAAGTACATTATCGGGATTAAGTTTAGTTTGAAAAATTTTTGGTTACCGGTTATAAAAACCATAACTCTAGATTTCTCAAAGTTAATTTTCCGAAAAATAAGTATTTTCCGGAAAATTATCGAAATTAAATCAAAACTAAAAATATCTCATACATTCTATACGAGATATTTTTATAATGCCCATATCATAAATTATTTTATAACTTAATCACTTTTTAAAACCATACCTAACTGCCCTATTGTTAAATGCGTCTTCTCCACCTTCCATTATTGAACAAATTTTTAATTTAATATCCTTAGAATCAATAGATTCAGATACATCTGTAGATAATTCTTTTGTATCCCCCATAGAAATTATCCATTCAGAATCTCCATTGACAGGGATATTTGCATTATGTGTAATTGCTACTATCTGTCTAGTATCTTTTTTCAAAATAATATTTTGTACAATGAGAGAGTTAATTAATTGACTATCTAAGTCGTCTTCTGGTTGATCCATTACTAATGTTTCATTTCCCAATGTCAATATCATTGTTAACATGGCAGAAGTCTTTTGACCTGCAGATGCATTTGTTAATTCTACACTTCTTCCATTTAGCTCTAGTGTAATAACTATTTTATCATCAGGAGTTAATAAGCGAATATCAAGAAGCACCTCTGGTAAAAGTTGTGCGAAACTCTTATACAATTTAGTGTTAGTAAAAATATCTGATGCTGATTGTGTATTCACCTTAGCAATTGAATCATATATTTCTGTATATTGTATTTTTTTATTTTGTAATTTTTCTCTTATTTCTTCAAATTGTTCATCGTAAACATGTTGTTTACCAAGTAACATTCTCAATCTAGATATATAACCTTCAAAATCAGATTTTTCTATTACTGCAACTTTGATTCCTTCGAAATTTCTCTTTACAAAATTTCTTCTACACCTACAAATTTGTGAGTAAAGTTCCCGAATGACTTTTAATTCTGCTTCAATTTTTTCTTTGTTCTTTTGAACTAGTTCTTTATCAGACAGTATTATATTCAATTGAGAACGCTTTTTATCTAATTCAGAATTTATACTAGATAAATTTTGTATTTGTCCAAACTCTATTTCTGATAAACTCGACTCCAAATTACTATATTTGTCAAATATTTTCCCTCTATCAATACTCCATTTAGAATTACTAATTTCTTTAGAATAAGTTTCTATCGAATCATTAATTCTATTTAAAATAATACCTATCTCTTTCTGATAACTTGATATGGTCATTCTTAATTGCTCTCGAAGCTGCTGAATGCCACCCGATATTTTCAAGCTATTCTCTAAAACCCCATCTCCTGTTCGTAGTCTTTCTTCTAGTGTTTTCACATAGTTTTTAATGTTATCTACATCTTCTTCAATTTGTCTACTTTCTTGTATTACTTTTTGTCTATCATTAATAATTTGCTGATATTCAGGTTTTGAAAGCTTCTTTAGTTGGTTTTCAAGATCTTCTATCTCTATAGTTAAACGATTTAGTTTTGAAATATCTGCTTCCTTAGATTGATTTTCAAGAGCTAATTGTTTAACAATTGATTCTTTTTCACGAATTTCTCTTTGTATTGGCTCAAGATCATCATAACAATATGAATCCAAAAAATCTCTTATATTTGTTTGGTTCTTTGACATCTCGAAAATTTGTTTTTGAAGGTAAATATCTATACTTTCAGAAATTAAATTTAATCTTTCATATGTTTCCTCACTCCTGCCATCTTCTTCAGTAATTCGATTTATACTGATTCTAGAATCATCTGCAGCTCGAATAATCTCATATCGATTCCCATCAAATTCCAAAAATAGAATTACTTCTGTATCGTCCTTTAGAACTCCTGTACGACCATCGTTTTTCTTTGCAAAATTTTCGTAGTCTGAAAACACCTCTGGAAAGTGTTTAATAGAGTCTTCTTTTTGTAACACAAATGCCAATAATTTTGTAATGAAAGACTTACCTGTCCCACGGCTTCCTATTATAGTAGTTAAATCTGGGCTAAAATCAACAACTATATCTGTTTTATTTTGAATTGTATTTTTGATAATTAATTTTTCTAAACATATTTTTTTCTTTTTTGTAGGATTAAAATCCTCAATGAAATCAGGCTTCACTCTTAAAGCCCCCATTCTTAAGGCATCACGAAGTGACGAAAGAGTTGGAGTTTCTGACATTTTTATATAAGTATACCTGTTCCCAATACCCCATAAACCATGTTTAGATTCTCCAGGACCATGAGGATTATCAGAAAAAGTTAAACAACTCATTTTTTGGCTGTCATAAAATTTCTTTGCAGTTTTATACCATTTATCTAAATCTCCATTAGGTACTGTATTTGAATACCTTTCATTAACTATTTCATAAACAGGATCTCTATCTTTTTTCGATATTGATTTATGCGACATACTAAGTTCGTAAAATTCCTTCTGAACAAGTTGTACAGCATTAATATCAGGGTTATTCAATATTTTTTCTTGAATTGTATTGTCAAGATAACAGATACCATTAAACTCATCAATGTGAGCGGGAATTACTACCTTACCATCTTTTAAAGCTTCTTTTATTACATCTAAAACACTCATTTCTGTTCCGGGTTTAGAATCACCAAAACTTGCACGACAAACGCCTACTTTAATAAGAAAATCATTTATAACATCTTGGCTATCTGTAGTTTCAAAGAGAATAAGTAAATGAGTTCCAGTATCACCACAGGTAACTTCAACTCCTGGAAAAAGAACCAAACCTCGTTCTTCAGCCAACCTCTTGTATTCATCAATATTATTTCCTGAATTATGATCTGTAAGAGCAACACACTCTAACCCCTTTTGAATGCATCTTTCTATCCATTCTTCAGCAGTCACACTATCTCTATCTTTAAAACAGACACTCTCTGGTGAATGTAGATGTAGATCAGTTTTATACCATTTATTCCCAACCATACTTATACTCCTATTATTTTTATTTTCAATATAAGTATAGTACAATATTCTGATTTTATCCACTTCTATTTCAAACATTTAAACAAAAAAGACTAATAGCTACATTAATTTTAGATTGCTATTACTCATTTTAAAAAATCAAATTTCTGAATAATTGTTCACAATAAATATATCATCAACCTATGTATTAATACCTAATTAATCTAACTTTTTATCAAAATGTTATGTTTTAAAAAAGACGCCTTGTAAAAGCGTCTTTTAATTACTCTAATATAACAGCTTCACTAAATCATCTAATTCCTTTTCTAATTGACTAAAATCAGAGTCATATTTTGCTTTTTCGTGAATTCGCTCAGAAATTTTGAAGATTTGAGTGTGAAGAGAATTATCTATATCAAATTCTGGAATCCTAATATTTTTTAAAACATCAATTCCTCTATTTAAGCCAACAGCATATGCATCAATTATATCTCTAATGCTTTGTGAATTTAGGACTGCTGATATAAAATAAGCTTCATCCATACTATCTGTAGCCAACATAAGAACTTTTGAATCGACAACAACAGGTTTATCTTTGCCATGAAAAAGCTCTAGATCTGAATTAGGTAAAGTACTGTACGGACCAATCGCTACTGCCGCAAAACTACTAGCCTGTTCCTTCCATATAACCTTATAATCTGAAAAAGTATAACTTCCTACATTGTCGAGTCTATACCATGGCTGAGTTTCTGGATTATAGAACTTTCCACTTTGAATCCTACTTGCTAAAAGTCCTTCTTTATAAAATTCTAGCCATTCATAAGTTTTAGGAGCTTCTTGAGATAAGATAACTTCGTCTAGTCCATAAGGAGTATCATCTTTGTGAGGTACTAACATAAACTCATGTGATACTACTTTCCACCTTTGAATGTTTCTCCCCCCTAGCATAGGGTAAACAAAAGTTGATTCAATGTTCCCTGGTTGTTCTCCTTTTGATTTAATATCTTTTCTTCTCTGCCGTGACATATCATTAACTATAGCCAATGTTCCATCGGCATTTCTTCGAGGTCGTTTTAATACATATACGCCTTTTGCCCCCGCAGGTTCAATCCCCTTTCTACCTCTATAAGCTGAAGGTTCTCCATTCAGTAATACTCTATTAACAATTTCTATCTCATCATTTTCCAATGTTAACCAAGACGATTGTATATCTGACTCGTCAATAGGCTTCGCTGATAACTTTCTATTCTCTATATATTCATTCACTTGATTCCAACTATAGTGAGCTTCGAAAGATTTTTTTTCTTTATAAGACCATTCAAACCAAGACGTCATCGGATATTTCATTTCTTCCCCTTTTTTAAATAAAACTCCTATAGTCCTTACAGTGTGTTTCGGTTTAAAAATTTGAATGTCATTATAGTCATCAACCAACGTGATTTTCACGGGAATTTGTTGATCATTTCTGGTAATTGATAGTTTTCTAAATCCTTCTCCACCTTTTGTAGATTTAAGAAAAGTCCATGGAAGTAAGAAATACATTTCTCCATCTTCTTTTAAATATTGATCTAAAGAAACATACGTTACTGCCATCCCAAAATCATCATGAGTTGTTTTTTTATCATATGCATTTTTTTCAAAAATTCCATAACTTTTCCAAACTTCTAACGTTCCTTCTCTATATACTTTACTCATAGATTTCCATGCTATCCATGGTGGATTTCCAACAACGAAATCAAATTTCTGTTTTAACATGACTGGAGCAAAGCTGTTTTTTAATATACGACCCCAAAACGAATCTTGAGCACTTCTATGATATCTAACCATATCTTCGTACATTTCTGAAACTGCATCTCTCTGTATTTTTGATAAGCCCATTTTTTGTAATATAAGGCTATCAAATACCGAAAACGGCCTATCTTTTTCTACAGAATCACTTATGTCGTCCAAAAATTTACTACCTTCATCAAAACTATCAAATTTAGGAATTATAAAATCACCTACTGAAGTTTGAGCTTTAAATGTTTCTATATTTTCCTCTGAATATACAATCGGAGATAAGACAGAGTCCGATATATAAATTGGAATTGATATTGGAGATGAAAAATCAGATAACTTTCCTTCTATAGAAGAAAAAAGAGTTAAAATATAGTTAGCTTTAGCAGAAACTGCTGAGATTGGATTTAAATCAAACCCAACAATGTTATCTGTAATAATTTTTGCCTTCTCGTAGTTTATGCTATTATTTTCACTTCGAATTGTCCGTTTTAAGGCTTGGACAACAAAGGCACCCGATCCGCAAGTCGGATCAATAATTTTCTTATTTAAGTCCCCCTTATATCCAACTCTATCTAGCGAATGTTCAACTATCCAATCAGGTGAAAAATACTCGCCCAAAAGGTGTCTAATATTTTCTGGAATTAATGTCATATAGACTTCTTGCAAGACATCCTGTATACTTTCCGGACGCAATTTATAGGTAGCCAAATCAAAATTATTAAGCATATCATAGATATCTTGAATTATACCTAACATTACTCTTGTATCTGATTTGTCACTAAGATAAGTGAACCATTCATAATAATGTATTTCAAAAAAATTTGAGATAACTTTTGAGTTTGCCGTACTTCTGCCTTCAAATAACGAAACAACCTCACTCCATGTTGGTTTAAAGTCAAATACTAATGTTGGATTAGTTATTTTATTTATGAAAGAATCAACTAATAATTTTAAGAAAATATTAAAATATGTCTGTGTGGAAAAAAGGAAGAGTTTCGAATCAATATCTAGTATATTATCAACTCCATAAAGACTCTTAATAGATTCAGATGTTTCATTAAATTCAGTTTCTTGCTCAGCATTACCAAACATTACTCCAAATGTTCTATCCCACTCATAAAATAATGTTTTTGTTCTTTGATTACTATCTAATAAAAGTTGAGCTTCCATGATATGATAGATAGACAAAATCCCATCGGATATCTTCGGGTTTTTAGGAGAAAAAACTCTTGATAAACTATCTTTTGTAATTTTTGTTTTCTCAGTAGAATTAAACAATAATATTAGTTGCTCAATACCATCTTGAAAATTAAATTTTTTATATTTGAACTCGTATGGGCGATTAATTTCTTTCGAATTATATATTTCTGAAAAACGAGTTCTGGAGACATCGATAATTTTATTATCCGTAACTTTTGCAAATCTAGCAAATATCCATTCATTACCATCAAATCCAACGCCAAAAGTATCTAATATTGAATCGTCAATTTCATCCCCTACAATACTATTAAGTATGTATTGATATAGCCCACTATCATTTTTGTTTTGTTCACGACCTGTTAAAGCTTCCTGAATTCCCTTAGAAGTTTGAAAATATTTATTTTTCTTATACTCAATAACTAGATTTGCAATTGTACCATCTGCTCTCCCACCCTTTACAAATGTACGTTCAGATTGAAAAGTAGTATGTGGTGCATAAATTTTTTGAATAGGTGAAAATATATCACTATATGCATAAATTTTTACATCATCCTCAGAGTGTAATATTCTACTTTTAAAATCTTTTTGTATTTGATTTATGTCTACCATTTCATTCTCCTGAATTCTTACTTCATTTCTTATTATACCATATCTAACTTATACAAATTAATTTTCTTTCTTCAAATTAAGAAAGGGATCATATTTTAGTAAAAAGATTAATATCTGATTTAATAATTAAAAACTTCACCTCTAGTCGTTTCAACTTATCACATCACATAAAGAGTAGTTGTAATTCTGCTTTCTTTTTTGCCTCTTGATCTGATAATTTTGTACTATCCCACGCATATGCTACTGATTTTCCTTTATTATATACTAACCAAATTTTTAAGTTATCAATACTCCTTTTGAGTTCTAGCCAATTCTCTTGCTTAAGTAATTCTGGAAACTCTTTACTAGAAGCAAATCCCTCTTTACTAATTTGATTTTTAAACTGTTTTTCTAAAGATAGACTGTATTGATTAAATTCTTTAATCAACAGATCTTTAATGTCGTGAAATAAAAAATGGATAGGCCCATTTTCATTCTCAATATAAGCATCAATGGCTTGCTTGATTTTGTCTTCTCTATCAGGGAAATATTCTCTTAATAAATCCAACAAACGAAAATATAAGGCCTGTTTTGATACTTCAAGACTATCTTGTACTCTCTTGAAACTATTACAACTGTAATAAATTTGAGATAGTAAAACAATGTCTGGCATTAGTACTACAGCCGAAAATATATTTGCTTCTCTCTCCAGTATACTTTCTTTATTATCAATAGATTCAGTAAAACATATACCTTTGTGTTTAAGAATGAAATGCCCTAGTTCATGACACAAGGTGAAATTCTGCTTTACTTTTGGATTATCTCTTTCATATGAAAAACTGATACCACACTCATCAATTATAGTTAAACCTTCAATCTTGTGGTTTGAAAAATGATGAGAAATAACTTGAATTTTGTTCTCTTGAATACAATGGTTGAAATAATATCGGAAGTGGTAGTAAAGAGTTGAAACTTTTTCCTCTTTCATAAAAGAATATAGGTCATGTTTTGTAATTTTACATACTCTCATATACAGTTCATCCAACGAACAGTACCTCCTTGAAGTCACAGTCTACCAAACTAAACCAAATTGGTTGAATTAATTATACAAAAAAAGTGGACTATTGTCCACCAGACTCCGAGGCGCGAATTTAAAATTTCGTAAAACAGGAGTTACTATATTGCAAACGTTGCCTTAGCATATTTTTTTGCTGTTTCATACTTATCGAAGACAAGATCTTTATTTAAATCTTTTACCGTTTCTAACGAATACTTAAAGCTCAATAAATCTGGATTATTTTCTCTTATTAAAAGATAAAAACAGCCAAATTTACATGTTTTTTCTTGTTTATATTTAGGAATTCTAATTCTAATTGAGTGCTTCATTATACCTTTTATTTTATTGCGATTACTTTTTAATATTACTGAATAGGACAATAAACAATCTTTGTCTACAAAAACAGTAAAATAAACATCTGAAACATTCTCAATCTTTTGAGAACAAAATTTTTCTTCTTTTTTATCTGAGTTACTCAAGTCAAAAAAAGGAACTTCTTGAATAGAAGGACCTGGACCAGCACCTAAATTTACCTCGAAACGTCCTGTATCTCTATTATATCTTCCTCCGCCTCTTGGAATAGAATTATTAGGATTTTCAAAATCAATTTCTAAAAAGACATACTCAGCATTTTTTTCAAATATATCTTTATAGTCTAGTAAATCGATTTTGTACTGTCCTGTAACTACACCTGGTTCTATGAATAAACTAGGTGACGTAACCGTTTCTAACATAATCTTATCTCTAGTTCCATCCTTAATTGCATTAATTGTAATTTTAATATCTCCTGTCTCACCTGCCTTATTCCCATTATTATAAGTTATTAATAAATATTTTTGTTGATCTACATAGAGTCCCCCGTCATATCTTATATCAGCTACCTCATTGGGTTCTTTTTTTATTTTATTCAATATTATGGATGATATCACTTCTTTATTTAAGCTTTTTACTGTGACTTTATTATAAATTAGATTTGAATATTGATTGGTTGAATCATTGACTAATTCAGGTACTCCATTAAAACTATTTACATTGTATACTTCTTCAGCTACAATGGAAATTTTCTTACGATTAACATATTTATCTTTTAACCAAAACAAAATAAATGGCAGTACGACTATTACACATATAGCAGATAGCGAAGATATAATTATGTTATTGATAGTAATATTATCAAATATAGATTTTAACATTTTTCTTTGGCTCCCTTAAATGCCTTCTTCCGTTCTTCCATAAACTCAATCAGTTCTTTTTTGAAGATTTCTTTCTCTTCATCAGTCAAGCCTTTTGAATTCATACGAAAAAGTAACTCAATATTATCTAATTCATCCTCTGTACTATCTGAATTACCAACTAAGTAATCTAATGACACATTTAAAATCTGTGCGATTTTAATTAGATTTTCCTGTGTTGGTTTTTTAGCTCCACGTTCCCATGAAGCGTAAGCAGGTTGCGAAATTCCTAGTTTTTCAGCTACTTCAACTTGAGTAAAGTTTGCTTTTTTTCTTAGTTCTTTTAAGCGTTCCGAAAATTCCATTTTTAAGCCTCTAAAAAATTTTTAAATTACTTCAAAAATCTCTTGACAAATATAACTATTGGTTATATAATGTAAATATAGCTGATAGTTATATCGGTTCTAAAAATAATAATGCTAACTTTTAGCATCACGATCTTTGAAAATTTAATAAAAAGTGCGTCTGACAACCAGAGGACTGATTGCCAAAACTACACTAAACTT
>ERZ773027.1244-NODE-1244-length-13932-cov-14.693233_pt1 | contig 13932 bp, 35 predicted proteins | sample MGYA00511032_ERZ773027 | MGnify/ENA primary metagenome ERZ773027 (study PRJEB29015, sample SAMEA2738138) | human oral metagenome | biome: human oral; feature: human-associated habitat; material: saliva | place: China | collected 2190 ... | reverse complement strand
AGTTACCGTTTCTGCGTGGCAGCTTGTGCCAACCAGATTATTTGCACTAGGATTTATCCTAGGTTAGTAACTATATATTATCAAATATATTTCATTTTGTCAAAAATGGAAAGTTGAGTCCTCACACTCAGAATTTAGAGATAGAGAGTGTGGGGATTTTTTGAGTTGTTTCCAAAATGGAAACAGTTGCTAGATAAAAAGAAAAGTAGCCGTATCAAATACGGCTACCATCACGTTATGGATCTAAAATCCAAATGTAAACTTTATGGAGCTAAACTCCTAATAGCTGTATTGTAATATAATTATTAAGAAATGTCAAGAGATTAGAAAAGGTATAATTCTTTTAACTTTTCGTTAATTTTGTCCAATGTGTTATCAGATACTTTCATTTTTCCGATTGGATCTAATCTATTTTTCTTTAAAATTCTATCTTTGCTGATTGTTTGAAGGTTATTACACTTGGCATAAGAACGCTTAATGTATTTTTTGTAGTATTGAGTTAATTCAATAATGTCAGATATTTCTGATTGTGTTCGCTTAAGGTTGTCATCGTCTACTATCTTAGGTTGAATTATTTCGTTTGAAAATTGTTCTGTGTAGGCTTGGTAGACATCCGATAAGGCAGCTTCGGTGATTGCATTATTGGAATCTAAATATTTTAGGTAAGCAAATAATTCTTTGTGTAATTTTTCAATATATTCATCAAGCAAAATAGAAGGGTATTCTGCAATAATTTCATCAATGAGTACAGTATCTATTTGATTTTTAGATGTTAGAGGAATTACTGTGAGTGTTTTTTTATAAGGACTATCTACTTTGTCTAAGACGATCGCCCAATGGTTATTTGATAATTCTCCGCCTATGTTTACACCAAATTCTACAAATACTAGAGAGCCGCGACTGAATTTCCAATATTTTCTTTTTTGAGTCTTAGCTTCAAATAAGAATTGTTCAGATTGTCTTTTAACTGCTGGTGCAAGAAATCGGTATTTAGAAGATGTATGTTTTGCTTTACCAAGTTTATAGAGTTTTTCAACTTCTATGTAGTTTTGTTTAGTTTGTTCAAAATATGGATTTTCTTTGTTCATTTTATTCCCCTCTATACACCCCGACAACTGCATAGATCTTGATGTGTGTGTCTTCGGCTGGTGGGAAGTCTAGGATGATGTCTTCGTACTTGTCATTGAGCGACACTAGGCGTAATCGTCCGTTTTCGGTATATATCTTCTTGAAGTAAGAACGGTCTCCATATGCGATAACTGCTAAATCTCCGTTGTAGGTGGTCAGTCCTTTGTCTACTAAATAGAGAATGTCTCCGTCTTGGTAGTCAGGTTGCATGGAGTCTCCGCTGACCTTAGTCGCAATATCGTGACGTGGTGGTCGCTCGTCAACCTCTATAGTCTCTCTGTCTGTATCGTCGTAGCCAAATCCATAGTTAAATCCGCTAGCTGCAGCCGTCTCAGATACAACATCAACTTGGTACAAGCTGATAACTTCCGATACTTCGTTTATCTTCGTTTCTTCTTCGTTTTTCTGCTTTTTCAGAAGCTCCTCAGAAGTCCGTAGGACGATTTTTTTATTATCTGGGGTTAATTGTACCAACTTATCATTTATCTGCTGCGTGAGCAAATCTGGGGACGCTGTGGGGGTGGTAGAGTTTTCATTCGTAGATGGAAAGAAGTCATCAATGCTTACCCCGAAAATATCACATAAGGAAAAAAGCATATCTTGATTAGCTTTACGATCTCCCTTTTCGTATCTACTTATGGTTTGTTTTGTTGTATTTAGTTTTTGAGCAAGTTCATCTTGAGTAAGACCAGTTGACTTTCTAAATACTTTTATTTGATTTCCTATATATTTCTTTAAGTCCATATTTTTTACCCCTATGATGTTATATGTAAATTATATAAAAAAGTCACCGAAAACGCAACTTTTTTTATTTTTTCATTAAAAAAGTGTTGACCAGTCACCAAAATGGTGATATAATTAAATCATGGTTGAGGTAATCAATCAAATAAATACAGGAGGGAAAGAGATATGCGGAGACGCAAAAAGCCTGAAAAGGCAACAAAAAAAGAGCCATGGCTTGACGGCCCCAAAGCTCTTGTAATTTCAACTGTTGTAACAGCAACGGTTGAACTAATCAAACACTTCTTGAAATAGAAGTGGGGTGAGCGGGGCGAAAGCCCCAAGGCTCACTAACAGTATAGCATATCTCTTGAAAAATAGAAAGGAGGAATTGAAAATATGAAGGAATTTTTGGAGTCAGTATTGGCTCTGGGTGGAACAGGCTATCTAAACTTTTGGCTCAGTAGTCGCATCCGTACCATGGACTATGGGGATGCTAGTGAGCGAAAGTATATCATCGCTCTGATGACCTCTGCTAACTATAGTATCTATCTATTTTTAGGGCAGTGGGATTTTGGTCGTGAATGGCGTATAGCTATTACAGTTATTTTAGCTTTGGTCTTTAGTTTAACATTTCCCTTCGCTTTGCGTCTCGTATACAGTGGTATCAATCATTTAAGGGGAAAAAAGAAAAGTAGTCTGGTACCTGTCAAGGTTCGAGATATGATGTTTCAGGACGAGAAGAACCATTATTTTATCTTTGACTTAAGTGGAAAACTACTGGCCAAAGGATTCCTCACGGCTATCAATGGGAAGGCGGAAGAATTTTCTTGTATCGTCGTTCCATATTTTGAAAGTCATCCTGAGTACGCTATCGAAACAGAGCAAGACCTCCACCACTATCTGGAAATAAAGAATCTCGAAGCCAGGGTCTATCTAAACTTCGAGAAAAATCTTAAAATTATTTATTTTTAGATGTGGTGGGATTCGGTCTCTTGAAGTATTCGGGCGGTTGTTTGACTTGGCTAGTCTCGCCCCTTACTTCAGGGATTTGTGATTGTGGAGTCTCTTTGTCCATAGGTTCTTATCCTCCTTTCTGTCAGGATAAGATTATTATATCAAAAAGGAGTTATCATATGAAAGACAAGAAGAAATTTTGGAATGTGGTTTGCTGGACGCTAACTGGCTTTATCTGGGTGTACTTCATCTGGAAATGGTTTTTTTAAATGAATAGGAGGTGATTATGATTTGCAAATACTTTTGTATGAATTACGCAAATCCAAAGGATTGACACAAAAAAATTTGGCGGATGAACTTGGGATATCCGAAACAGCATATCGTCAAAAAGAAAAGGGACAACGTCCTTTTACTCAAGATGAGATGTTTTTCTTGCATAGTTTTTTCAACAGACCGTTGCAAGAAATTTTTTTACCAAGATAGTCACCAAAATGGAAACATCAAAAAAGGTCAAACTTTCGTAAATAGCGTAATAAAGCCATGGTCGATTGTCTGATAGCAGAAAGAGAGAAAAATAGAAAGGAGAGAGGGATGATGTGTTTAGAATATCTAACTGAAGATGACGTGGAAAAAATCAAAAAAGAACTTTTACAAGTTCTTCGTAATCATAATCTGAACAGCGGACTGGCTAAAGCAGTTCTTGCTGATACTATTGAGACAATTGAGAAATATTCACAGTTGCCAGAGTAGTTATTTAAGGTTTTTGATGATAGCCTCAATTTAGAAAGGAATACTATGAACAACACAGCGCAAAAAGTAACACGGATTGACAAAGATGCCTGGGAGATTGCTACGGAGCTGGCGAACGAGTACGGCGTATCTATTTGTCACATCATCAGCGAGAGCGTCCGCTATTGTGCAGAGAATGCCGAATTTAAGGAGATGGACGTTGTCGTTAAACGATTGGTAGTCGGCAGTAAGGTGTTGGAGTAGGAGGGGAATATGGAAGAATTAGTATGGTTTTACTTTGTTGTCATAATCAATCTTATCATTGGTTTTGCCACGTACTACGCTAGCAAAAGAGATAGAAAAAAGCGCATCAACGAGTATAAGAAAATACAAGATGATGAGCTTGAAAGAGTTAGAAAAAAATTTGATTTATGATTTTTTAGAAGTCTTTTGAATAAATCTTTTATTTAGGTTTTGTTTGTGATTGTTAGCTTTATCAGCTAATTTTAAAGCTTTGTCCAAATCAACTTCGCCTGTAAAAGTTTTGTAGATAAGATCATTCATCTTCATAGCCTTGTCGGTTTCAGTATCAATCTGAGATATCTTCTCAAGTTCTTGCAACCGTAATTCATGAGCTTGTTTGACTTTTTCAAGTTCCAAGGCGTGTTGTTGTTTGAGAGTATCTATCTGATAATGAAATTCTTTTTCAAGTTTCTCTACGATATGTGAATGTTCTTTAGCCTGTTTTTCAATCTCAGCTTTATTGTTAGCTTTTGATGCGATATATGACCATAAACCTGAGATTATTGCAAGAATAACACTAATTGTAGGTTGAATAAGAATTTGATAATCCATAAGATTTCTCCAATCGTTTTTATTTCATTATATCACATTTGAAAGGAGTAGAAAGATGAGCATTGATTTATTATCAGTAAAAGTCGTGATGGATGAAGAAATACTAGCTAGTATAGACAATTCATTTGGTCCGATAGTGGAAGGATTTACCAAAGATCAAAAAATAAAGTTCATTTTGAACTTTAATCAGGCTTTAACAATCGCTAAACTTTTAACTGAACATCCAGATATCCTTGAAAAGCAAAATCAGATTTACGAAATGATTTTGAAGAAGGCACAGGAGTAATCCACAAACTCTACAATTTATAGAAAGGAATAGGGGAAGATGAACAATGTAAGACAAGATAATGATGTCATCAAAGAAATCGTTGAGAAACATTTTGAAAATATGGTAGACGATGTTTTGGCACATACAGAAACCTATTATGAAGCTTTAGGGGCTATTGCTTCCATCAAGGGAAGCAAGATTCCAAACATGATTCAACTAGCTGATTGTTTGGGGAAAGCTATCAGAAAACGTGCTATGCAACAAAAAACACCTAATCATGACAATTAGGTGTTGAGAGATCACGCATTTGAACGAATGTGTACTACATAATCAAGATTGACTAGATGTCGAAAATCCGTTTCAACTTCGACAAGAACTATATGATTCGCAGTGTCAGAGCAATCATCATATACTTGGAAAAAGTCAATTTTATCACCATTTGAGAAAGTGATTGTGATTGAATCATTCTCATCACTTTCATCAAAACAATTTTTGATGAACTGTTTCATGTTCTCACCTCCTTTCTGCTTATATTATAGCAAAAGGATAGAGCTTAGAAAGGAACTTTATGAACGAAATTTTTAATTTTCACGGGCAGGAAGTCCGTACTTTGACAATTGATAACGAGCCTTGGTTCGTCGGGAAAGATGTCGCAGACATCCTAGGATATAGTAAGGCTAGAAATGCGATTGCTCTTCATGTTGATGAAGAGGACGCCCTAAAACAGGGCATCCCTACTAGTGGTGGAACACAGGATATGTTGATTATCAATGAATCTGGTCTCTACTCTCTCATTTTATCCAGCAAATTGCCTCAAGCAAAAGAGTTCAAGCGTTGGGTGACATCAGAGGTCTTGCCAGCTATTAGAAAACAAGGCGGATTTATCCGAGAGGACTTGGATGAAGATGCTTTCATCGCTCTGTTTACTGGACAGAAGAAATTGCGTGAGCAACAAGCAACCATGCTGGAAGATATTGACTACCTAAAGAGTGAGCAACCGATTCACCCAAGCTATGCTAAATCGCTACTGAAGAAGAGAAAGGCTCGAGTAGTCGCCTGTCTTGGTGGTGTTGATAGTCCAGCTTATGCGGATAAGACTTTCGCTCAGTCAGTCTTTAGACAAGCTGAGATTGATTTCAAAGACCACTTTAACATCAGTCGCTATGACTTGCTACCGAAAAAATTTGCAGAAGCTGCTCTTGCTTATTGGATGACGTGGGAGCCAAGCACTAATACTAAAATGAAGATTATGGAACTGAATGCTTTTAGTCAAGCGTAGGGAGGGGAAGAATGAGACCAAGACGATATCCGTATAGTGGAAAAAAAGAGTCCACCTTTGTGAAGGCAAACCCTAAATTAGTAGAAAACTAGAAAGGAGAGTTCATGGAAGCATTTATTATATCAGTTCTGACATCTTTAATTGTGACATATACTATGATGCATTACCACATTTATAAAGTAAATGAACTGTACAAAAAATATATGGATTTCGAAACATCAAGCGTTAAGAAATTTGCTGAAGATATCATAAGCAAACTTCCAAGAAATTCTTCCCTAGGGGAGTGATTGAAAAACACATTTTCTTAAGACTAATTTCTGGATGGTTTTGAAGAACATGTTGAACAACGATGTTGTTTCTAATGAAATCATAGTTTGAATCAATTGCATCATATCTATCATCATTAATTTTTAACAGACCTAGTCGCTCTAGGTTCGTTAAAGATGGAGACAATTCATTAATCCCTTCAGTTCCATTTATAAAGTATATGATTGGGAATATTATTTTATAACCATTATCGGAATTTACGACAGCTTTCATGATAGGGAGCGGAGCTCCTGTTGCGAGGTTCTGTTCTTTTAAAAATTGGAGAATATGTGCATCTGTTACATCTAGTTGCTTGATAATTTCAACGAAAGATGGATGTATAATCGAGTTCTTTCGATTGTCAAATGAACTTGCTAATATTTTAGCGAACATAGAACGCAACTCCTCTTCTTCAATATAATATTTAGATGCCTCCAAAGCAGGGCCCAATATTTTTAGAGGTGGTTCTTGGATATTCTCCGGTGGGATAGTTGCTACTTCTTGAAGTGTACTATTTCTCAGATTTTCAACATCCATTTCATTCTTTGCACGCAATAATGCTGCTTGAGTAGAAATGTTGTGGCCGTAATTGATATACCACCAATCTTGTAATGTTTGAATAGGTCCAGCGAACACACCGGCTGAAGTAGCTCCTCCTAAAAATCCTGTAACAAGAGGAAGGAAGTCTTGAAATTGGTTAGGGTCCATAATTATTATTTCGTTCTTTCTATTGAAATTTTGACTAAAACGGTGAGAGGTCCTAGTCAAAGTTATTATAGCAAATTAAGAGAATATTTCATCAGTCTGGAGACTGATATAGGAGGTCGAATGGAAGATAAAATTATTGAACTTGCTGATTACTTCATCAGCGAATCTAAAACGTACAGAGAAGCTAAAATAGCATGTGAGAAGCTATTTAGACAAGTAAGCCATGAGATTGAACTCAGGGCTATGGAAAGTAAGACAATTTGACAACAATGCAAAAAAGCACCTGACTGCAATCAGGCGCATACTTAAATAACTAACTGAATTATAACACGAAAGAGAGGAAATTGCCAATGGCTTTGGAATTGTTTGGAGAAGATTTCAAAAATGAACTGTTGGAAGAGCTTGTCCAGTTGAATGTGAAAGCTATGACTGAAGCTAAACTACGAGTATCAAGAGGTACGAACTGGGCTTCAATCAAAGATGTCCAAGAGAAAACAGGTTGGGGTCGTAAGAAAATTGAAGATTTCAGAGACGCAGGGAAATTCCGCTACCAGCAAAATGCTAAAGGCGGTAAATATTTATATGACATGAACGATGTACTTCGGTTTCAAAGTCAATTAGCACAATAAAGGAGATTAAAAAATGTTTGAACCACCGATTTTAAACCAGTTGATGGGCGTTGGAGCCTTGCTGATTGGATTTGCAGGAGCTTGCCGTCATATCAAATTGCAGGAACAACGCAAGGAAGAAGAAAGACGAGAAGAACAAGAATTTGCGTCTATGATTATCCAAGGTTATAACCATGCTTATGAACGTGGTAGAGAGGACAAATGGCAAGAAATTCGCAATAATATTCGCATAGAGTTTCCTGGCTTTACATTTGACAATGAACCGCCTGTAGGCTTACGTCCGGAGCCTCTAGCTTTGCCAGAACCTAAAATGCACATTTTGAAGTGAGGAGGTCAGGTAATGGAAGAATTGATTGAATGGCTATTATGGCATGAGCGAGTGAATAAAGAAATGTTATCGTCTGATGAAGAAAAATCTGATTTTGAACTATATTTAGAGGACGAGAACAGGAAAGTTTCACTTATCAAAGAATACCTAACCGACTATGAAAAACTAGCCAAGGACTACCGTGATGTGGTCTCTGAAAATAAGCTGTTAAAGGTTGAGAAAATGGCGCTAGAAGGCAGACACATCTATGAGGATATGCGAATGAAGTACCGTGCGAATCGTAGGAAGTGGGGGGCTCGGTATGTCTGAAATCAAGTGGATTAAAATCACAACCGATATTTTTGACGATGAAAAGATGTGTCTAATTGATGCCTTACCTGATCGTGACGCCATTATTGTAATCTGGATCAAACTTATAACACTAGCAGGAAAATTGAATAGAAAAGGCGTACTAGCCATTTCTAAAAACATTATATACACCGATGAAACGCTCGCACAAACATTCCATCGTCCGTTGAATACAGTTCGTATGGCTCTTGAGGTTTTTGAAAAGTTTGGAATGGTTGAAAAAATCGATGGAGTGATAGTGTTACCCAATTGGGAGAAACATCAGAACATTGACGGCATGGAAAAAATAAAAGAGCAAAATCGAAATAGAGCCGCACGTCATCGACAAAAACAAAAATTACTTGCACAGAACAATGAAAGTAACGTTACTGATAACGTTATGAATAACGTTACAGTAACGCTTGGTAACGCAATAGATAAAGAATTAGATAAAGAATTAGATAAAGATAAAGAGATAATTAATAATAAGGTGATGATTAGTTCCAACCTTTCTGAAAGTTTAAAAAATAGCGGAATCCATCTAACTAATAAGTCGCATCAACAGTTACTTGATTATGTGGGACTTGATGGAATGAGTTTTGATATGTTGAACCGTGCAGTCGAGAAAACCTCAGGGTCACACAAACCTAGTTTCAATTATCTAATAGCTATTCTTGAAAGTTGGAAAAAGAAAGGCTTCACATCGATCGAACAGGTAGATGAGGACGACCGTAAATATAAAGAGGGTAAGAATTATAACCGCCCAGGACAAGCAAAATCCAATGTTCCTGAATGGTCTCAACCTGACTATGTGAATACTACGAGTGAGGAGGATAAGGAAGAGCTTGAAAAACGGAAACGTGAATTACTTGAAAGACTTGAGAATGGAGGTGGCTGATGTTTATTTTAAAGCATGGGACAAGAGCGGATAAGCCGTTTCTGAGGTCCGCGGTTATCGGAGTGACTGGGTTAGACATTTCATGTTCTGAGGAGAAGAAAGCATTGCGGTTTATTTCGCGGGCGGCAGCCTTACAGGTTGGAAAGGCTTTGAGGGATTCTTTTGGGAACTTTTATCCAATTGAGGTGGAGTGATGTTAGAACTTTACTTCGTCTACAACGGGCACTGCAAGTTTTACCTTGGGAGGTTTGACAATGTCGATGATCTCATTGAGCAGATGGAAGACCACCAATGGGCTTTCTCGGCTATTACTCATCCGAGGTTTCAGAAGCACATTGGTCAGCGGACGACACGGTTTGACTATGGCGCTAAGGATTGTTACTATTTAGCGACTTTTTCAGGAGGGAAATAATGGCTAAAAATATTTTATTGGATTTAGCATTTGAGAATTTTCACAAATGTATGGGAATTTCTGATTGGAAAGAATCTGATGAAGTAATTCTTGTTAGTTCAGCTAATAAAGAAGAAATTGAGTCAGATGAAAGTTACCGTTCAGCCGGAAAATGTAATTATCTTGGCAAACGAATTTGTATCTTCTGTGAACAAGTGAAGAAAAATAATTACATCACTCTACATAAATCTATGTTAGAAAAAATTATTAAGACAATGGAATCATTTACAGATGCAGAACAAATGAAGGGAGAAGAAAATGATTGAACTTATTAAAGAATTTGGAATGGCTATTCTGTGGCTATTTCTCGGTTACTTAATCGGAGAACGTGCAGCAAGAAAGGACAAGAAAGATGATCAATAATGTTACGTTAGTGGGGCGCTTGACGAAAGACCCTGAATTAAAATATACGCCGTCAAATGTAGCGGTTACGATGTTTACTCTGGCGGTCAATCGAAATTTCAAGGGAGCTAACGGCGAGCGAGAGGCGGACTTCATCAACTGCATGATGTGGCGCAAGCAGGCGGAGCTCTTTTCGGAATGGTGCAAGAAGGGCAATCTGGTCGGTGTGACGGGTCGCATCCAGACAAGGAACTATGAGAATCAGGAGGGCCGCAGAGTCTATCTGACTGAGGTGGTCGCAGATGGTTTTGAGCGACTTGAAAAGCGTGATGATACTGCTAACCGTTCGAACATTGAGGAACAAATGTCAGGATACGCCCTTGAAGAAGATGATTTTCCATTTTAGTGTGAGGTAAGAAATATGGTTGGAGTAACCTATCAGGAAATTCATCTTTTTGTTGAATTTTTGAAAAAGCAGTATGGACAAGGTCGTCCAGACTATATTGAAGCCCTGGACGACTTGGACGGTCTAGTGAAAGTCTCTTACAGAGAAGATATTGAAAGATTTTTAGAAGGTGAAGTATGACAAACAGACAGTAATCGACGGACTGAAACGTACAATCGAGCAGACGGAGGCAAGGATAGTTGAACTATCTAAGCCGTGTGTCAAATCGCTTGCTTTTAGCAGGTCTGAGGAAAGAGACTTACTTAAAAAGAAAGTGAAAGGATGGAAGAAGAGAATAAAGGAGTTGGAAGATGAAATATAAAGTGACAGAATACCATTCAGATTTCCAAGAAGAACAGACTGGCACTTGCGAATTGTGTTTTGGCACAGCGTGGGTTGAAAATGGTTCAATAACGGTTGAAGATGAAAATGGAACTGAAACAGAAATTTATTTAACGGTTTGGGATTGGGGCGATTACGACACAATCTATATTGATAATGTGGTTAATTTCTCAGCTTGGTTGCAAGAAAGGGAAGTTGACCCAATCATTGAAGAAACCGAACCTTGGTCGTGGTTGCATGAATTGGTAGAAAAATATAATGAGGAAATGGAAGATGAATAAGCAGGAAGCGTTAAAAAGGATTGAGGTACAGAAAGAAACCCTCATAAGACTTACTGGCTGGGCAGTTTATGTATATATAGAGGAGCTTATTAAAAGTCTTGACGAACCCCAAAAAGTCAAAGTTCCGCCGTTTGTGGCGGATTGGTATGAAAAGAATAAGGATGATTTTGAAACAAGTTTGTTTCAATGTATCTATGAGCTTTTTAAAAAGCGTAATGATAGCGAGCTAAATGAATTTGAAAATTGGGTAATTGACGAAAATACCAAACCATTTCAAACCCTCGTCAACATGCACCAATTCGGCTACGAGGCCGAGGAAGAGAAGCGGTATACAGTTAAGATAACAAAAACGGATCAATATCTGCACAGTAGAGATAATGACTTCTTCTTTGTGACTTATGTACGACCAGATGACAATCCACACAACTGCCACACTCGCAAAGAACTTGAAGAAGCTGGTTTCGGATGGGTCTTCTCTTGTGAAGGGATTGAGATTGAGGAGGTGGAGTAAATGGAAAATTTAATGTTTTGGGGAATGTTTGTAGCTTGCTTACTAATTTCAGCTATGACATTTTACATTTTAAGTTTACAAAGAATGGTCAATAATGACTTGAGAAGAAAATATAATGATTTAGAAAGGGAACTCAGTTATACATTTGGATGGGAAACGTATGATTGGGGCAACAATTTCAGCGAGTACGCTCGCAAAGTTGATTCACTTGATAAATTCAGAATGAATATCGAACGGCTTGAAATTATCAAGAGAGCATTAGACGCTCAAAAACTAGAAGAATTACAAAAACGTAAAGAATTGGTTGAACGTGAAATTAAAAAGCTTAAAAATTAAGGAGGTCACGGATTGAAAAGATTTATCGCAATCTGGATATTATTATCTGCTGGATTGAACATCTGGCAGAGTATCCACATTAAAAAACTAGAAGAAAAACGCCCGATGGTTGTCTATAAGGCAGATAACGCAGGCGCTGAGATATTCGGTAAGGTCGTCGAGAAAGGACGACATGGTAAGTTGTATACAGTGACTATTAGAGATTATGGGATTTTCGTAGTCACTAAAGAGCAGTGGGATAAAGTGAAAATTGGAAATGAGGTAAGAATATGAATTATAAAGTAACAGTCGATGGTAAGGAAATCGAATATGGCGCCTTGGTTGAAAAATCACGTTTTTCAGACAAAGAATGGTCTGCAATTTATGCTGAAATTGTCAAGCAAAATTGGCCAGAAGTTTTTGAAACCAGGAAATCGGATACTGCATTTATTGATACGCTTGGCGCCTTGGTTTCACTAGAAGAACGATACGAAGCATTGCTTGAGTTATTACCTCAAAATCAGTTCTCCTACGCTGGTACACATCCAAAATGGGTAGCTGATGCAGTAGCAGAGAATACGCTGAATAAAGAGGACACAATGCTAGATGTGTCGGATTTGATTGGACGATGTGAAACTCTGGAAGAATTGAAAAATGAGCTGACAGAGTATTTCAAGCTGGAAGAATTATAGGAGTTATCATGAACACACTAGAAAAAGTAAAACAATGGTTTATAGACCGTGATTTAGAAAACGGTGGACGGCTAGACAAGCAGTCTTTAAAACTTAGCGAAGAATTTGGTGAGTTGTGTGCTGGCTATCTCAAGAAGAATGAGAAGCTGACCAAGGACAGTATCGGAGATTGCGCAGTCGTGATTGTTGGTTTGGCATTGTTGATAAAAGAGGATGTGCAGGAGATTTTTGAAACATCAGAAAATGATAGAGATGTAATGACATGTTTTAGTCATTTTAGTAGAAATATAAGTGATTTTCAGATTTACAGAGACTCATTTTCTAAAGATTTTCGCAAAGTAAGTCTGATACGAACCTTCCGATGGTTAAAATCGCTAAGCACCGCTCTCGGATATAGCTTCGATGAATGTTTTGAACTGGCTTACCAAGAAATCAAAGACCGCAAAGGTCGTTGGATAGATGGCTCGTTCGTCAAAGAGGAGGATTTGGCATGATTCCGAAATTTAGAGCATGGGATAAACATAGTCAAAAGATGTTTGCTAATGACGAATTGATTATCTGGAATGGTAATGTCTATGCGAATGGTAGCAAAAAGCTTACCTGCAACAATTTAAAAGGATGGTCGATTGATGATGAATATCTCATGCAATCAACAGGACTTAAAGACAAAAACGGTAAGGAAATCTTTGAGGGGGATATAGTCAAAATGGCTAAGGATGTCTATTCTGAACCGACTTATTACGAAGTTGTAAGACACCGTGGTGGAGCCTATCGTCTTGAATCTAAAAAACACGGATGTGAATTGTGGCTACGACATACTGATTGTGAGGTCGGGGAGAATATCTACGAAAATCCAGAATTTTTGGAGGATTTGGGATGAAGGATAACAAGTTCGGAAATCAAATTAGATTGTGGCGAAAAGCCAAAGGTTTAAAGAAAACTGAGGCTGCTAAAATCTTTGGAGTTACCCCAGAAGCTATTTGTCATTGGGAAAGTGGGAAAGCACAACCGCAAGATGGAGATATGTTTGTCATTTGCGAAAAATTGAATCTTGAACCTCGTATATTTTTGAGAAAAAAGACAAATCCTTTTGCCGAAATGCTAAAAAGAAAGCGATGTGAGTTGGGATTGACTCAAAGTGATTTGGCTATTAAATTAGGGTATCGCAGAGATACGATAGCCAAGTGGGAAACAGGCAGTAGTATTTCTAAATGCGCACAGGAAGATATCTGTACTTTCTTTGGGATTGAGATTTCAAGAGAGGAAATAAAAGTCAATGAACAAAAGAATTAAGAAGAAGATAGCTAAACGGCAGATACAAGAAAAGCAAGAAGAATTAGAAAAACAACTACGGAAATTAAGTCCTGAAGAAATTGAAGTTTTATCTAGAATGATTAAGCAGATAGTTTCTGACATCAGTA
>ERZ773027.1235-NODE-1235-length-14012-cov-6.568890_pt1 | contig 14012 bp, 1 predicted proteins | sample MGYA00511032_ERZ773027 | MGnify/ENA primary metagenome ERZ773027 (study PRJEB29015, sample SAMEA2738138) | human oral metagenome | biome: human oral; feature: human-associated habitat; material: saliva | place: China | collected 2190 ... | reverse complement strand
TAGAAGCTGAATTTATTGACTTCTACGGGGGGGGGTGGTATAATATATACTATGTAATTGTATTCAAATGGTTACAAAAAAACAAATAGAAAGTGACGACTATGTATAAATCAAAAAGACAAGTGAACAAAAAATCTTTTGATTGGTACGGTTTGAGCCAACGTTTCTCAATTCGTAAATACCACTTTGGAGCAGCCAGTGTCCTTCTCGGGACTGCTTTGATTTTGGGTTCACCTCAGGCAACAGCCAAGGCGGATGATACTGTTTCTACACCTACTACTCAGACGAGTTCTGAGCAAGGCGCAGATGCTGGATCCTCTAGCACGACTGATAGCTTAAAAAATGTGACCCTGCCTACAACGGCAAGTACAACAGAGGCAACTGTGCTAGAAAAGCCAGAGTTGAGTGCAGAAGAAATCGCTAAAGCAACAAGTTCTGAAACTACAGCGGCTACAACAGAAAAAGCAAAAGAAGAGAGCAAACCAGCTGCTTCAGATGCTGTAGTAAAGACAATCGCTGAAGAAAAAACAAAAACAGACAAATTAACAGAAAAAGAAACTAAAGCAGAAGAAAAAGCTGAGAAAAAAGAGGACACAGCTTCTCAGAAAACAATCCTAACACAATTGACTTCTGAAGCCGAAGTTTTGAATACAACTGCAGCAAACTATGCAGAGAAAAAAGTTGAAGACAAGGCTTCTAAAGATGCTATTGCTTCAGCAGTAGCAGCAGCCAAAGTAGAAATTGCTGCATCAAAGAAAGTTCTTGAAGCTGAAGAAGTTACAAAAGCAGAACTAGACGCTCAACTTCAACGTATCTCATCAGCCATCGAAGCTGTTTATGCTGAGATGAAACGTGGGGGACACATTGGTAAGGTTGAGGCTATGCTTGCGGATGTTTCGGCTACAGTTAAAACTCCAGAAAAAACTCGTGTACGTAACACTAGTGCACTTACTGATGAGGAAGTGGAAGGTATTATTCGTCAAGTACGTATCGCCAACCCAAACCTTACAGATGCAGATAAAATCTCTGTGTTCAAAAATTCTGGTTCAGCTAACAATGCTGGAGAGGTAACGATTACTTATGCTAACGGAGATACAGCAAAAATCGCTAGTGGAGACGCTGTTATCGGTGCTGGGGTAGCTCGTAACGTAGAAGGATTGAAAGATGCGATTAACTGGTTCGAGTTTTCAGCTGCGTCAATTGTTTATCCAGATGGAACAGAGGTAGGACCAGCAAGATACCTTAGTACACCAAAACGAATCCAAGTGGATCACCCAAGAGAGGATGGTACTAAAGTAACTGCAAACTTAAACATCGTTCGTGATGTTAAGTATGCTGATGGAACAACTGGATTAACGACAGATGACAAATTCTTAAATAGTGGCATTACTGAATTTACAGTACACGAGTACTACACAGGTGGATTCCAAAATAATAACGAAGCATATGAAGTATTAAAAGAAGGTATGGTTCTTAAAGTACCTACTCGTGTCAAAGGTTATAACTTAACGCTTCGTGTAGAAAAATTAGCGCCAAAACAAGTGGCAACAGATCCGAATAACACGGCAACTCGTGGTAAGAATGCGATGAATGCTCAGCAGGGGGAAGATAAACGATTTAAACCTGTTAAGATGATTCTAACTACACAGGATACTACAAACTCATATCTATATAAAGCAGGTATGAAAATTACAGATAAAAATAATAAACCAGCGTTAGCTACTATTACTACAAACCGTGATGGTGCCAATGCAGGGGTTACTTTCTCAGCATCTGCGACATTTAATGGACAACCTGTTCCTGTAAACTTAGTTGCAGCAGATGGAGAAGAAAGTGGTCGTGCTGAGGTTCTACAATTTGAAACAAATGGTTCAAATTGGAAAGAATTAATGTCGATTAACTTGACAGAGAAACAACAAACAGCTGAAGGTGGGTACAAACTTGGAGGAGATGTAACAGCCCTTACAGCTGGGACCTTAGACTTTTACGCAGGGTATACACGAAATAATGTAGGATATAATGCTAAAGAGTGGGTCAATCGAGTACAAGATACAGACGCCCAAGGAAATCCACGTTACGATTCAAGTGGACAACCAATTATGAAAGAAGTCGTATATGGGTCAAAACTTTTTGGACCAACTTGGAATGCGATGAGACAAGGTAATGCTTTAGGTTTCGGTTTTTCTGAGAACGTAACTCAATTTAGTATGTATATGAACTCTGCAGGAGCCCAAGCGGGTTCTATCGGATTCGTAGTATATGATGGTGGAGATGCTCCTCAATCATACGGTTCAGCTCAACACGTTATCGGTTCTCTAAACCGTGTAGATTCTAGTGGGCGTCAAGTAGTAGCCTCACAACCATACTTCGGTTCAGAACCAGGGGATCCTGACTTCCGTTCAACTGCAACAGACCCTTCTGGTGCTTGGGTACTAGATGACCTTGTAAGTACAAATGGTTATAAAGTTGTCAGCATGAAAGAAGGAAACACTGTTACGAACGAAGCTGGAGAAACAGGAACGTATAAACTAGTTGATGTAAACGGACGTAAAACACCTGTACTTCTTAAGGCAGATGGTTCGACAACAGCTCTTAAAACAGGTGAAATTTTAAAAATCACGAATCCTGAAGATAACTTCCCGGTACAAGGTATTTTTGATGCTGCATCACAAGGTGTAGGTATCGGTACTCTACCAGATGAAGGAAAAGGGCAAATCTTAGATAAAGATGTAGCGGTAGACTATAAATTGCGTCAGGCAACAGATGATGAGTACGTTCTTGATGGTATTAAAGTAAACTCTGGAGAAAACAACGAAAAAGCATATGCACGTGGATGGGTTGACTTCAATAATAATGGTGTGTTTGATGAAGGTGAATCTTCAGACATTGTAGAAGTAACTGGAAGCCAAACAGTATCATTCAAGTTTAAAAAGACTCCACAATTATTAAATACTTCTATTGATAGTGTGGGTGTTCGTTTACGTATTGCTTTAGATAAGAAAGAAATTTTAGCTCCAACAGGACTAGCTTCTTCAGGGGAAGTGGAAGATTTCGAAACTCACGTAATCCACCCACCTCGTGGTACAGAAAATAAAACACAAGACCTACAAGGTAAACCACAAAACTTAACGATTAATACAACAGATTTATTTACAGCAACAGGTAAAACAGAAGCATCTAAATATGCTACATGGAACCAAATTGATAATAATGTTGCACCGAAATTCGTTGTAACAGACTCTGTAGTTGCTTCAGAAACTGAAACAGGAAATACAGTAAATATCACAGACCAAAGTGGAACAACTGTTTATAACGGTAAAGAAGTAGTGATTCGTGACGCAAGAGGAAACGAACTAGGAACAGCTGTTAAAGTAACAAATCCATTAAACAATACAACTGAATACCTACTAAGCCAATATACTGAGTATGATACAGCGGGTAATAAAGTAGGGGTATATACTCTAAATAAAGATAACAATGGATTAAATAAAGCTGGAGCAAATGGAATCTATAAAACAACTATTGATTTCCAACCTGAAAAAGCATATGTTGGTACAGCTAAAGGGGTTGCTATCCGTGCATGGGATGAAAACAGAATCTCAACAGGATGGAACGCTAGTGAAAAAACTATTGAAGAATCTAAGAAGAGTGTAACATTAGCAGACAAAGATAAGATCCTTGAAAATGTTAACAAAGGTATTAACAACCGTAACTCAATGGATTCAACATATATTCCAACTGTAATTGACGTACGTCCAGTAGGGGAAGATTTAACAACAACTGATGTACAAGGTAAGGAACAAACTGGAGCACCTAAGATTCCTGCATACGGAACTGTTGAAACAGTTACAGGGGATAAAATCGTTGACGTTAAATATACTTCTGATTTTGTAATTCTTAATACTAATGAAAAACCAAAATTTGGAGCAATTAAAACACTAGATAAAGATACCGTAGTAACAGAACCGACAACTATTACATTGGAAGATGGTTCAACTAAAACTTACAAACCTACGACTCTACCAGCAGGTACGCCAGTATTTGAACAAAACAAACAGTACACTGTTACAGGGACTGGTGATTTCACTGTTACGAATGTTAACTATGGTGGGGGAGTAGTTCCAACAGGAGCTAAACTTGTTGGTAAACCAGCTAAAACAGTAGTAGATACAACTGTAATTAGAAATGGAGTAGAGGTAGTCGTTCCAAAAGGGGAAAGATTACAAATTGGAGATGTTCTTGTAACTCCATTAGGAATTCAAGGTGAAGATCAACGTGCATTCTGGGAAATTACTTATAAAGCAAATGAAAACGTTCCAGGAAATCGTGTAAATCGAAAACCAGAGATCACACTGAAAAATGATACTTCAGTAGACCAACTTGTTGGTAAAGGAACTACTGAATTTACAGCAGCAAATGGTAAAACATACTATGTGGGTGCGACAGAAACAATTCCAAAAGGAACACGTGTGCAATTGGACACATCAACTCCTGAAAAATTAGCAGAAATCAAATTGCCAGATGCTATTCATATCGATCCATCAACAGGTGTTGTAACTTCAAAACCACGTAAATATACTAAGTTTACAGATGACGAAATTGTGATCCAAAACGAAGGTACTTACAGATTAAATAGAGATACAGGTGTTGTAACATTTACTCCAGAACCAACATTCGTAGGTACTGGTACAGGTGTTGAATTAGATCAACCAGATATTGATTATAATAATAAAGTAGCTGGAGATAAGGTTACTGATAAGTATGGTACCGACTATGGACATGCGAGATATACACCAATCGTTACACCATCAACATCAGCATCAATTACACGTACAATTCACTATGTATATGAAAATGATAACGATAATCCAAGTAGTTCAGATAGCTACAAAGACAACAAAGAAATTTTAGCAATCGACGGTGAACCAGTTGTTACAAAACAAACACTGAACTATACACGTACGTATAAGATTTTTGAAGAAGATGGCGTGTTAGAAGAAGCAATGAGATCAGCTATTCCTGTAACAGATGTTACTGGTAGAACATATTCAGTTGGTACAGAAATCCCTGCAGGAACTAAATTCCCTAAAGGACAAGTGATCATTTCTGAATGGAAAGCTGGAGATCAAAACTCTGTTATGAGACAAGTTATCTCTCCAACAGTTAAAGGGTATACAGCTAATGTTGTTACTGCAGACTTTACTGCGGCTAATGCACAAGGTAAGATGGGACATATCCACAACAATAAACAACCAGTAGGACTATATACACCGGTTCCTGATAACACTAGAGATGTTGGTGAATATGAGCCACTAGTATCAGAAGTAACATCAGACAAAACAGATGATTTCGATATGTATGTTGTTTACAAACGTGATACTCAAAAAGCGAATGTTGTCTATATCGACTTAGATGAAAAAGGTGACAAACGTGTCCTTGAAATTCAATCTGGTTTAACAGAAGCAGACCTAACAGCAGCAAACAAACAAAAAGATGCGAAAACTGAATACAATGTTGCAGAATTAAGAGGTAAGTCTGATACGAAGATCCCTTACGATACAGCAACAACAATCAAGAAATATACAGATAAAGGTTATGAATTAGCTTCTGACGATTATAAGAATGACGAAAATGGTAGAGCGTTAGCAGATGGCCGTAACTTCGATGAAGATTCAACAAATGACCAAACATTCTACGTTTACCTACGTCACAAGAAAGAACAATTATCTAAAAATGATGTTCGTACTGTAACTCGTCATATTGAATACAAATATGCTGATACAGCAGAAGTTCCAGCAGATAAGAGAGGACAAGCTGTTGAAACAACATTAGCTAAGAAAGTTACAGAAGTATTAACATTCGAGCGTACTCGTACAATCGATATGGCAACTACAGCTAAATTATATGAAACTCAATACAATGCATATAAAGCAGTTGCAGCAAATAATGCTGTAGGAAGTGATGCAGAGGTTGAAGCTCGTGCTACATTATTCAAATATGTAGAAGATAAAGCGAAAGAAGCTGGAGCTACAGCTGAAGCTAAAGCGGTAATCAGCTACGGTGAATGGCAAGCTAAACCAGGGCAAGCGACAAACTTAACATTAAGTGCAGCTGAAGAAAACATCAAAGATAGCAAATTCAATGATGTAGTTTCTCCAACAGTACCAGGTTACTTACCAGACAACGCTAAAGTAGAAGCAACAGCAGATATTAACCCTGAATCAGATCCAAAAGAGTACACTGTAACAGTTACTTACTCACCAGGAGATCAAAAAGCAATTGTAAACTTCGTAGAAGTAGATGCTACAAATACTGATCAAGTAATTACTCCAGGTCTTGCAGACCCAGTAACACTTACAGGTAAATCAGGAACAGCATTCCCAACTACAGCAAGCACTTCAGTTCAAGCAAAAATTGATGAGCTTGTTAAGAAAGGTTATGAATTAGTACCTAACGGAAATGGATTCGTATCAACTGATAGCTTCGATACGAATGCTGAAGTAGATCAAACTTACACAGTTAAGCTAAAAGCTAAGAAAGCTCCAGTAGTACCAACTGATAATGTAACTCCAGTTCCAGGTCAACCAGTAGATCCAAGTAATCCAAATGGACCAAAATGGCCTGAATCAGTTAAGAACTTAGTTAACAAAGACACTGTAAAACGTACAATCAAGTATGTATACGAAGATGGAACACCAGTAATTGATCCAGCAACAGGTGCACAAAAAGTAGTAGAGCAAACTGCAGAATTCACACGTACAGCTAATGTAAACTTGGTAACAGGAGACATTACTTATGGTGCATGGACACCTGCAGAAGGAACAGATCTTGTAGCGGTGACTTCACCAACATCTACAGACATTCCTGCAGTAGCTAAGTATGTACCAAGCACAGCTACAGTACCAGTAGTAAAAGTTCAAGCTGGACAAGATGATATTACAGAAACAGTAGTATATAGAAAAGCTAACCCAGTAACAGTGCAACCAAATGATCCAACTCCAACGAAAGATCAACCAATCGATCCAAACAACACGGATCCAAATGCACCAAAATGGACTGAAGAACTACTTAAGAAATTAGAAGATGCTCGTAAAGAAGAAGTTACTCGTACAATTACGTACAAATACTCTACTGAAACAAGTGAACTAAAAGCTGAAGATGCAGCTAAAGCAGGTCAAAATGTAGCTGACACAGTTACAAACACAGTAACATTCAAACGTCCAGTAACAATCGATCCAATTACAAAAGAATTCACTTATGGAGATTGGGTAGCTACAAATGGAACTACATTAGCAGGTAAAGCTGATCTTCCAGTAGTAGCAGGATATGTTGCAACTGGTGATGTAGAAGCTTCTAAGAAAAATGTAGAAAACGTTAAAGCAACTGATAAAGATATTACTGAAAATGTAGTCTACAAAACTGTAGGTAAATATGTACCAGTAATTCCTGAAGGAATCACACCACCTGCGAATACAAACGTAGATCCAAAACCTTATAACAACGATCCACAAGATGGTTCAAAAGTTAAAGATCCAGATCCAACAAACCCAGTGGTACCAGGAACAACAACACCAATCGTTCCACAAATCCCAGGAACTACACCAGTAGGACCAGACGGAAAACCATTGAAACCAGTTGATCCAGCAGATCCAAGTAAAGGATACGTGCCACCAACACCGACAGATCCAACGAAAGATACTTCAATTATCTACGTTAAAGACGGATCACAAGTAGCGGTAGTTCACTTCGTAGACGAAAAAGGAAGAGCAGTTAATGAATCAGTAGTTGAAACTGGAGATACAGGAAACGCTATTAGCAAAACGAATGTAGATGCTGTTAAAGCTAAATTAGAAGCTAAAGGATACACTGTAGTTGAACCAACAGATGCACTTTACACAACAGATAAAGAAGGATTCTACAAAGAAGCAGCTCGTACATTTGATGCTGTAAGTGATAAATCTACAGGAACAGCTGGAGAGAAAGTACCTAGCCAACAATACTATGTCATTGTTAAAGCTAAAGAAATCCCAGCAGATCCAACAAAACCAGGAACAACTCCAGGAACTGACACACCAACAAATCCAACTCCAGGAACTGATACACCAGCTAAACCAGGAGACAAGATTCCAGGAGATCCATTGAACCGTACTTACGGAGATCTAGGATTAGTTGAAGAAGTTACACGTACAATCAACTACGTGAAGAATGATGGTTCTAAAGCTGCAGACCCAGTTAAAGAAACATTAACATTCACACGTAAAGCGAAAATCAATGCTGTAACAGGTGAAGTAACTTACTTAGCAGCTGACGGAGTAACTCCAGTAGCTTCTAAAGACGATGCTCCATGGACAGCAGCAAATGGAACTGAATTTAAAGCGGTGAAATCTCCAACTGGAGCTGAAAAACCAGAATTAGCGAACTATACTCCAAGTAAAGCTGAAGTAGAAGCTAAGACAGGTGTAACAGCAACAGATGAAGACATTGTTGAAACAGTAGTGTACAACCAAACTACAGAAACAGTAGATCCTAAAGATCCAAACTATGATCCAGAAAAACCATTAGATCCAAATAATCCAAACGGACCTAAATATAAAGATCTAAAACTTAAGGAAGACGTGAAACGTACAATTACGTATACTTATGCAAATGATGTAGAAGATACAACCAAACGTGGAACTGATGCAGCACCTAAGTTCGAAACAACAGTAGAATTCACTCGTACAGCAACAATCAACAAAGCAACAGGTGAAGTAACATACAGCGATTGGGCTGCGAAAGACAACGATACTACATTAGAAAAAGATACAAAAGATCTTCCATCAATCCCTGGATATGTAGCGACAGGAGATTTAGAGTCAATCAAGAAAGATGTAGAAAACGTAAATGCAACGGATAAAGACATCATTCAAAATGTTGTGTATAAAGACTTAGGTAAATATGTACCAGTAGTACCAGAAGGAACAACTCCTCCAACTATTGAAAATCCTAAGTATCCAAACCACCCAACAGATCCAACAAAACCAGGTAAACCAACAACAACGATTCCAAACGTTCCAGGTCTAACACCATTAGATCCATCTACTGGTAAACCATTAGAACCAAAAGATCCTAATGATTTAACAAAAGGTTACAAACCACCAGTACCACAAGTTCCAAGCGAAAACACAAACATCGTTTATGTGCCAGACGGATCTCAAGTATCGGTAGTTCACTTCGTAGATGAAGATGGTAAAGCAGTTCATACTTCATTCGTAGAAGCAGGAAATGCGGGAGCTAAATTCGCTAAAGCAGGTGAAGTAACGAAGGTTGTTGATGAACTTAAAGCAGCTGGATATGTAGTAGTACCGAATAAAGCAGGTCAAGCTGAATATCCAGGTGAAGCAGGAGTATTCGATAGCGTGGATGATAAAGGTAAAGACGGAGTGTCTCAAGTTTACTACGTAACAGTAGCTAAGACAGTTCCAGTAACACCAACAACTCCACAAAATCCTAACGAAGATCCTCAGAACCCTAACCCAGGAGATCCAATCAATCCTAAGAATCCAAATGGACCAAAATGGACTGAAGATGCTCTTAATAAATTAAACAACATCAAGTCAGTAACTCGTACAATTACTTACATTAAAGACGGTACAGATGAAGAAGTATCTACAACTGAAGCACCAAAAGTAACAAATAAAGTTAACTTCACACGTACAGTAGTTGTAAATCCAAAAGACGGTTCAGTAGTAGGATATGATACAAATGGTGACGGTGTAGCAGACGTACCAGCAACAGATACTACAAGCGGATGGACAGCTGCAGGTACAGCTAAATTTGCAGAAGTTAAATCACCAGTTGTTAAAGGATATGTTGTAAAACCTAACCAAGATACACAAGGTGACTTAGTAGAAGCTGATGGATCTAAAGTTAAAGCATCTACAACAGACTTAACAGTAGATTCACCTAACCAAGATCTAAAAGTTAGATACGTAGCAGTAGGAAAAATTGTACCGAAGATCCCTGAAGGAGAAACACCATCAACTCCAGCATCAGAGACTCCGTACGGTAACGATCCAAAAGATCCAGGTAATGTTGTGACACCAGATCCAACGAAACCAACAGATCCACAAGATCCAAACAGTCCAAAAGTTCCAGTGGTTCCTCACGTACCAGGATATACACCAAAAGATCCAAATGGAAACCCACTGAAACCAGTAGATCCAGAAGATCCAACGAAAGGATATGTACCACCAACACCTACAACACCTACGGAAAACACTGAAATCAATTACGAAAAAGATACTCAAAAAGCAGTAACTAAATTCGTAGATCCAAGTGGAAAACCAATCCCTGGTGTAACGAACATCGAAGAAACTGGTAAATCAGGTGAGCCATTAACGAAAGCAACAGAAGTAACTACTGAAATTACTAAGTTAATCGCTAAAGGATATGATCTAGTAAGTAACAACTACGGTCAAGATAATAACGGAAACTTCGATAAAGATTCTGGTAAAGATCAAGAATACAAAGTAGTGTTAACACCACACGTTGAGCCAATTAAACCATTTGACCCAACTAACCCGAACGATCCTAACACACCAAAACCAGGACAACCAATTGATCCTAAGAATCCTGATGGACCAAAATGGACTCCAGAATTAATCAAACAGCTTGATACGACTAAACATGTTACTCGTACAATTACTTACGTTGACGATAAAGGAAACAAAGTTGAGTACACAGACAAAGCTGGAAACAAATCTACAGCTGATGTAACTGACAAAGTAACATTCACTCGTGAAGCTAAGATTAACGTTGTAACAGGTGCTATCGAATATGGTAAATGGACTCCAGTAAACAACGATACTACATTTGATAAAGTAACATCACCAGTAGTTCCAGGATACGTTCTGAAAGATCCAGCTCAAAAAGAAGTAGCTGAAACTACAGGATTAACTGAAAACTCTAAAGATGAAACTATCAGAGTTGTTTACGTACCAGTTGGAAAACTTGTACCGAAAGTACCAGAAGGTGTAACACCACCAACTCCAACACCTTATGAAAATGATCCTAAAGATCCAGGTAAAGTTGTACCACCAAGTCCAACAAAACCAACAGATCCACAAGATCCAAATAGTCCGAAAGTACCAGTGATTCCGCATATCCCTGGAACAACACCACAAGTGCCGAAAGATCCAACGAAACCAGTGGATCCAAACACTAACCCACTTGTACCGTTGAAACCAGTAGATCCAAAAGATCCATCTAAAGGATATGAAGTACCACCAGTACCAACAAATCCAGGTACAGATACACCAATCATCTACACAACTGATAAGCAAAAAGCTATCACTAACTTCGTAGATAACAATGGTAAAGTAGTATCTGATCCAGTAGTAGATCAAGGTGATTCAGGATCTAAATTCACTAAGTCTGGTGAAGTAGCAGAGAAGATCAAAGAACTTGTTAAGAAAGGTTACGTTGTAACAAGCAACGATTACCCTTCAGCAGATACAGATAGAGTATTCGACAACGATAAAGATAAAGATCAAATCTTCAACGTTAAAGTTACTCCAATGATCGTACCTACAGATCCAAACAGCCCTGATAAACCACAGGTGCCAACTGATCCAACGAAACCAGTAGGTCCAAATAACCCACTGAAACCAGTAACACCATCAACACCAGAACCAGGTAAACCAGTGTTCCCTGAAGATCCAAACAGTCCAGTATGGCCTGAAACAGTGAAAGATATGGTTACAGAAACAACTGCAACTCGTACAATCACTTATGTGGATCGCAATGGAAATCAAGTAGCAGTTACTCACACTGAGACTATCAAGTTCAAACGTACTGCTAAAGTGAACCTAGTAACTGGAGAAATCACATATGGTGAATGGACAGTTGAAGGTAAGGATACTATCTTAGATGGTAACAAGTTACCGAAAGTGGATGGATATATCGCTCGTGGCGGAAATATCGAATCATCTCAAAAAGATATCGAAGCAAAACCAGGTGTAAACATCACTGAAACAGTCGTTTACGACAAACTTGGATCTTGGATTCCAAGATTACCAGAGGGACAAGATCAAGTTCCACCAACTCCATATCCAAACGATCCAACAGATCCAACGAAACCAGGAACAGATAAACCAAAAGTACCTTATGTACCAGGATTTATCCCTGTAGATCCAAATGGAAATCCATTGAAACCAGTTGATCCGAACGATCCAACTAAAGGATATGAAGTACCAGATGTACCGGCAGATCCAACTCAAGATACGCCAATCAAGTACATCCCTGTTCCTAAGCCAAATGATGGTGGTGGCAACAATGGAGGCGGAGGTGGTAATACACCAACTCCACAACCTCAACCAAATCCAACTCCTCAACCAGAACCTAGTCCTGCACCAGTTCCAGTGACACCTGAGACTCCTGAACAACCAGTAGCTCCAGTGACACCAGAACAACCAGCAGAGCCTGCTACACCACAGTATATGGATGGTCAACGCGAACTTCCAAATACAGGTACAGAAGCAAACTCTAGCCTAGCAGCACTTGGACTTCTAGGAGCCTTGAGTGGATTCGGATTGATTGCTCGTAAGAAAAGAAAAGACGAAGAATAATTCAGACATTCTTTCAATCAGTGATTGATTCAACCTAAGAAAGAACTTGAGATTTAATATCTCAGGTTCTTTTCTTATTTTGAAAATGGTATAATAAAGTGAGAAGGATAGAGGAGAAGTGTAAATTGATCGCACAACTAGATACAAAAACAGTTTATAGTTTTATGGAGAGCGTTATTTCGATAGACAAGTATGTAAGAGCAGCTAAAGACTATGGCTACACTCATCTGGCTATGATGGATATTGATAACCTTTATGGGGCTTTCGACTTTCTAGAGGTTACAAAAAAATACGGCATTCATCCTCTATTAGGGCTTGAAATGACTCTTTTAGTGGATGAGCAGGAAGTAAATCTGCGTTTTTTAGCCCTATCTAGTGTGGGCTATCAGCAGTTGATGAAGCTTTCAACAGCTAAGATGCAGGGGGAGAAAACTTGGTCAGCCCTGTCCCAGTATCTGGAGGATATTGCGATCATTGTGCCTTATTTTGAAGAGATTGAGTCGCTAAATCTAGGATATGATTACTATATAGGGGTTTACCCAGAAACACTGGCCAGCGAATTTCATCATCCAATCTTGCCCCTCTATCGGGTAAATGCCTTTGAAAGTAGGGATAGAGAAGTTCTGCAAGTCTTAACAGCAATCAAAGAAAACATACCGCTCAGAGAAGTTCCCTTGCGCTCGCGACAAGATGTCCTTATATCAGCAAGTTCTTTAGAGAAACTATTCCAAGAACGTTTTCCGCAAGCCTTGGACAATTTAGAAAAACTTATTTCAGGAATTTATTATGACTTGGATACTAGTCTGAAACTGCCTCGCTTTAATCCAGCGCGACCAGCAGTAGAAGAGTTGAGAGAACGTGCTGAATTGGGACTTTCTCATAAGGGGTTGACTGGTAAAGAATATCAAGACCGTCTAGATCAAGAATTGGCTGTTATTCATGATATGGGCTTTGATGATTATTTCTTGGTTGTTTGGGATTTGTTGCGTTTTGGACGTTCGAATGGCTATTATATGGGAATGGGACGGGGATCTGCAGTTGGTAGTTTGGTGTCCTATGCCTTGGATATCACAGGGATTGACCCGGTAGAGAAAAATCTGATTTTTGAACGTTTCCTCAATCGTGAACGTTATACTATGCCTGATATTGATATTGATATTCCAGATATTTATCGTCCAGATTTTATCAGATATGTTGGTAATAAATACGGCAGTAAACATGCTGCACAAATCGTTACTTTTTCTACCTTTGGTGCCAAGCAGGCTCTGCGTGATGTTTTGAAACGCTTTGGTGTTCCAGAGTATGAATTGTCCGCAATTACCAAGAAAATCAGTTTTCGTGATAATCTCAAGTCAGCCTATGAGGGCAATCTACAGTTTCGTCAGCAAATCAATAGTAAGTTAG
>ERZ773027.1229-NODE-1229-length-14060-cov-4.498322_pt1 | contig 14060 bp, 23 predicted proteins | sample MGYA00511032_ERZ773027 | MGnify/ENA primary metagenome ERZ773027 (study PRJEB29015, sample SAMEA2738138) | human oral metagenome | biome: human oral; feature: human-associated habitat; material: saliva | place: China | collected 2190 ... | reverse complement strand
AAAATATTAGGAATTTCATTTTTTTCTAAATACTTTATTTTTTGTAATTCTAAAGCTTTTTCTTCTTTTGTCAACTTGAACTCTAATTTTACATCGAAGCTAGAATTATAGTATTTTTTTATGAAATTGAAAAAATTATTGTAGATAATACAGATTACTTTAATATTTCGAGGAGAAAATTCCCCCCTCATTTCCATTAATTTTTTGTCATATTTTATTTTAGTGATATCTTTTAAATTTTCTTCATCTTCCAATTTCCCAATAGCATTTTCATAAATTAGATATGAATGATACGCTAATAACGGCTTTTTAAATTCAAGATACTTTTCTTTATAATATCCTAAATTGTGAACCTCTTGAGCTGGATTTAAAATCTTATTGATCTTCTCTTGTAATTCCTCAAAAGCTTCCTTTTCAGTTGCTCTAGTTTTATTATTTTTAACAACGGAAACACGTCTATTTTTACCGTCCTTATCCTTGAATGATTGAACGTATCTATATTTTCCGTTATGTGTGATTTCTCTATACATAAATACACATCCTTTCTTGTTAAAATCAGATGTGTATGATATACTTATATTAGGTCTTATGTGTATACCATACACATTTCTACAAACTCCCTTGTCTTGGCTGGCTGGGGAGTTTTTATTTTATAAAAATTGTTTTACAACTTCTATTAATTCATTTTTTACTTTTGTAATGTCCATTGGTTCAGTAATTTCAATTTTTGTTTTACTTCCGTCATTTAATTCAATATATTTTTTAGATCTATTCATATATACACGAATTATCCATTTTCTAATACTATCATCAAGTAAAATGTTAAAATATGATTGGTTATCACGATAAAAAATTCTGTTTGCATCAACAATATCATTTAATAATACTTTAGTTATAGCATAAGATTCTAACTCTTCTGGAGTAGTAACAATAGCATTTTCTGTAATTTCCTCATCTATTTCCTCTTCAACTTCATCGTGTTTTGTACTAACTGATGTGTTAAGAGCCGCACTTAATTTATTGTTAACTTGATCAGTTATAAATATACGGAAAGTTTTTTTTGATTATAGGTGTAAATCTTTCTATTACCTGTTTTGTTTTAACGCCATCATAAATTTCATTCAATAAATACTTTATAAAATCCTCTGAAGGTTCAGTCCACTGTTGATTTAAATAATCTTTTAGTGCATTAACATATTTTAGTTCGTAAGCAGTCTTTGAAATTTTTGACACTTCAAAGTTTTCTTTGGTGAATTTAAAAATTTCCACTATATGATTATCTTTTAACTCACATAAATTAAATTGTAAAAATGGTGAACTATCCATTTTGTTTTGTTCGTCTAGGTCAGTGTAAAACCTGTACTCAATACCATTAGTTAGTATTCCGAATTTAGACGATGTAGTCCCGAAATACCTAAATAATTGAGAATCATGATTATCAAGTTTTTCATTAACTGATTTACACTCTATTAAAATAACAGGTTCATTTTCCTCTAAAATAGCGTAGTCTACTTTTTCACCTTTCTTTATTCCAACATCAGCTGTAAATTCTGGTGAAAATTCTAGTGGATTAAATACATCGTAGCCTAATAATTGAAAGAACGGCATAACTAAAGCTGTTTTTGTTGCTTCCTCCGTGTTTAATGTATCTTTTAAATTTTTTGTTCGTTCAGATAGAATTTTAATCTGTTCTGTAAATTTTTCCATAATAATATAGATCCCTTTCTTTATTTGTTAATTTAAAATATATTCATACCTTTTCTCACAAATTCTATAATCTAGGTTATAAGCCTCTGAAATGTAAGTAAGGTTATTTATTTCTTTAATCTCTTCATCAGACACCATAAAATAACTAGCAAATAAATCTGCTTCTATTTCCTGCCTTGATAGTGGAGTATTTGTTACACGTCTTAAAAAATGAATATTCGAACCTTTGTGCAGTATATAATGTCCTAACTCATGAGCTAATGTGTAACGTTGTTCTTTTGAAGATAGATTGTTATTTATGTGTATGCAGTGGTATGTTATGTTATCTATTTTCAAAGTATGGTACAAACCTTTATTAGCACCAAGATTTGCAAATTGTACAATTATTCCTAATTCTTTTATTATTTTCAATGGATCGTTTGTTCCGAATTCTTTCACAAGAGAATTATAAGTATCTTTAATTGTCAAGTTTAGATTCTTTGTGACGTGACATTGCAATTCGAGCAGCTTGTTCAATTGAAGCACGCACTAACTCCTTTGTGATTTCATCCATTGGTTCACCTTTATACATTAGGGTTTGTGTACTATTGAGATTATTCATTAAATCATCTACCATTGTAAAAATGTCTTGATTTTCAGTTTTAGTTGATTTGTCTTCTACTAAATCTGATTTTTCTATTTTAAAGTAATTAGCCATCATTTCTATTTTATCGATTCTAGGATAAGTATTTGCTTTTAACCAATCTAGAACTGTTGAGTATTTAAAATCTAATTCTAGAGCTAAATCAGTTGCATTTAGTCCATGTTTTTCCATATAATAACGAATATTTTTAGCCATTACTTGTTTGTTTCCTAAACTAGACATCTTTTTTCTCCTTTACTAATTTAGTGTTTATACTATAATTTTACGATTAAACCGTGTTTTTGTCAAGAAAAATAAAAAAAAGTAAAAAAAAATATTGACAAACACGGTTTAACCGTGTATAATTAAGATATACAGTTAAGGAAGGAGGAAAAAATCTTGAGAAAGATTAGAAAGATTATGCAAAGAAAAAAGCCTGTTGAAAACAACAGACTTAAAGAGCTTACGGTACAAGCTCTAGTATCAATCTTAGTAGGAATCGTCCTTTTGATTATAGAACACCTATTTTTCAAATAATTTCTACTAAGAGGGGGAAACCCCTTTAATGATTATAATCTATTTTCGAGATTTTGTAAATAACAATGTTAGAATTAATAGGAAGACTTATCCATTGGGTTGGTATTGCTTTTATTTGTGGCGGAGTAATTGCTTTGGTAAAACTTTATCAACTTTGGAAAAAGGATAAGTAAGATAAATTAACAGGCAGAGGAGGTGAGGAAGTGAGATTAAAATTTACACTTAAGATGCTGAGGGCAAAAGCAGATTTGACGCAAGAAGAAGTTGCTGAACAATTGGGGATTTCTCCTGCAACTTGGAGCAAGTGGGAAAATAGCAAAAGTTATCCTGATGTCCCAGATATTATTAAAATAGAAAAATTATTTAATATCAGTTATTCTGATATTAATTTTCTAGTTAAAAACACGGTTTAACCGTGATAAAACTTTAAAATAACGGGATTTGTAGGGTTAAACCCTTATTTCAAAAGAGATGAAAGGAGGAGTTACGATATGGATAAAAACAAAAGTCAAGAAGAAATTATTATTGATTTATGCAAAAGAATAGCTGTCCTTGAAGAAGAACAAAAAAAAGATAAAGCACAGCTTGCTTTTTTAACTGGCTTTATCAAGGGTTTAGATGAAAAGTTTTCTAATGAAACTAATTGTTAGTTTGGAAAAAATTTGGTTTTTTACTCATGATATCCATTAATTTTGAGAAATTTTCTGGACTTTTCATGGCTAATTCCATCATTTTATATTGTTCAGAAGTATCTTTATCCTGTGGAGTACTAATATTGTCTATTTTATCGTTTAGATTTAATAACATATTTTTGATTTCATTTAGCAATTGAGTGCTGTTTTCTATGTTACTAGATTCAAATTCGTTAAATGTTATATTTTCTATGGTGTTTTGAATTTTAGTTTTAGTATCTTCTGCTGATTTCAATGTATTTTGTCCTTTAATATCATAATGGATAATATTTATACTTTGAATATCAAATGGCAGTTTTTGTTCTGATTTTTGAATTAGATAAATGGTTGGTAGTCCGAGAGCCATTCTATATCCTACTTCTAAGAAGACGTTAGGATTGTTATTGGTTAAATCTGCGATTACTAATTCTGAGGTTCTTAGGTATTCTAAAATTTTAGAATCTATTTTATCAGAATGGTAAAGGGTATCAGCCCTTAATACATCAAATTCATCACTTACAGCTGGTTTGATGATGTAATCAAGAACATTATTAGCGTGTTCTCTTTCTACAGAATTTTCATTGCCGATAATAGATACTACGAAACAAGTTTTTTTACTCATAAAATAATCTCCTTTGGTGTTTTTATTTTAATTATATCATTAGAGGAAATATTTAGAAAGGAGGAAATCAATGGATAAAAAAGAAAAAATTATAAATAATAAAAAAACACTAAAATCTGAAACAGTAGTTACAGATGGGAAAAATTATTCAAGCATAAAAATTACCCCCAACTCTATTGAATTGAGGGTAGAGAAAAATTAGGAGAAGTGGAGATGAAATTTACAATAAATAACAACAAATTCTATTTGAACGATGTTAAATTGGATAAGTTAATTAGTTATAGTATTGAGGCTAATGTTGACAGAACAAAACTCACTGTTAAGATAGCAAGAGTACTGGATATTGATTTAAACAAATTAAAAGTAGGTGATTAAAATGAAAGAAGAGAACTTCTATAATGCTTATAAGGATAAATTAGAAAATCCAGATGATTGGGTTGAAAGACCTGATTTAAAAATATTTTTAAAAATGGAAGGTTCACATAAAAAATTTAATGATTGGTTAATAGAAATTGAAAGTTTGGAAGATAATTATTTATATATTCAAGGTACTCTTACAACTAACGAAACTTTCAACAAAGTTAGAATTTACAATTATATTAATAATAAAAGGTCAATAAAAAAACGTGAAAAACGATTAAAGAAAGGAGCTTAAAAAATGGATAGATTAAGAAGAAGAAAATTCAATACATATTATTGGACCTGCGTTGTTGTTGCTATGTGCACAATAGTATTAAGCAGCATTGAGTGGCAAACGATACTGTCAATGCTGTTAGGAGCAACATTAATACCATTTTATACACTAGATGAACGTGGTCAATATGCTTTCCCAGATGGTGAAGAAAATGACTAGATACAAGATTAGTACTAAAAACAAAAATAAATACAGTATGAAATTTAGAGAATTGCTAATTGATAAAATCGAACAACTGAAAATCAAACCAACTGAATTATCAGAAATAAGCGGTGTTCCAAAAACGTGTATTTACAATTTTAGGTACAGAATAAACGCTACATTGAAGTTTGATTATATTGTTAGGTTAGCAAATGCATTAGATATAGATTTAAACAAATTGAAAGGAGAATAGAATGAATAAATTTAAACTATTCAGAGAATTAATAGATTTACAAATGCTTCAACGTGAAGTAGATAGTCACATGGAAACATGGCAACGTGAAAAAATAATAACAGCCTTGAGTGAGGAGTTCCACGAGTGGTACAACGCTATAGGATTTTTCAAAATTTGGAAAAAGCATAAGACACCAGTTGAGAAACAACTAGATGAACTAGCTGATTGTCTAGCGTTCGCATTATCGTTATTAAATGACGATGAGAAACATTTTGAAATTGATAGATGTAAAACTGTGTTAAATAGGAATAATAATCAACACATTAAATTAATGAGAAATGAGATTGAACATGGTGAACTATTCTCAAAACGAGTACATAACACAGTTTACAAGCAGTCAGTTGGATTTGCTATTGAATTAATCTTAAACATTGCAATGATTTATTACAGTTTTGAAGATTTATTTGAAGCTTATAAGAAAAAATCATTAGTGAATATCCAGCGTCAAAAAGAGGGGTATTAGAGAATGTTAGTAAATATTAATGATGATATTTTAGAATTATTAAAATTAGATGAACTTGAAGAAACTGAAGATAACAAGCAAAGGATAGAAAACACTGTGAATGCTTATATCTTAGGTGGAATGTTAACAGCATTAGAATACGGAGCAATTGATGCAAAAGAAGAGGATATTTTAAGTATGATGAATTATTACGAACAAAAGATGAAATTGCACGTGTTTAGAATCATGTTGTTAAAAGATGAAAAAAGGTGGTTATTTAACACAAAAAAATAGCCGTTTAAAACAACGACTATTTAGCAAAATTTACAATTTAAAAATAACATATTTAGGAGGAAAAAGCAAGTGACAAAAGATAATATTAATCCGAACCATTATAAAGTTGGTGGAATTGAAACAATAGATTTAATTCAAGATGTAGTTAAGGACTTTGGCAGCGTGTGTCAAGCTAATATCTTGAAATATGGAATAAGAGCAAACAAAAAGCATGATGAACCGCAGGACGACATCAAGAAAATAATAAGATACTGTGAGTTTTGGCTGAATGATTTAGAAGGAATTAAAGCAAGTGAAAAGCGTTCTGAAGAAATAGCTGTATTTGATAAGCTAAATGATTTATTAAATGAGCAAGAAAAAGAATTTCTTAATGAGAAAGATATTGAACACATTCTTATTAATGGTAAAAAAGTACCTGATCATTTAGTTAAAGATGCAATAGATATGCTGGGAGAAATAATATATGGAGAATAAAGAAATAGTTTTAAATGAATTAAAAGGACTTTATGATGATGGATATATTTTTGGTGATATAGCACATTTTCACGATATGTTAACATACGAACATCCAGATACTAAAGTAGGTAAAGCTTACTTTGCAATGTCAGGAGATGAAGAATTAGAAGTATTAGAAGAGTATATAAAATACAGAAAACAAAGGAGATTAGGAGATGAAGAATAAACGTTTCTCAGAACAAATAGAGGATTTAAAATTCACAAGCAATAAAATGTCTGATTGTGTTGATTTTGGAGTGTTCGATTCTTTAGAACGTAGAAAAATTAGAGAAGCACAAGATATATTTGACAACAAAGTCTATGAAATGGAGGATTTTAAGAATGAGGAAGAATACTGGAATTAATTTAACTCAAGCGATTAGAAATTATATATATTCTAATCCTGGATGCAGTAAATATGATTTAGTTAATGATTTAGGTTTTCCTTATGACAAAATGAGAATGCCTTTAAACAGATTAAAGAATAATGGTGAAATTATAATCGAGGATGGTAAATATACCGCTTTAGAAAGTATAGCATTTTTGAAAGATTATAACCATACTTCAGAGGAATTCTCAAGAAGAGGATATTTAAAGAAATTAGTTGATGTTGTTATAGAAAATATTCAAGAATGTACAGATCATAATATAAAAATTCAGTATATTCAAGAAGGTAGAAGATTATTAAAGGATTTAAAATAGGAGATTAAAAAATGAAATTAATAGTAAATGTGCTAATCACAAATAAGGAGGATATCCTTTTATTAGATGAAATTATAGCTAAATATGGAAATGATGTTGAGAATGTTGCGGTTAATGTGGAGCCTTTTAAAGATTCTCCTGTGCAACAAACTCAAGTACCAACTCAACAACCTGTGCAAACAGTACAAACTCAACCAGTTCAATCGGTACCAGTACAAACAGTACCAATTCAACAAACAGTACAAACTGCAGTACCTGTTGCGGAGAAAACTTATACCTTAGAAGACTTACAACGTGCTTCAAGTACTTTAGTTCAAGCAGGAAAAATTCAACTTTTACAAGGCTTATTACAAGAATTTAACTCACTAGCCCTTACAACATTACCTGTTGAACAATACGGAGCTTTTGCACTGAGATTAAGAGAATTAGGAGCGGCTATCTAATGACTGAAATTAACCATAAAGAAAGGGCTCATGCAAAGCTTAGTGCTAGTGGTGCCAGTAGATGGGCCACCTGTCCTGGTAGCGTGCAAATGGAGGAAGGTATTCCAGACACAGAGTCTGTGTATGCAAAGGAAGGAACATTGGCTCATGAATTAAGTGAACTTAAACTAAAGCATTATTTAGATTCAAAAGGCTTTGGCAAGAGGAAGCTTAATGCAGCAGTTAAAAAGATAAAGGAAGATGAATTATATCAAGCTGAAATGGATGGATTCACTGACAACTATGTTGATTTTATAAAAGAAAAAGCTTTAAGCTTCCCATCTAAGCCTTATATAGAGATTGAAAAAAGAGTAGATTTTTCTAGCTGGGTTCCTGGAGGGTTTGGAACTTGTGACTGTATTTTAATTCACGGAACTACACTTTCTATAATTGACTTGAAATATGGTAAGGGAGTTCCAGTCTCAGCAGAGAAAAATGAACAATTAATCTTATATGCACTTGGTGCTTACAACGCTTTTAGCTTAATCTACGATATAAAAAAAATTGAAATGAATATTGTTCAACCACGATTAAATAATTATTCTAGTTGGGAAGTTGACCTAACAGAATTATTATTGTGGGGCGATTACTTCAACGTTCAGTCGAGCAAGGCTTTAAGTGGTGAAGGTGAATTAGTTCCATCGGCTAAGGCTTGTAAGTTCTGTAAGGCCCGTGACATTTGTTCTGCGAGGGCGGAGAATAATTTATCTCTTGAATCAGAAATACACTTAAATCCTAATGAAATTCCTAGAGATAAGCTATTCGAATATATTTCACGTGGTGAAGACATAGCGAAGTGGGTTAACGATTTAAAAGCCTATGCCTTGAATCTATGCTTAACTGGTGAAGATGTTAAGGGACTAAAAGCAGTAGCTGGAAGAACTTCACGCTCTTGGACTAATCAAGATGAGGCCCTTAAGAAACTAATTGATGGCGGTATTGATGAAGCTATAATTTTTGATAAAGTACCGTTGACTTTGGCCAAATTAGAAAAGGCCCTTGGAAAAGAACAATTTAACAATTTAGTAGGTGATATGGTCGTCACAAGCACGGGTAAACCTACTTTAGTATTTGAAAACGATAAAAGACCTGCGATTACTGATACAGTAAAAGCGACTAGTATATTTAAACCAATAAATTAAAACAGAAATTAAGGAGATTTTAAAATTATGACAAATGAAACAACAGCAGTAGTACAAAACGTGAGATTAAGTTATGTGAATGTGTTTAAACCATATTCAAACAATCCAGATTTACCGCCAAAATATAGCACTACTATATTACTTCCAAAAAGTGATTTATCTAGTAAGCAAAGATTAGATGCAGCAATTCAAGCTGCAGCTCAAAAAGGATTAAATGAGAAATGGAACGGTGTAATGCCTCCTGTAGTTGCTAATCCTATTCATGATGGTGATGGAGTGAAGCAAGATGGAACACCTTTCGGAGATGAATGTAAAGGTTGCTGGGTATTTACAGCTAGTGCAAATGCAGATAGACAACCTCAAATTGTAGATCAAAATGTTCAACCTATCTTAAATCAATCTGAAATCTATTCAGGAGTTTATGCGAACGTAGCTATTAATGTCTTCCCTTATTTGCACACAGGGAAAAAAGGTGTTGGATTCGGACTAACACATATTCAAAAAGTTAGAGACGGAGAAGTTTTAGGTGGTGCTCCTGTATCTGCTGATAAAGTATTTAGTGCATTAGGTGGTGCATCAAATCCTAATCCATTCCCTAATCCGCAACAAGCACAACCTGCACAACAGTATCAACAGCCAATTCAACAAGCACAACCTGTTCAGCAGTATCAACAGCCTACTCAACAAAATTCATTTGGTGTAGATCCATTAACTGGACTTCCACTTTAATATTAATAAATTACTAAGGGGGGTTAGCCCCCCTAAATTTTTAGGAGGACTATATGCAACATTTAAGTATTGATATTGAAACACGAAGTAGTGAGAATATATCTAAATGTGGGGCTTACAAATATGCTCAATCTGAAGACTTTGAAATTTTGCTATTCTCTTACAAACTTAATGATTCGGATGTTAAATTAGTTGACATAAAACAAGGTGAGAAAATTCCAGATGATATCGTTGCTTTATTAAATAATCCAGATTGTATTAAGCACGCATATAATGCTGCTTTTGAATGGTACTGTTTAAACAGAGCTGGGTATGAGACTAATATATCTCAGTGGAGATGTACTATGATGCACGCTACTTATTTAGGATTGCCTGCTGGATTAGGAATGACTGGTAAGGCTATAGGTATTGCTGAGGATAAGAAAAAATTAACAACTGGAAGTAGATTAATTCAATATTTCTCAGTTCCATGTAAGCCAACAAAGACTAACGGTGGAAGGACTTGGAATGATCCGCATCATGATTTAGAGAAGTGGAAACTATACTGTGAATATAATATGCAGGACGTAGAAGCAGAATATGAAATATTTCAGTATATAAAAGCTTTTGAAGTTCCATCAAAAGAACAAAAACTTTGGGAAATGGATATTCTGATGAACGCTAACGGAGTAATGGTGGATAGAGCATTAGTAAATGGAGTGCTTTCTATTGATTCTGAAAGTACTAATAATTTAACAAAGGAAGCTTTTAAAATTACTGAACTTGAAAATCCAAATAGTGTTAGTCAACTTAAAACCTGGGTTGAAAGTCAATTAGGTGAAGAACTTGATGGATTAACAAAAGATGTTATTTCTGATTTATTAACAAAAGATAATTTACCGTTAAAAGTTAAAAGAGTATTAGAGATAAGGCAACAATTAGGAAAGACTAGTGTAAGTAAATATTCGGCTATGGAAAATGCGATGTGTAAGGATGATAGAGTTCGAGGGTTGTTACAGTTTTACGGGGCCAACAGGACTGGTCGTTGGGCTGGTCGACTTGTGCAAGTTCAAAACTTACCTAGAAACTACATCGATACACTGGACACAGCTAGAAATTTTGCAAAAGCTGGTAATTATGAAGCTTTAAAACTTCTATATGGTAATGTGCCTGACACACTAAGCCAACTAGTAAGAACAGCATTTATTGCTAGTAAGGATAAATTTATAATAAGTGATTTTAGCGCCATTGAAGCACGTGTAATTGCTTGGCTAGCTGGTGAAGAGTGGGTTAATGAAGTATTCGCAACGCACGGTAAAATTTACGAAGCAACAGCAAGTCAGATGTTCAATGTTCCGATTGATAAAATCTCAAAAGGTAATCCTGAGTATAGCTTAAGGCAACGAGGTAAAGTAGCAACATTAGCCTTAGGATATCAAGGTGGAGAGTCAGCTTTAATAGCAATGGGAGCTGATAGAATGGGCCTTACTAGTGAAGAACTTACGGATATTAAAGTTCGTTGGAGAGAAGCCAATAAGAACATTGTCCGCTTGTGGTATGCCGTTGGAGATGCTGTAATTCAAGCTATGAATGGCAATGGTACTCAATATGTAAGAGGACTTGAGATTCAACGTGAATGGGATATGATGTATGGACTTGATTTTATATCAATAAAATTACCTAGTGGCCGTTCACTTTATTATCCTAAGCCATTTTTAAAATTGAACCAATTTGAAAAAGATGCACTCCATTATTATGGTGTTAACCAGACTACTAAAAAATGGGAAGTTAACTCGACTTATGGAGGAAAGCTAGTCGAGAATATTGTGCAAGCAATAGCAAGAGATTGTCTGGCGGAAACATTGTTAAGATTGTACGAAAAAAATTATGATGTTGTTATGCATATTCACGATGAAGTGGTTATAGATGCTTACGATGATGAAAAACTAGAAGATGTAAATAATATTTTGGCCGAGCCTATTCCTTGGGCTCCTGGATTAGTGCTAAAAGGTGCTGGATTTGAGACTAAATATTATATGAAAGATTAAAAGGAGGTTAAAAAGTGCAAGCAAATAGATTATTAGGAATTGCTAAAGCAAATCATAGAAAAGCAACTATTTGGCAAAATACAGATATTAGTTGGCTTGACTTTGTAGAAACTTTAAAATCTCCTGTTAGAACTCAAGAGAAATACGATGAATTTCTCAAGATGAAAAAATCCGATCAAGATAATTTAAAAGATGTTGGGGGATTCACAGGTGCTAAGCTTTTAGACGGTCGAAGAAAAGCAACGAACATAATCAGTCGTGATGTTGTCTGTTTAGACTTAGATAATATTCAACCTAATATGACTGATGACATTTTGAAAAGAGTAGGTTCTCTTGGGTGTACTTCTGTTGTTTATTCAACTAGAAAGCACAGCAATTATACTCCTAGACTTAGGGTTCTTATTCCTCTTGATGAAAGTTGTACTCCAGATGAATATGAACCAATAGCTAGAAAATTAGGTAGTTTGTTAGGGATTGAAAATTGTGATCCAACTACTTTTGAAGTTAACCGTTTTATGTACTATCCATCTTGTTCAGTGGATAGTGAGTACATATTCCAGTTTTATCCAGGCCAATTTTGTAGTCGACTTGGTGTTCTTAATATGTATGCTGACTGGACCGATATTTCAACGTGGCCACACGTCCCAGGACAAGATACTAAACAAAAACAACTTTTGGCCAGACAACAAGATCCACTAACTAAAAATGGATTAGTTGGTTCATTTTGTAAAGTTTATGACATTACAACGGCCATCCAAACTTTTATCCCAGCTTTGTATGAAGCAACGGCCACTCCTGATAGATATACTTTCACTGGAGGTAGTACTTCTGGTGGAGCGGTGCTATATGATAATAAGTTCCTATACTCACATCACGCAACTGATCCATGTTGTGGCCAACTTGTTAATGCTTTTGACCTAATAAGAATACACAAGTTTAGCAACCTTGATGAGAACGTAAAAGACGGAACACCAGTAAGCAAATATCCATCTTACACGGCCATGAAAAAACTAGCTCTTGAAGATGTTAATGTGGCAGCTTTGATGAATAGTGAAATGGTGGCCAACGCTAAAGATGTTTTTAATATTGTTGGAAATGATGAAGATAATCAAGCTGAAGATGAATTAAACTGGCTTTCACAGCTTGAAAGAAGCGAAGAAGGGAAAATTCAAAAGACTATTAATAATATAGTTTTAATACTGGAAAATGATCCTAACTTAAAAGATAAAATTGCGATTGATATTTTTAGTAATCGAGGATTAGTCTTTGGCCAGCTTCCCTGGGATAAACATTATGATCCAAATAAAGATCACAGGGATTGGTCTGAAGTGGACGATGCTTCCTTTTCTAGATATCTTGAAACAGTTTATAAAATAACGGGCCAGGATAAGCAAGATAAAGCATTATTAATAGTGAGTGATGGAAACAGAATAAATTATGTTGAAAGATATCTAACATCATTACAATGGGACGGAGTACCTAGAATAGATAATCTACTTATTGATTATTTCGGTGCAGCTGATAATGTATTTTCTAGAGAGGCAATTCGAAAAAGTTTAGTAGCTGCAGTGGCCAGGGCCATAATTGGTGGAGTTAAATTTGATGTAATGACAATTTTAGCTGGGCCACAAGGAGTTGGTAAAAGTACATTCTTCTCTATCTTAGGTAAAGAATGGTTTAACGACAGCTTACAAACTTTTGAAGGTAAAGAGGCTTCTGAACTTATCCAGGGAAGCTGGATTGTAGAGGTAGGAGAACTTACTGCTATGAATAGGCATGATACGAATGCAATCAAGCAATTCTTGAGTAAACGAGAAGATATATACAGGGAAGCTTACGGAAGACGTACAAGCAAATATCCTAGAAGATGTGTTTTTTATGGGACTTCAAATGATGATGAGTTTTTAAAAGATCCAACTGGAAATAGACGTTTTTGGCCTATTGATATTTGTGTTGGCGAGATTAAAAAAAGTGTTTGGGACGATTTACCAAAAGAGGTTGACCAGGTGTGGGCCGAGGCTTACGCATTATTTCTAATGGGTGAAAGCTTGCAACTTAGCAAGGAGGCCGAAGAGTTGGCCAACGTGGCACGGGAACACCATAAAGAATCAAACGCAAAAGAAGGTTTAATTCGTGATTATCTTGATAAACCGATTACCGAAAACTGGTATTCTCTTGATGCTGGCACAAGGAAAAACATTTTAGCAGGCGATTTTGATAAAGGAGCTAAAATGGTATTTAGGCAAAAAGTGTGTGCTGTAGAAGTATATGAGGAGTGCTTAAAAGGTGATTTACGATTTATGAAGAGAACTGATGCAAAAGAGATAAATCAAATAATTAGTAATATAGTTGGGTGGGTTAAGGATGAAAAAGCAACACGTTTTGGAAATTATGGCCCGCAAAAAGGATTTAAAAGGGTGTAACTTTGAATGTAACTTTGAAGAAAGAAAGTTACAAA
>ERZ773027.1226-NODE-1226-length-14084-cov-5.178345_pt1 | contig 14084 bp, 14 predicted proteins | sample MGYA00511032_ERZ773027 | MGnify/ENA primary metagenome ERZ773027 (study PRJEB29015, sample SAMEA2738138) | human oral metagenome | biome: human oral; feature: human-associated habitat; material: saliva | place: China | collected 2190 ... | reverse complement strand
AAAAGCCTTCGCAGCGGCAGGCTTCACGGGCAAAATCTGCGCGATGCTACGCCGACAGAAAGCTGCGCCGAAAAGGCAAGAAGCGGCGGACGATAAACAGGACTGAATTTGCAGCCGACTTAAATTATTTCAACATAAGGCACAACTTGTAAGAAACGCCACTTTTCCCCTCGTAATGGGAAAAAGTTGGCCTCGAAACCAAAAAAAAGCCCTTTTTACCTCTTATTTTGTAGAAAAAAGATGGAGAAATGTAAGGTTATTTCTTTTTTGATTATCTTTGTAGCTGCTTAAGCAATAACAAAAGATAAATGGAAAAAGTTGATAAATTAGATTTGAAGATTCTGAGCATCATCTCCGGCAACGCTCGCGTACCGTTTAAGGACGTGGCAGCCGTATGTGGTGTTTCGCGTGCAGCTATTCACCAGCGCGTACAGCGCCTTGTTGAGAATGGCGTTATCACAGGTTCCGGCTTTACGGTGAATCCGAAGAGCGTAGGCTTTAGCACGTGCACTTATGTTGGCATTTCGCTTGCTCGCGGCTCGATGTATCGCGAAGTAGCTGAACAATTGGAGAAGATACCTGAAATTGTAGAGTGTCATTATACGACGGGCAATTATATGATGCTTGTCAAACTTTACTGCCACGACAACGAAGATCTTATGCAATTGCTCAATGGTAAGATCCAAAGCATAGAGGGCGTGACGGCAACAGAGACTTTGATCTCTCTGGAGCAGACCGTCTCTCGCAATTTCCCCATACCGGGCGCCGACTTTGAGCTCCCGCCGCGGCAACGCAAGCCGGGACGCCGTCCGAAGGATCCCATTAATTAATGAATTACGAAGGCGCTATTCTCGGACTTTGCACGTTTCTTATCATTGGCGTGTTTCACCCGATCGTCATCAAGTCTGAATATTATTTCGGCACACGCGTCTGGTGGATCTTCCTTGTGATAGGATTAGCTTGCCTTGGCGCTTCGTTCTTTATGGCCTCACTTTTTTGGTCTTGCCTATGCGCTATTCTGGGCGTAACAAACTTATGGAGCATCCTGGAACTATTTGAGCAAAAAGAACGCGTGAAGAAAGGATGGTTTCCTGAGAACCCGAAAAGAAAAAGCCGTAAAAGCTAAATTGTATCATCGTCGAAGGCCGAAAGGCTCTCGACGATGATTGTTTGCAACCACGACAAAGCGAACCCAAAACGCGCCACCATGGCCGCCCTCCCGGCCGAACGGAGAGAAACTTCAGCACTTCAAGCTGCGATCCGAAGCACGGACCTGCGTCGCCCTTTTTGTTTTGACGCGCGACGAGGACGGCTCACTCCATTATATATTGAGGACTATGAATTTCGATATTAAAGCTGATTATTTGTCGGTCACGGACCATTTTCCAAACCATTCCGCACGCCCAATCATAGGCATTACGGGCAATTTTGGCAAATATGGTTGCCAACTCGCCGAAGGCTATTACGCCAGCATCGAAGCGGCGGGAGGCATACCTTTGGTTATTCCGCCATCGGACAACCTTCTGTTGCTGCTTTCTATGCTCGACCGCATCGATGGCTTGATGCTCTCCGGCGGAGCCGATATCAACCCGCTCTATTTCGGGGAAGATCCGCTGCCGGCCTTGGGCGAAATCAATCCGAAACGCGACCGCAGCGAATTGCTTTTGATTCAGCTCGCCTATGATCGGCAGATCCCGATGCTGGGCATTTGCCGAGGCATTCAGTCGTTAGCCATAGCGCTCGGCGGAACAGTGCACCAAGATTTGCGCACAGCTATGCCCGAACCGGCGCCGCTCCTCAAACACGACCAAGAAATGCCGCGCGGCGTACCATCGCACTATGTGACGGCCGAACCGGGTTCCATCGTCGCTCGTCTGCTCGGCGAACGCTTTGCGGTTAACTCCGTGCACCACCAAGCAGTGGCCGATCCCGGAAATCGCTTCCGCACGACAGCTTATGCGGCCGACGGCGTCATAGAAGCCATCGAGAGCAACGAAAAGAAAAGCATCGTCGGCGTACAATGGCACCCCGAATGCTTTTTGCAAGAAGGCGACAAGAGCCAATTCCCCCTCTTCCGCTGGTTTGTGGAAGAAGCAGAATCGTATCGCCGCGCCGTAGCCACGCATCGCCAGATCGTGACGCTCGATTCCCACACCGATACGCCCATGTTCTTTGATCAAGGCGTCCGTTTTGCGCATCGCGACCCAAAAATCTTAGTCGATATGCACAAATTAACGGAGGGCCACATCGATGCAGTGGTTATGGCGGCCTATCTTCCGCAAGGCGAGCGCAGCGAAATAGGACATCACAACGCAGGCGCCAAAGCCTATCACTTACTTGGGGCGATCAAGGCGATGGTCAACGAGACCAAGAACGCGGTATTAGCCAACAGCCCCAACGATATTTTTAGGGCGAAGAACCATGACAAGCGCGCCATCCTTCTGGGCATTGAAAACGGCTACGCCATTGGGCACGACCTTGCAAATATAGAACTCTTCCGTCGAGAAGGCGTGATCTATATGACGCTCTGCCACAACGGCGACAACGATATTTGCGATTCCGCCGTGCGTTCCAAGAACGAGCACAACGGTTTAAGCGACTTTGGCCGCGAAGTCGTGCGCGAAATGAACCGCGTCGGGATGCTAATCGACCTCTCCCACGCCGGAGAGAAAACTTTTTACGACGTCCTCAATTGCAGCAGCGCCCCCGTGGTCTGCACCCACAGTTGCTGCCGCGCGTTATGCGACCACCCGCGCAACCTTACCGATGCCCAAATCCAAGCCTTGGCCGAAAAAGGTGGCGTTGTTCAGATCACATTCTACAAAGGCTTTTTGCGCGAAGACGGCAAAGCCACCATCGACGACGTCGTGGCGCACATCTTGCACGCGATAGACGTTGCCGGCATCGATCACGTAGGCATCGGCAGCGATTTTGACGGCGACGGCGGCGTACCCGGATTAGCGTCAGCCGCAGAAATGATCAACCTCACCCGCCGCCTGATGGCCGCCGGCCTAAACCAGTCCCAGTTGCGCAAAATCTGGGGCGGCAACTTCATACATATTATGAGTCAGGCCCGCTTTCAGGGCGAAATCAAATTATAATCCACTCCCCCAACCCCATACGGCCTGCTTTCGAGCCCACAATCCAACAAAAACATTCCGAATGAAACATACAGCAACCCTCCTCGCCACCCTCTTCGCCGCACTTCTGCTCAGCGCCTGCAAGTCCGGCAAGAGCGCCGACCAGTCTACGCCCGCCGCCGACCTATCGGCCGTGCGTTTCAACGCCGATTCAGCCTTCGCCTTCGTAAAAGCCCAGTGCGATTTCGGCGCCCGCGTCCCCAACAGTCCGGCCCACGACCGCTGCGCCGCCTATATCGTCGCGCAGTTCAAGCGCTACGGCCTGCAAGTCCAAGAGCAGAAGACCACCCTCAAGGGCTGGGATGACAAGCAATTGAAATGCAACAACATCATCGCCTCCTACCGCCCCGAACTCAAGGACCGCATCGTCCTCTGCTCGCATTGGGACAGCCGCCCCTGGGCCGACGCCGACCCCGATAGCAGCAAGCACCATGAACCCGTGATGGCCGCCAACGACGGCGCAAGCGGAGTAGCCGTTTTATTGGAAATTGCCCGCCAAATCAAGGAAATCAATCCCTCATATGGGATAGATTTTGTCTGCTTCGATACAGAAGATTACGGCGCACCCTACTGGGGCAAGCAGAGTCCCGACCAGCAAGACTGGTGCTTAGGTTCGCACTATTGGGCCTCACATCTGCCCAAGGGCTACAAGCCGCGCTGCGGCATACTCTTGGATATGGTTGGCGGAAGTGACGCTCGCTTCCCCTTCGAGTATTTTTCGATGAAATACGCGCAAGACGTCGTAGCCCGCGTGTGGGCTGCCGCAGCAGCAGTTGGCGCCGACAATCTTTTCGTGCAAGACGACGGCACAATGGTAGAAGACGATCACATCCCGATGAACCAAATCGCAGGCATTCCGACCATTGATATCATCCCCAATACCGGCACAGGATTCAGCGAAACCTGGCATACGACGCGCGACACACCGGAAAACATTTCCGTCGACGTATTACGTGGCGTAGGGCAGACGCTTATTCAATTCCTACACGAAGAAAACAGCCGCGCGAAGTAAATTTGCGGCCCTCAAAAGCGCAAATCTCACGCAGCATCCCCCGACTAAAAATACACACAATGACGATCAACGAAATACAAGACGAAATCATCGAAGAATTTTCCCAGTTAGACGACTGGATGGACCGCTATCAGCTCCTCATCGATATGGGTGAGGGCGAGGAAGCCCTGCCCGCCGCCGACAAAACCGAAAGCAACCTCATCGATGGTTGCCAGAGCCGCGTCTGGCTCGTATGCGACGAGCACGACGGCCGCTTACAGTTTCGCGCAGAGAGCGATGCACTCATCGTAAAAGGCATTGTCAGCCTACTTATTCGCGTTATGACAGACCATACACCCGACGAAATACTCGCCGCCGAACTCTATTTTATCGACCGTATCGGTTTGCGCGAGCATCTCTCCCCGACGCGCTCCAATGGGCTCTTGGCTATGGTCAAACAAATGCGAATGTACGCTTTAGTATATAAGACAAAAGCGGCCCAATAAGTCATACATACATTACCTACGAGGCATCTATGGTTGCACAGCGCTGCCGTTGATGCCTCAATCTTTCGATATGCGCCGACTCACACCCATTTTCCTCTTGCTCAGCCTGCTGCTGCCCTTGACTCGCCCCGCGTTTAGCCAAGGTCTCGAGGCCGGCTATGCCAACGGGCGTATGATCGGCATCGACCCCTACATAAAGGTCACGCGCGGCGGACCGATCCACAGCTTCGAAGGCGCATATATTTATATACCGCGCGCTACGGCCGATGGCTACGATGCGGCTTACGGGCACCCACACTTCCGCTTCGGCCTGCAAGTAGTTGATCTCTCACGCATCCGCCTGAAAGACCCCGACTTCCGGCCCTTGGCCGCCCCATCGCGTTTGGGTACGTCAGTCCTACTCTTTGCCGCCTTTGAGCGCCCACTCTTTCGCACGCCGCAAGGGTGGAGTTTGGATTATACACTGGCCCAAGGCCTCAGTCTGAACACGCACAAATGGCATCGCACGCGCAATCCGGAAAACGAAATGTTAGGCGGCCGCTTCGCGATCTACTTCGGCGCAGGCCTTCACGTTGCTTATCGGCGCGGCGGGTGGGAATTTCGCGCCGGTCCCGACTTCCTTCACCTTTCCAACAGCGCGCTCCATCGGCCTAATAAAGGGGCAAACGCCTGGCTGTTTCAAACCTCCGTGCGCCACTACTTCGATGCCGCTTCGCCCGACAGTCTTACGCGCCTACAAATCCCCTTTACCGACCGCGGCTTCTTGGTCGATGTCGATTATCGTTTAGGTTTGAAAACATCCATCGGCGAATGGCTCTACGACCACAATGCAGAGCGCTACGGCAACCCTATCCGCTATGGTTCTTACGGACTCTACACCTCTCACGGCTTAGGTCTGGGCCTCCTCTACCGATACAATTTAAAGTATGCTTCGGGTCTCGGTCTCGACCTCACCTATGAGCCCTACGCCGGTCGTATTGAAGTGCAAAACCCCGCACGCCCCCACGACATCGGCAAGACGACCATCGGCCTGAGTCTGCGCCACGAAGCCCACTATCGGCGCTTGGCCGCCACCTTCGCCCTCGGCGTCTACCTACTCCGCCCGCTGAAGCGCTACGCCTTGACTGATGAAGAGTATGGCTACTACGAGCGCATCGGTCTCCGCTACGATTTTCCCTGCGGCCTACATACGGGCTTCAACATCCACGCCCACCGCACGAAAGCTTATGCCGGCGAGTGGTACGTTGGCTTTCGCTTCGCACCACGCAAGCGAAAACCCATAGCGCCCTACCACCCATAGTTGCCAATTCCGCATTTTGCATCCCCCAAGTACCCGACCGCCAACCCCGCCGGCGCACACTCTCAAACGAACAACGCAAAATGCCCCAACAAATGTATATCTGTAATCTACAAAAGGCCCATTTCCCTATCCTTCCCACCTAATTTCCTTATTACACGTCCAGACACAGCCCCCACAAAATCTAATCGTACACAAAAAAACACCCAAACGCCAACCCAGCCATCCCATTTCCGCAACTACACATCCGCAAATAATCCCACAAAATTCCAACCCTGCACACGCTAACGCCCAAACACTAACCCCGCCAACCCATTTCCGCAACCGCACGCTCAAAAATAACCCCATCTAATCCCAATACTACGCTCACTAACACTCAAACACGAACTCTACCAACCCATTTCCGCAACCACACACCCGAAAATAACCCCATCGGGGTTAGTCCTTTGGCAGGGCAGGGTTAAAGCGTGCAGCGCTTTAACCCTGCCTAACGCGCCCCAACGTTGGCAACCCCTTAGGGTTGGTCTTTCAAAAACATTCGCTCATCCAAACGCAAGGGACACCCTCCAAATAACAATCGACAAGATCAACGACATGCGTCGTTAGTGGCTGGGTTGCCGCTCCGCTGCTCAACCCTGCCACGATGAAAGACCAACCCTATGGGGTTGAGCACTATGTATACTTGCTTATCCAGGGTTAAGGCTCGCTGTGCCTTAACCCTGGCCTACCAAAAGACCAACCCTAAGGGGTTGGGGTCGCTATTTGACGCTTTGAGATCGAATTATGCACTTGCCATCATTGTAATGTATGCACGCTCGATTTGACTTACTAATCATTATAATCAAAACTCACATCCTTCAACCTACAAAATATCCCATCAAACCTCACGATTACAATACCATAGTTTCGGTTGTTAATACGCAACTCCGCCCGTCCACGCCCACAGCCGCATATAACCCCATCGGGGTTAGTCTTTTGGCAGGGCAGGGTTAAGGTGCGAAGCGACTTAACCCTGCCTAACGCACCGCCGCATTGGCAACCCCTTAGGGTTGGTCTTTCAAAAATATACGCTAATCGAAATGCAACAAATAACGGCAAACAACAAACGCAAAAAAACGCATTTTCACCCACAAAACCATTGACTTACACACTCCCACATCCCACGCCGGACCTTTTTTATCACGACAACACACGCTTACGCTCACGAGAACACACCCTTACGCTCGTGATGAAAAGGTCTTACGCTCACGAGCGCAAACAAAAATCCTTGGCCGCAGGCGCTAAAAAAATAGGCTTTGCTTGGTTTTTCTACATATCTCCTCACGCGTATACCAAACAAAAAATCGGAGCGGCAGGTGTTCCTGTCGCCCCGATTGATAGGGGTCGGCCGCAAATGGGTCGCGCGGCCGCAATAATGGTTGTCGCTAACGGCTATTCAGTCGCGCCGACTTTGACAATCTCAACTTTGAAGATCAAAGTAGAATATGGCGGAATGCTACCCGTACCATTCTTGCCATAAGCCAAATCGTAGGGAAGGTAAAGCTCCCACGTGCTGCCCTCAGGCATAAGCTTGAGTGCTTCCGTCCAACCTTTGATCACTTGATTCGGCTTAAACTTGGCGGTCTGTCCGCGCTTGTATGAGGAATCGAAGATGGTGCCGTCCGTCAGGCGACCTTCGTAGTTAACCTCAACGAGCGTTGAATCGGTAGCCAAAGCGCCCTTACCGGCTTTCAAGATGCGATATTGCAAACCTGAAGGCAGGGTTACGACACCTTTCTTCTGCTTGTTGGCCATAAGGAAGGCCTCATTTTCGAGTTTGTACTTGTTCTTGTAAAAATTAAACTGACGCTCGACGATAGCTTGTGCGCTATCTTCACGCAAAGCGTGTGGGCGCTTAAGAACCACGTCTGCAAGGCCGCGAACAAAGGCTTCCTTACTCATATACGTGGTATCGGACTTTCCCGTTGCTGCCTTGTTGACCTCGGAAATGACGCGTTCGTCGTTCATTTGCGCGATTTTTAAGCCGGCAGCTTGAGCTAAGATCAATTGGGCTTGCTGTTTGGGCGTGTTTCCTTGCATCATCTTGATGGCTTCTCCGAGATAAAGCGAATCTACGCCTTCTCGCGTCATCAAATAATCGCGCAAAGATGAGCCTTGGGCAACACCCATCGCATAACTAAACTCTTCTGCGCCTACGGGCTTGATATGCGTAGCAGCTGCTTCAACTGTGGCTGCTTTTTTAGGCGCTTTCTTGCGCTTCTGCGCCGTCGCGCTGCAGACGCATGCTGCCAGCGCGATGACGAATAGTGATCTGAGTTTCATAATATCAATCGGCGTGATATATTATTTCACGGAGATGAGTTTCATCTTAAAGATAAGCGTGGAGAAAGGCGGGATGTTCTGGCCCGCACCGCGTGCGCCGTAACCCACATTCCAAGGAATGTAAACCTCCCACTCACTTCCGGCCGGCATATGTGTAAGCACGACTTGCCAACCCTTGACTACGGCGTTGACTGGGAAGGTTACAGGCTTCTCTGACTTGTCGAAGATGGTGTCGTTAATGAGGCGGCCTTCGTATTCTACCTCCACGGTCTGGTTTTCTTTGGCGATTGCGCCGCTGCCTTTCTTAATTTCTTTGTAAAGAACGCCTTCGGGCAACTTCTGAATGCCGGCTTCTTTGGCTTTAGTGGCCATATAAGCTTCGTTTTTCTGTTTGTCGGCGCCGTGTTGCTTAGCCATCTCAACTTCTGCTGCGGCATTGATGCGCTCTTGGATGTACTCGTTGGCCGTTTCGCGCGTCAAAGGCTTGCCTTTATATTGCATTGAGCTCTTGTGATTGAGGGCATCGTAAACGCCGGCCAGATAGTTGGCGGTGCTAATCTTCTTCGTGCTGTCGGTAGCATAGATCTGCTGCTCTACGCCGGGGAAGAGGTTGTTCGCAATCTGCAAGCCCATCATCAAGCCGAGCGACTCAGAAAGTTTTTTGCTGTTACCGCGCGACTTCAAACCGTCCTTCATACCTTCGAAAAACTTGTCCAAGTTCTTCGCTGCTACGCCGGAGCTTTGCATCATCTGCTTCGCGCCGGATACAGCCGTGAAGCCCATATCGTAAGCCAGCTTCTCAAACTCGTCATCCTTCATCTTAATGCTGTCTTTTGACTGCATTAGCTTCATCATTTTCTCATTGAGTGCCTTGAAAGCTTTTTCTATTTCGGCGTCCGCTTTCTTTTGTCCGTCCTTAAAGCCTTCAATGAACTTGTCAACATTGACTTTCTTGTCTGTTTTCTCACCAAAGAGTTGCTGTTCTATGGTCGGGAAAGTTTGTTGCGTCATCATCATGCCCGCTTGCAAGCCAAAGAAATTTGCTTGCTTCGTCGTATCTTTGGCCATTTTAAGACCTTCTTCCATACCATCAAGGAGCTTTGTGTTGTCAATCTTGATGGTGCTGTCAGGAAATGCCATCGCAAGCTGCGCAGAATCGGGCGCAGTGGCCATTCCGAGGGCATAGCTTAGCGAATCCACGTCGTTCTTTAGCGACGCTGTGTGTTTGGAGCAGCTCACGCCCATCAAGGCTGTGAGCAACAACAAGGAAAGAACTTTGAATTTCATATTGTGTTTTGAAATTATCGGCCTCGCCCGGCGCGGTTTTAATCGCGCTGTTTGCTGCGCCGTGCTCAAGGCGTGCCGGATAGATTAAAGATATTTGTTCGTGTGATGTATTTGTAAAATATTGGAGTCAGCGTTCTGCCGATCAGGACTTTGCCGGACCACAGGAAGTCGGGCGCATTAGCTACCCGCACCGCCTGCCGCGCGATCAATTCCGTCGAGCTGAATCTTAAATATGACGTTGGCAAAAGGCGGAATTGGTCCTGTGCCCTGCCCGCCGTAAGCTTTATCGTAAGGGACGTAAACTTCCCAAACGCTGCCCACAGGCATATGCGTCAAAGCTATTTTCCAGCCTTCTATGGCCGTACCAACGCTCATTTTAACCGGCTTGCCCGGCTGCCGCTCTATGGAGGAGTCGAAAACCTTGCCGTCAACGAGCCGCCCTTCGTATTCTACTTCGACAATGGACGTATCTGAAGGAATTGCGCCCCCACCGGCCTTGATCACGCGATAGAAAACGCCGCCCGGGAGTCGTTTTATGTCTTTTTGGCTCGCCAATTGCTTCAAGTAAGCATCGGCGGCTTTCTTCTGCGAACCGTATTGTGCCTCCAAAGCCTTTGAAGCCATCAGTTTTACGCGCTTATCGGCGTCCTGTCCGGCCAATGTCGGCGTAAGCTCCTGCCCATTTATTTTAAAGGCCGACTTCTTATGCAACCCTGCGGAGAAGCCTGCAAGAAAGTTTTTCAAACTGAGCATACGTGTCGTGTCGCTGCCGAAAACCTGACGCTCGATCGTTGGAAACATCTGCGTCTTTATCTGCAATCCGGCTTGCACGCCGGCATAATAAGCCATTTGTTTCTTATCATCGCCGGCCAGCGAGCCGTCTTTCAGGCCGCGGATAAAGTCGTCGACATATTGAGAATCAATGCCCATCTGCCGGAAATAAGCCTCAATGCCTTGTGTATTGGCCATACCGATCTCATAACTGAGCGTATCCACATCGGTTTTCATCTCAGCCCTCGGCGCACTTTTATGGCAAGATGCGAGAAAGATGCCGCCAAGCAACGGTAATAAGAATAAGCGCTTCATTGTAGCAAACTTTATTTAACCTTGATCAATTCGATATCAAAGACCAGCGCGGCATAAGGCGGAATCTGCTGCCCGGCACCGTGCGTGCCGTAAGCCAGGTTATAAGGAATGAAGAGTCGATACTTAGCTCCTTCAGCCATAAGCTGCACGCCTTCCGTCCAACCCTTGATCACTTGGTTCAAGCCGAAAGTAGCCGTCTGGCCGCGTTTATAAGATGAGTCGAACACCGTACCATCGATCAAGCGGCCCTCGTAATGACACTCCACCGTATCCGTTGCCGTCGGCTTACGTCCGATAGCGCTGCGCAAAACCTCGTATTGCAGGCCGCTGGGGAGCACGATGACGCCCTCTCGCTTCGCATTGTCAGCCAAGTAGCGTTCTCCGGCTTCGCGCATAAACTTACCGCGCTCAGCCTCCTGCTGTTCCATAAACTGCTGCACGAGCATTTGCGCTTCCGTTTCGCTGACTTCCGGCTGTTCTCCTTTCAAAATATCGTCGATGGCTTTGCTGAAATCGGCCGTTGCGAGGCTGTTCACGCCCAAGCCCTTAAGATTATTGGCGATGACTACGCCCAATGCATAACTGAGTTTGTCCATTTTCTCTATTGCTATCTTACTTTTTATCGGGCAAATGTACAACTTTTTTCGCTACCTTTGCGCAGTAGCCTATAAATTTAAGCAAGTATGAGACAGAAATTAGTTATTCTCTCAGGAGCCGGTATGAGCGCCGAAAGCGGCTTCAGTACTTTTCGCGACTCTGACGGTCTTTGGGAGCGATATCCCGTGGAACAGGTCGCTACCCCCGAAGGCTGGCGGGCAGATCCCACTTTGGTGACAAACTTTTACAACCACCTACGCCGCCTGCTGGTTGATGCACGCCCCAATGAGGGCCACCGCGGACTAGTTGCCTTGGAAGAGCAATTTGATGTGACCATCGTAACACAAAATGTGGACGATCTGCACGAACGAGCTGGCAGTTCGCATGTTATTCACCTCCACGGCGAACTCATGAAAGCATGCAGTTCGCGCGATCCTGACAACCCACGCTTATGGCAGACGCTCACTCCCGAACGCGTGGAGATACATCCCGGCGAGTTGGCCGCCGACGGCTCTTTATTGCGCCCTTGGATCGTATGGTTTGGCGAAGCCGTGCCCAACCTTGAGCAAGCAGCCAAAGAAGTGGCTAAAGCCGACATATTTGTCATCATCGGCTCATCCTTAAATGTTTATCCCGCAGCCGGATTAGTGCGCCATGTGCCCGACGGAGCCAAAATTTTCTTGATCGACCCTGCCGAAGTGTGCGTCCCTTCCAACCGCACGATCACCGTCTTGCGCCTACCGGCCTCCGAGGGTGTGAAAGAATTGTGTCGGCGCCTGCTTCCCGAATCTGAGATCTGACCGCCAAAGTGCGAAATTCTTATTTGCTTCATTTTTTCTCACGAGGATAAGCCTTTTTTATCACGAGCGCAAGCCTTTTTTATCGTGAGCGCAAACAGTTTTTATCACGATAAAAAACAACGCAAGCGGGATATGGCGGCGAAGTGGACGACTTAAAGCATTGATTTATGGAGAAATATAAACCATAAAACAAGAACGAAAGTCTTATGGGGCACAGAACGAAGCGTATAGGATAATGGAGGGCTAAAAAGTAGGTAAAGGTGATGGTTTACAAAGAGTTATGGCTGGGTTGATGGATTAGGCTCCACAAAACGAAACGTTTACATAGGTTTAATTTTGGTTTACATCGATGGGCTTTTCGTTTACATGAGGCTGACGAAAGGTTTACACACATAGGGCTGCACGTTTACGCGTGTGGCCTTTTTTGTTGGTGTGCATGTAAACCCTTTATACACGGGCGTTTTAGGCGCATTGGGGCTTTATATGCGCCCTGGACAGAACCCGTATGGGAATGGTATTAGAACGGCTTTAAAACGCAGGTTGAAGGGGAGGGACAGAAATGGGTAAAAAAGGCGATTTTAGGTGCTGGGGTTAAGGGTGGGGTTAAAAAGTGGGGTTAGTTTTTTCGATAACTGGGGTTAGTAAAGTAGGTTTTGAGGGGGTGCGATACAATGAGGGTAAGATACTACTTTTTTAATGATATGCACGTTTTTTGTACCGATACCCCCCCCTAAATGCCACCAATTTTTGAAATCACACATTATTAAATAACGAAATATCAGGCACTTTGCTCATATTTTTAAGGTAAAAAGGGGGGGGCGACGGAAAAAGGGGGAGAAAGAGAGAGGGGTGAGGGGGGTACGCTTGGATATATAGGGATAGATCAGACGAGGCGGACGAGGCCAATAATGGTACTGAGTGAACGTATGTCAGATTTGGGGAGAGGGAATGGTTTGAAGCGCTTATTTTCAGAGACGCAAAGGATACACTCATTGTCTTTCTCATACTCTTCGACGTATTTGACGATCACTCCTTGGCTGGTATCAAGGACATATACTCCGCCCCATTGAAAAAAGAGAATGTTCGGAATTTTTCGACAGGCAATAATGTCACCACTATTGTAGAGTGGCATCATAGAGTCACCGGAGACGCGAATGAGGAAATTTGCTCCTTTTGCTTCGAACTCTGGAATAGAATAGCGTTCACAATCTTCGAGATATACCCCTTCGCCATCTGTGGAAGGAAATCCGGCAATGGCGTCAAAAGAGATAAGGGGTATACCCTTGGTTGATTTTCTTGCCTTTTTTTCTTGCCGATTAGCTATTTTCTTTGTATCTTTTGTATAAGATAGAGGTTCTTCTGTAGCAGGTGTATCCTCATAGGTACCTTTTGTTTTTATCATTGCCCCTCGACCTGTAAGAAGCCACTCCGCAGATAGATCAGGATATGTAGTTAAAATTTTAACTATCATATCGCCGCCTATTTGGCTCTGTAGATTCTTACCCTTAAAGTTACTGTCTTTAATGCTTGTAGCATCAAAGAAGTCTACTTTTTTTATCCCCTTAAAATCCAAAAAAGCAAGAATTCTTTCCTTAATGGTTAAAATATCCCCCATTTTTCTTGTGTAGTTAAAATTTCCACTATATCTTTGCAGCGTATTCCATTTGGAAGCGCGGCCAAAGATGGGAAAAAAGGCCGAAAATTTCGAATTTTAAGGATTAAAGATTATGAACAAGAAAAAACTTTCGGTTACTGAAATTCCAAGATTTCTGAATGAGCGTTTACAAGACAGTCGGGCAATTCGTAACGCAGAAGCGTATGATAAGCCTCGAAAACTTGCCGGAGATGCAGTGCACGCTGCATCCCGACGGAGATTAGCAGCACCACACGGGCGGTTTGTTTCTCACTCCCATCTTCTTGTGCGTATTGACCGACAGAGAGCTGTATGTCAGTGTTGCGGTCAAAGCTACCCTTTAACGCCCTCAGGTGATTTAGACAGGGATTGGAAAAGCCACACTAATTTGACCCACCCTGTCAAAGTATTTTAGACCCAGTAAA
>ERZ773027.1212-NODE-1212-length-14173-cov-6.935118_pt1 | contig 14173 bp, 4 predicted proteins | sample MGYA00511032_ERZ773027 | MGnify/ENA primary metagenome ERZ773027 (study PRJEB29015, sample SAMEA2738138) | human oral metagenome | biome: human oral; feature: human-associated habitat; material: saliva | place: China | collected 2190 ... | reverse complement strand
ATAGTTATTTATATATTATATTTATTTTATTAGCGTTCCACGGAATTATAGATGATTTAATAATGCTACCTCAATACAATAGTTTTTGGTTTGTAGTAGCTGCACTATTTATGGGTAGACGAATAAGTAAGACAACAAATAATGAAAATACCGAATAGTATTTGCTATTTAGAAAGGAATAATTATGTACGATTATTTAATAGTAGGAGCAGGATTATCAGGTGCAATTTTTGCCCACGAAGCAACAAAAAAAGGAAAAAAAGTAAAAGTAATAGATAAACGTGATCATATTGGTGGAAATATCTACTGTGAAAATGTAGAAGGTATTAATGTTCATAAATATGGTGCGCACATTTTCCACACATCTAATAAAGAGGTATGGGAATATGTAAACCAGTTTGCTGAATTCAATAATTATATTAATTCACCAGTGGCAAACTACAAAGGTAAGCTATACAATTTACCATTCAATATGAATACTTTTTATGGATTATGGGGAACAAAAACTCCAAAAGAAGTAAAAGCAAAAATTGCTGAACAAACGGTTCATCTTAAAGACACTGAACCTAAAAATTTAGAAGAACAAGCGATTAAACTTATAGGAACAGATGTGTATGAAACTTTGATTAAAGGTTACACAGAAAAACAATGGGGACGTAGTGCTACAGAACTACCGCCATTTATTATTAAACGTCTTCCTGTACGTTTTACATTCGATAATAACTATTTTAACGATAGATACCAAGGTATTCCTATTGGTGGCTACAATGTTATAATTGAGAATATGTTAAAAGGTATTGAAGTTGAGCTTAATGTTGATTTCTTCGAAAATCGTGAAGAGTTAGAAGCAAGTGCTGAAAAAGTAGTATTTACAGGTATGATAGATCAATACTTTGATTACAAATATGGTGAGTTAGAATATAGAAGTTTACGCTTTGAACATGAAGTATTGGATGAAGATAATTTCCAAGGAAATGCTGTGGTAAACTATACAGAACGTGAAGTGCCATATACACGTATTATTGAACATAAGCACTTTGAAAAAGGTACTCAAGAAAAAACAGTTATTACTCGTGAATATTCAGCAGATTCGAAACGTGGGGATGAACCATATTATCCAATTAACGATGAAAAAAATAATGCAATATACCAACAATATTTAGAAGAAGCTAAAGGTAAAGATGTAATATTCTGTGGACGTTTAGCGGACTATAAATACTATGATATGCATGTAGTAATAGAAAGAGCGCTTAATGTAGTGCGTGAAGAGTTAGGCGAGTAGTAATAAAGATTTCTTTAAATTATTATTTGTAAGATATGTGCTTATAAATACATTTATCTATAAACCTACCATTGCATGTTTGTGGTGGTAGGTTTTTAAGGAGAAATAAAGCAAAGGAGGAACTTAGGTGAAAGTAATTAGAAACTATTTGTACAATTTATCGTATCAAATATTAAATATAATATTACCGATTATTACTGTACCTTATGTCACACGTATATTTACTAGTGAAGAATTAGGGAATTACGGTTTTTACAATTCAATAGTAAGTTATTTTGCTTTGTTTGCTATGTTAGGAATTAGTATTTATGGGACAAAACAAATTGCTGCCTCTAGAGATGTAAGTAGTACTTTTTGGAATATTTACATCATTCAAGTTATTACGAGTGCATTGGCAATAGTAATATACTTTTTTATAATAAAATTGATACCTGGAATGTCAGGTATGATACCATTAATATTAGCGATTAGCTTATTTGGAAAACTAGTCGATATATCTTGGTTATTCTCAGGTAAGGAAGATTTTAAAAAGATTACTATTCGTAATGGTATAGTAAAACTAGCTGGTGTACTAAGTATCTTCACTTTTATTAAAAGTCAAGATCAATTATATCTTTATGTATTTTTCTTAGTAATCTTTGATTTTTTAGGACAATTAGTAATGTGGGTACCTGCGAAAAAATTTTTAAGAAAACCTACATTTAATAAAGAGATTATAAAAACACATATTAAACCGACGGTAATGCTATTTCTACCTCAAGTTGCGATTTCTCTATATGTTGTACTAGATAGAACGTTACTAGGGGTTTTAGGTTCATACTCTGATGTAGGTATTTATGAACAAGGGCAAAAGTTAACGAGTATATTGTTAACGGTAGTAAGTTCATTGGGAACAGTTATGCTACCCAGAGTGTCAAATTTACTTTCGGATAATAAGCATAAAGAAGCGGAAAATATGGTAAAGTTCTCTTTTACATTGTATAACTTAATAATTTTCCCAATGGTATTTGGTTTGTTAGCTGTTAATGAAATATTCATTAAATTGTTTTTAGGTGAAAGTTTCCAAGATGTAAAATATGTTATTTACATAATAACTGTAAATATTATGTTTATCGGATGGACGAATATACTAGGGTTCCAAGTACTTGTAGTAAGAGATAAAAATAAAGAATTTATGCTATCTACAACAATACCAGCGGTGGTCAGTGTTCTAGTTAACTTAGCTATAATACCATGGCTTGGTTATATTGGAGCTAGTATAACATCAGTAATCGTAGAGTTTTTAGTCTTTGCGATACAGTGGTTCTATAGCCGAAATATTATCAATAAGAACTTATTATTTAATACAGAATTATTGAAGATTATAGTTGCGGCAGTAGGTATGTTTGTAGTTATAGAAGGAGCTAAAATGGTATTAAATCTTAGCGGGTTAATAGGTTTAATAGTGTATGTTGCTGTTGGAGGAGTAATATATCTATTTATACTACTGTTGTTAAAAGCTATAAATATTCGAGAAATAAAAGCTACATTAAAACATTAAAAGTAAAATAATAAATTAGTATGATAAAACCAACTGGATAAAGTATCTGGTTGGTTTTTTACTTAGCGAAATTGTGTTGAAAATATTTTTCTCAATAGGGTAAAAATTAGTGCTGGATTTTATCTTTATTGAGACATAAAGTAGACAAAAAATGTAGCTTACATAGTAAAAAAATAATATAAAATTAATTTATGTAAGGTTTGAAAACGTGATAATTGATACTTAAAATCAGAGTGTGAAAATGAAGAAAACGCTGTAAAGTCAATGAAATAAGGTTAGTTTTCTGACAATTAAGCAAAATACAAAAAAATTAAAAAAAAATATGTTTTTTTGGTTCAAATATTTTACTTGTAGCTAATTATAATGTTATAATAACTAGTGCAAATAGCGAACTAGTGCTAAAATACTAGTTATATACAAGTTTTTTATGAAAATATTATTAAAAAAAGGTAAAGGAGAAAAAACGTGATCGGAAAAAATAATTTATTAAAGAAACAACAAAAACAAGGAACGCGCGTTGAAACTTACTCAATTAAGAAATTTAAAGTAGGTGCAGCGAGTGTTCTTGTCGGTGTAGGTATTTTCTTTGGAGCAGGGGCTGCTCAAGCGAGTGACCAAACTGTAGAAAATACAGCCGGAAAAAATACTAATGTAGATGCAGGTGCAAGCAATGTAAACAATGCTAATGTTGCCGCTAATACAAATGTAGCTACAGAAGCAAAAGTTGAAGCTAAAGCAAATGCTGCTACAGAAGTGAAAGAAGAAGCAAAAGCAGAAGTAAATGCAAATGCTACAGCAGAAACAAAAGTTGAAGTAGATAAAAACACTGCAGCAGAAACAAAAGTAGATGCTGAAAACAAAGAAGTTGAGGCAAAAGCTGAAACTAAAGAAGATAAAAAAGAAGAAGCTAAACCAGCTGCAAAAGTAGATAATAAAGAAGTAAAAGTAGATAATACAAAATTATCAAACTATATTTCTAATATTAAATCAAATATTCAAAGCGGAAAATACGCTAATAAAACTGATGAGAGTTTAGATGAACTTAAAAAAGCTTTAGCTAATGCTGAAATTACAGCAGGTACAGCTACATCTCAATCACAATTAGATAAAGCTTACCAAACGTTAGTTACTACTGCTAACTCAAGATTAAGAAACAGATCTAAAGATGCAGTAGAAAGCAAAGTAGAAGTTAAACCAGAAGACAAGACAGAACCAAAACCAGAAACAAACGCTATTGCTAATACAGGGAAAAATGACCCACGTAACGGAAAAGAAATTAATAAAAATGCAGCATTCCGTGCAGATGTAGCGGGAGCAGCATCAGGAATCGGTGCAGATGTTGAAGATGCAACAGCAACACCAAAAGCAGAAAAACCAACAGAATTTTCTAAAATTAATGCAAAAGAACTAGTTAAACAAATTAACTGGTTAGATTTTGGAGATACAAGTGCTTGGACAAATACTACAACAACTAAAGACGGTAGAACAGCTCTTCAAGTAGGATCGACTTTCACTAAAGAAATTATGCCTGGATATATAGTTAACATTAAGGTTAAGAGTCTTAAACCATTCCAAGCAACTGAAATCTATAAAAACCGTATGGAAGCGGAAGGTGCTACAGAAGCAGAAAAAGCTACATATGATCCAAATGCAAAAAATGGATACATTGGAACTATTGGAGATCCTAAAACTAGAGCAGCTTTCGCAAACAGAGAAGAAGCACTAGTAGCAGCAGATGCTCAAAACCGATGGACTGAAATTCGTCTTGAAGGAATTGATACTGGTTCAAAAAGAACAACAATATCATCAGAGTATAATGGTGCGAATATCGGTGTTCAATTTGAGATTTCTGCAACATTCCGAGGTAAATCAGTAAAACCGGCAGTAGTAGCTGCTGATGGTGAGTCAGCTAACCCAGGTGAATTAGTAATGTTCACAACGAATGGTACTGGTTGGAAACATATCGGAGAATGGAAAAAAGCTGCTAATTCTGAATTGTATGCAGTTCAAGACACACATAATTATTTTGATCCTGCAAATAACTACGGTAGAAGTAAACCAATTAATGTAAATGGAACTAATATTTACGGACTAAACTTGGAATTACTTCGTAATGCTAATGAGGTTGGCCCAGATAAAAAACCAGTAGCGTGGAAATATTTTGGTAGTCCAGATCAAGTTACGGGTGGATTAGGAACTGGAGTTTTCGGACCAAACGTGTCTGCTAGCCGTTTTTCAGTACCTCTAGTTATGACTCAAGGAGCTTCAGAAGTTGGATTATATATCGCATCATCAGGTAAACAATCTGCAATGCTTGGATTCTTCCCTCTTGATGAAGGAGATGCTCCAGAAAGTTATGGAAAAGCACAACACTCAATTGGAACAGTAGACGGTGTAACAGGAGCAAAACTTGCTCAACCATACTTAGGAAGTGTAAGTCCTGATATGGATGAAAATAACGCAAAAGACTGGACAGGTGATGATAACACTATTTCTGCTGATGAAGGTGTTGATCAAATCTTACCAGATAACTTAAAAGGTCAAACTAATGATATGATCAAATTAGACCGTACTCGTCCAGGAACGTATATTTTAGATGTTGAAGCACATACTGGTGGAGCAGCTAAAGCATATGTTTACGGTTGGATTGACTTTAACCAAAATGGAAAATTCGATGAGGATGAGCGTTCTGACTTAGCGACAATTACGCAAGATGGACCAGTTAGACTTCATTTTAACAATGCAAAAACAATGATTGATCCAAGTATTACTGAATTAGGTACACGTGTTCGTATTGCTAGTAATCAATCAGATATTGAAAACCCAACAGGTTTAGCTTTATCTGGAGAAGTAGAAGACTTTAAAACTCAAATTACGTTCCCGCCAAAAGGTGAGCGTAAAGAAACAATAGATGTTCAAGGAGCGACACAAACAGCAACAGTTGCATTCACGGCTCAAGGACTATCTAAGTACAGCCGTGATAAAAATGCAGAGATCGATCAAACTGTAGCTCCAGTTATTATTGATAATAGAACAAAACAAGTAATAAATCCAAAAGCTGATGGATATTATGTAATACCAGGAGAAGGTAAATATAAAGTTACTCCAAATGGTAATAACGTGGATATTGAATTTACTCCAGAAGATAACTTTGTAGGAACTGCAAGCGGTATAACTATCCGTCGTACAGACGATAATGGTTATACAACAGATTGGGTATCTAAGGACAAAACATTATTACCATCAATTAATGAAGTGATGGATAGTATGGATGGTCTTTACATCCCAACTGTAACTCCAAAAAATATCGAAGGTATTGATAAAACTTCTACAGATGTTCAAGGTGCAACTCAAACAGGGACACCTGAGTTTGAATTAGAAGGAACTAACAGCAACGGAGAAAAAGTTAAAATAACACCAGACATAGATTATCCAGCTAAATTGGTAGATCCAGCAACAGGTCAAGTAACTGACGAAGCTACAGTAACAGTAGCAGGGGAAGGTACATATACAATAGACCAAGCAACAGGTAAAGTAACATTTGTACCAGAAAAAGACTTTGTAGGAACAGCGAAAGGTGTAACAGTATCACTTAGTGCGCCAGTTGGTAGAGATAGAGATGGACAAGTACCTGCAGATGCTGTTAAAACAGCAACAGCTAAGTATATACCAACAGTAACTCCAGTTACTTTAACACCAACAAATAAAGTTTCTGAAGATGTACAAAACGTACCTCAAACTCAAACTCCAACATTTGAATTAAGTAACGATAAAACAGCAAAAATCACTAGTAAAAAATTAGTAGATCCAGCAACAGGACAACCAACAGATGAAACTACAGTAACAGTAGCAGGAGAAGGTAGCTACACTATCGATCCAACAACTGGAGCAGTAACATTCGTACCAGAAAAAGACTTCGTTGGAACTGCAAAAGGTGTAACAGTTCAAGCAACTGCTACAATCACTAACGAAAAAGGTGAAAAATCTACTCTTACAGCAGATGCTACATATACACCAACAGTAGTAGCAGCTGTACCAACAGCACAACCAGCTAAATCAATCGATGTTCAAGGCGCAACTCAAAAAGGTAAACCAACATTCGAAGGTACAACTGTAACAGTTAATGGTCAAGAAAAACCAATAACAATTAAAGAAAATAGCTATACATTACTAGATAAAGATGGAAATGAAGTAACATCAACTCCAGCTTATGCTGAAGATGGAACTACTGTAATAGGGACACACACTATCGATCCAACAACTGGAGAGGTAACATTTACTCCGACTGATAAATCATATTCAGGAAAAGTAACACCAGTAAGTGTTCAAGCAGAAAGTTCAAATGGAATTAAAGTATCAACAACTTACACACCAGAAATCGTACCTGTAACACCAACAGCTCAAGATGCAGCAACAAAAGATGTTCAAGGTAAAACACAAACAGGTAAACCAACATTCGAAGGTGGTAAAGCAACAGTTGATGGTGTAGAAAAAACTGTAGAAATCGATGAAGATACACCAGCAACATTCGAAGACGGATCAACAACTAAGACAATTCCTGGAGAAGGTACATACACAGTAGCACCAGACGGAACAGTAACATTCGTACCAGAAAAAACATTCACAGGAGAAGGAACTGGAGTAACAGTTAAACGTGTAGATAAGAACGGAACAGAAGTAACGGCTAAATACACACCAACAGTAACACCAGTAACACCAACTGCAGATCCAGCAGAAACAACTGGATTACAAGGGCAAGTACAAACAGGAGCACCAACATTCACAGCTGGAAACCCTGACGTACCAATGAACGATGCAGTACCAGCAACATTCGAAGATGGATCTACAACTAAGACAGTAGATGGAGTTGGAACATACACAGTAGCACCAGATGGAACAGTAACATTCACACCGGTACCAAGTTTCGTAGGTAAAGCACCAGCGGTAACAGTAGTACGTGAAGACATGAATGGAACAAAAGCATCAGCTACATATACACCAACAGTAACGCCAGTTACACCAGCTGCAATACCAGCTGAGTCAGTGGCACCACAAGGAATTGTACAAACTGGAACAGTAACATTCACAGAAGGTGATCCAGTAGCACCAATCAATAAAGAAACAATTACTTTACTAGATGAAAATGGACAACCAGCAGCATCAGTAGAAGCTAAATCACCAGAAGGAAAAGTAATCGGAACATACACAGTAGATAAAGAAACAGGAGTAGTAACATTCACTCCAACAGACAAATCATACTCAGGAGATGTGGTACCAGTTAAAGTACAAGCAAAAGACGCAAATGGAACAACTGTAGAAACTACATACACTCCTAAGATTACACCAGTAGCACCAACTGCAGATCCAGCAGAATCTATTGGAAAACAAGGACAAGAACAAACTGGAAAACCAACATTCACACCAGGTAACCCAGCAGTACCAATGAATGATGATACACCAGCAACATTCGAAGATGGAAAAACAACTAAGACAGTAGATGGAGTTGGAACATACACAGTAGCACCAGACGGAACAGTTACATTCAAACCAGTACCAAGTTTTGTAGGAGAAGCTCCTTCAGTAACAGTAGTACGTGAAGACATGAATGGAACAAAAGTTTCAGCTAAATATACTCCAACAGTAACACCAGTTAGACCAACAGGTGAAGAAGTAACATCAGAAGATATTCAAGGTAAAACACAAACAGGAAAACCTACATTTACAGAAGGTGATCCAGTAGTACCAATGGATGATAGTGTTCCAGCAACGTTTGAAGATGGATCAACAACTAAGACTATTCCTGGAGAAGGTACATACACAGTAGCGCCAGATGGAACAGTTACATTCGTACCAGAAAAATCATTCACAGGAAAAGGAACTGGAGTAACAGTAGTACGTGTAGATAAGAATGGAACAAAAGCATCAGCTAAATACACACCAACAGTAATTCCTGTAAAACCAACTGCAGATCCAGCGGAATCAACAGGAGTTCAAGGTCAAGAACAAACAGGAAAACCAACGTTTAACCCAGGTAACCCTGAAGTACCAATGGATGATGAAGTACCAGCAACATTTGAAGATGGAAAAACAACTAAGACAGTTGATGGAGTTGGAACATATACAGTAGCACCAGATGGAACAGTAACATTCAAACCAGTACCAAGCTTCGTAGGTAAAGCACCAGCGGTAACAGTAGTACGTGTAGATAAGAATGGAACAAAAGCATCAGCTACATACACACCAACAGTAACACCAGTTACACCTACATCAGAAGATGTAACATCAGTAGATGTACAAGGTAAAACACAAACAGGTACACCAGTATTTACACCTGGTAACCCAGCAGTACCAATGGATGATAAAGTACCAGCAACATTCGAAGATGGATCAACAACTAAGAAAGTTGATGGAGAAGGTACATACACAGTAGCACCAGACGGAACAGTTACATTCGTACCAGAGAAATCATTCACAGGAACAGCAACTGGAGTAACAGTTAAACGTGTAGATAAGAATGGAACAGCAATTACTGCTAAATACACACCAACAGTAACACCAGTTACACCAACTGGAGAACCAGCTGAATCTATCGGACCTAAAGGTCAAGAACAAACTGGAAAACCAACATTTACACCAGGTAACCCAGAGGTGCCAATGAATGATGAAGTGCCTGCAACATTCGAAGATGGATCAACAACTAAGAAAGTTGATGGAGTAGGAACATATACAGTAGCACCAGACGGAACAGTAACATTCAAACCAGAACCTGAATTCGTAGGTAAAGCACCTTCAGTAACAGTAGTTCGTGAAGATAAGAATGGAACAAAAGTTTCAGCTACATACACACCAACAGTAACACCAAGTACTAAATATGTAGATAACAAAGGAAATGCAATTCCAGGATACCCAGAAGTAGACGGAACTGTAGAGAAAAAAGATATTCCTGGTTATACATATGTAGGAACGAAAACTGATGAAAAAGGAAATACAACTCATATTTATGAAAAAGTTGTAACTCCAGTGCCAACTCCAACACCAAACGAACCAGTTAAACCAGTAGTGCCATCAGTAGAGAAAGTTGAAAAAGTAAAACCTCAAGCAAAACCTAAAGCTAAACGTTTAGCAAACACAGGTGAAGCAGAAACACACTCTACATTAGCAGGATTCGGATTACTAGTTCTAGGTGGATTAGTTGCTGCAGCAAGAAGAAGAAAAGAAAAATAAAACTAAATAGTTTTAAAAAAGCTAATCGTCAATACATTTGGCGATTAGTCTTTTTTTGTTTAATTTAATAAAAAAAACGGATTTGAAATTTCAAATCCGTTTTATAATATAATTATTTATGTTCTTGGCGTTTTCTTACTGCTAAGGCAATTCCCGCAAGGACAACCGCAAAGCCAGCAGCTGCAATTCCACTTGCTTGATCTAAACCAGTTTGAGGTAATAATTTTGAAGTTGGTTTAGTAACTTTAGATGTAGGAATTTTCTTACCATCTTGATCAATATAAAGTGGTTTAGTGTTTTCGTTGTTAGGTAATTTATTGCTATTTGTATTATTAGTAGTGTTGTTGTCACTGCTATTGCTGTTGTTATCACCACTATTACTATTATTATTATTATTGCTACCACTAGCGTTATTGTTACTGTTGTTATTATTAGTATTAGTGTTATCCTCGCTAGGAGTAGCGTTTAGATTCGTAATATTGATATTTACATTATGGATACCATTAGTTATAGCGTAATCAAAGTTGTTTTTATCTGCTGTATAGCCTTCAGGTAATTCAATGCGAATAGTATAATCGCCGTTTATTAATAGTTTTTCAAATGCTTGTTTATTATACTTACCAAGAGTTAGCTCGTATTCTTTACCAGATTTACTTACCGCAAATACTTTAGTTCCTTCTGGAACAGTTTGGTTAAAGGTTACATCTAATCTATTAGTATCAGCATAATTAAATCTAAAATCAACAACTTTTTGAGGGTTATCTTTATCGATAGTAACAGTAGCTTCTGGTGAAGATACCCATGTTACTTTTTGATCTTGATCAACTATTTTTATAGTATATTTACCATAAGGAAGAGCAGGAGGTGTTGATTCGTAGTGTTTGTTTAGCTCAACATCAGCTCTCTTACCATTTTCATCCAGAACAATATAACGAGTAATTTCTGGATACATTCCATAGTCAGCACCTGATGAATCATCGGTAAATTTAACTTCGATACGACCAGTAGTATCCTTTTCTGCAGGTTTAGTAGTTTCAGTAGTATTATTAGAAGGGGTAGTTGGTTTGACAACTAAATTTCCATTTATATCTAGAGTAGTCATATTTTGAACTTTGTCCCAAATATAAAAGCGAACAGTACTTAAATCTATACCTTTTGGTAGTTTATAAGTTCCATCTTTTTCTTTTTTAACTTCTACTTCTTCTCCATCTTTAGTATATGTTAGTGAAGTATCATCAAGACCACTACCATTTTCGATAACTTTACCTGGGTTAAATACTCTTGTATTTTTATTATATAGGTCTGATTTTTTCTCTAAAGTAGGGGCTGTTTTATCGATTTTAACTATAAAGTTAAGTTCTTGTTTTTTAGCGCCAGCAGCACTTGGTCTATATGTAATTACGTATTGGTATTCACCATCTGGCATTACGTTACCGTCTTTGTCTTTTCCGTTCCAATCAGATGATGAAACAACTGCACTACGTGCGTTCATAGCCCAACCATAATCTGATTTACGTTGACTTTCATTACCAGATTCAAAAATAGGTTGAGTTCTATTAACATCATCTTTTTTATACACTGTTACGTGGATATTATCAACATTACGAAGTAAAACAGCTTTTAGTTTAACTGAATCGTAGTTCCCATCACCATTAGGAGAGAAGTATAGGTTGTTTGCATCATATTTTGTACCATTTTCACCTAAGATAGCTTCATTATAATTACCATTAGTATATACATCAGATACTAGTGATGTGAAATTATTTCCTTCATCTTTAGTAGGAGTATCAGCTTTATCATCTGTATAATAGTAGAAAGGTTTTTCATTATCTTTGAAGTCGTAAATTGGTTTTTCTATACCTTCTAAGTCTTGGAAAGTACCTTTAAATCCTAAGAATGGGGCGCTAACTACTTCTTTTTTAGTTTCGCTATCTTTAAAGAATGTGAATCCTTCTAAGAAATATCCATTTTTCATTAGTTTACTTAATTCTTTTGAATATTTAGAAGTATCTACACTAACTTTAATAGTTTTTGAACCGTTAGCTGGAACAATAATAGATTCACCTTTAATATCAACAAGTTGTTTCGCTTTAAGAGTTGCTCTACCATCAACTACTTCATCAGTGTTTACAACAGTATTATAGTCTAATTTTCTATCTTTATTAGAAAGGTTATGAACTGTAACTTCATATTCAAACTTATCTCCAACATTTCCTAAAGTAATACTTGGTTTTTTATCTTTTGTTGTTAAGTATAAGTCCCCATACGCTGCTGCCGTAACATCAGCTAACCCTGCGCCTTGTTGACGAGGTGAGTAATAAGTGTTACTCTCAGGATTAACAGCTGGTTTTGCAGTACTCATAACTAGGTTTTGCAGTAGAGATTCTAATTGTACTTTTGAATAATTAGGGAATCTTTCTTCTAATACTTGTCTAATAAGAGCTACAGATCCAGCAGCATGTGGAGTAGCCATACTAGTTCCTGAGTTCATATAATATAATCCATTGTTAACTGAAGAGTAAATCATACCACCAGGGAAGGCAACATCAGGTTTAAGTTCACCTTCAGTAGAAACACCCCAACCAGAGAAGTATAGCATTTTTTTAGCATCTTTATATGGCTCTTTAACTACTGTATCTTTAATATTTAATTTGTATTTTCCTGCATTAGCTGCAAGTTCTACACCAAGTTTATTACCAATAATACCTACAGGGATATATGAACTTTCATAACCTCCTAGATATAGTTTAGTAGGTGTATCACCTTGTTCTTTGTTTTGATAAATAAGGACACCTTTTGCTCCAGCTTTTCTAAGTTCAACTAATTTGTCGTTATCAGTAACTGAACCACCACTTTCAACTAGTACGATTTTTCCGTTCACAGACTTATCGCTATAAGAACCAGCCTCACCTAGAGGTAAATAAACGTAATCTTGATCGCCTTTAGCGTTGAAAGTTAATAAATAGTGGACGATATCAGAATGACCATTATTTAAGTCGGCATTGTCTTTAAGTTGAGGAACATCAAGTGAGATAGATGTTTTATGTGCAACTGATGCATTGTATGCAGAAATTGCAAGAACATTTGGATCAACTGCTGGTGTGTTAACAGTACCGTAGTCCGGAGCATCAGCTTTTGGTTTAGCATGCCAATATCCACTTGTCGCATAGTTTCCTCCAGCTGTCACAATAGTAACCCCAGCCTTACGTGCTTTTTCTAAAGCTGCACGAGTAGCGTCATCAAGGTCATCGATCATACCAGTAGGAGAACCAAAACTCATATTAATAGTGTCAGCCCCTAATTTTACTGCATCTTCAATAGCTTTTACCATAGTGAAACTTTGTTGAGTTCCACCTTTTTTCTCAGAGAATAGACGCATAAAGATTAGTTGAGCTTCTGGGGCAACGCCTTTAATAATATCTCCAGTTGGAGCAGGTTCAGTACCATTACCAACTGCAGAACCAGATACGTGAGTACCGTGAGATAAAGTATCAAATTCTTTTATATCGTCATTCATATCACTGTAGTTATATGCAAAAATTACTTTATCATTGTACCATTTACCATAGTTAATACCTGCTTTTTTCTTTGCGGCTTCTAATTCTGCTTCGTTTTTATAGCGGGCTTTACTTTTATCTAGTAGTTGGAATAAATTGTGGCTGATATCTAAACCGGTATCTAAAACAGCTACTACGCGACCTTGACCTTTAATACCTTTATCCCAAAGAGGCTGAACATTAATAAGTGAGTTTTCTTCACTCACTTTATTTGGATTAGTATTTGGTGCAATTGTAGTATCAGCTGTATTGTTAGTTGTTACTTCATTACTTGCAGGAGTTCCAATAGCTTGAGCTGTATTGTTTTGTTTTACTTCTACTTTTTCAGCTTGTGGAGTAGATTGAATAGTATTTTCTATTTTTTTCTCGATAGTTTTTTCAGTTGCAGGAGTTGCTTCAGTAGTGTTAGATTTGGTAGTAGAAACAACAGGAGTCGCTGCATGTTCTACTTCTGCAGCAAGTGCTCCGTTTTGAGCTGCAACTGCAAAACCAGCACCTACTAATACTGAAAATAATCCTACTTTATATTTTCTTAATGAATATTTTTTTCGTTCATTTAGCATTTACGTG
>ERZ773027.1211-NODE-1211-length-14175-cov-3.659915_pt1 | contig 14175 bp, 8 predicted proteins | sample MGYA00511032_ERZ773027 | MGnify/ENA primary metagenome ERZ773027 (study PRJEB29015, sample SAMEA2738138) | human oral metagenome | biome: human oral; feature: human-associated habitat; material: saliva | place: China | collected 2190 ... | reverse complement strand
AAAAATGTGTTCAAAAATTCACACGAAGGTTTTGAGGACTATAAGATAAGAAAGCAGTTAGAAAAATCGCTAGGCATAAAGGTACTCCCAGAGTTCACTAAATATTTCAAAAACGTAGATGATTTGAAATGTATTCCTAAAGGGATAAAGTTGATTCGTTTTCAAAATTGGGTTATCAAAAACTCAGTGAGAGCGTATGAATATAGGGACTACCGAAACATGCTAGAAAAACTTGGTATAGCTTTTGAAGGTGACTTCAGAATTATGCCAAAGAACTTCAAGCAGGCTCATGACGATGCAGTTAGAGCCTACAATAACATGAAAGACGAGCAGAAAAGAATAGAATTTGCTAACACTCTTGAGAAATTATTAGGACTAGAACAGACAATCGGTAACTATACCTTTGTCTTACCTAAAGAATTAAAAGCAGAAGGGAAAGCCTTGTCGCACTGTGTCGGTAGTTATGCTGATAGAGTTGCAAGAGGTGAAACCGTTATTGTTTTTGTCCGTCAAAAAGAGAAGGTTGACAATCCACTCTATACTTTAGAAATAAAGAAAGGGAAGATTGTTCAATTAAGAGGAATGAAAAATAGAGACGCTGATGCTGATGCTTGGGAAGCATCTGAGAAATTACTTTCATTTGCTAAAAAGCATAAGATAGCAGTCTAAAATAACATGGAAGGATAGGAAAAGGTTATGAATTTTATTTCATGACCTTTTGTTTAAATAGGAAGAATGAAAAACTTTAACTTTAAGGGATTTAATTTCCCAAAAAATGATGCCGAAAAGGTACGTTCTAACATTGAAGCAGTAGCGCTTGTCAAAGAGTTGGAAAGAACTAAACAACAAGCCACTGCCGAGCAACAAGAAATCCTAGCTAAATATGTCGGTTGGGGTGGGCTTGCTAACGTATTCTTTGATAGATACACAGGCAAGTTTGAGGAAGAGCGCACGCGCTTGGAAAACCTCGTAACTCCAGAAGAATATCGTGCTATGGAACATAGTTCTTTAACTGCCTACTATACAGATCCTCGCATTGTCGAGCAGATGTGGGACTACCTTATCAAGAATGGTTTCAAAGGCGGAAACATTCTTGATCCATCAATGGCAACTGGTATCTTCTTTGGAACTATGCCCAAAGAAATTCAAGAGAAGTCTACTCTTGTAGGGGTTGAATTGGACACAATTAGTGGCCAGATTGCTAAACAACTGTTCCCAGAAGCAACTATCCTTATCCAAGGATTTGAAACAGTCGAATTTGACGGTAAACCTTTTGATTTAATCATGACTAATGTGCCATTCTCTGAGTTTCGTATCGCTGATATGAACTACGATAAGCCTTACGTTATTCATGACTACTTCCTAAGAAAATCAGTCGATTTGCTTCATGAAAACGGTGTGATTGGTTTTGTAACCTCTATGGGTACTGCTAATAAGCGATCTAACTCAATTTTGAAAGAAATCAAAGATGAGGTAGCATTTCTTGGTGGTGTACGTTTACCTAGTTCTGCTTTCAAAGAATTAGCTGGTACTAAGGTATCATCTGATATCTTATTCTTTGAAAAGGATAGACTAAAGACAAAGAGCAGCAATGATATTTTCTTTGAAGAAGTCATTCGTTCTAGTCTGGATGAAGAAGGGCGTATCTTCATTAACCCTTACTTTGAAGAAAATCAAGTATTGGGTAAATATGAGGTTCGTCACTTCAACGGTGCGACACTATCTGTTAAGCCTAACAAAGATTCTGACTTGTTCTTGGATATTAAAGAGGGACTATCATCTATCTATGCTCCTACATTTGCAGGGTATAGTCTTGCTGAAGTCACTATCGTATCAAAAGAGCAATTTCAATCATCAGTCCGTCCTTACGAGTACGGATTTGAAGATGGAAGAGTAGTATATCACAATGGACGTGAAACACGTGCCTTGTCAAAAGGTGCAGAGCTTACATTCTATCAGGATGAAGATGGAAACTTTGTATCATGGGATAAGAAACACGGTTCAAGCGTGATTGAAGAGTTTGAAGCACTCAGACAAGAGGATGAAAGTGTGATTACAAGCACTTACATCAGTTCTCAACCGTCTGTACGTGGCGCAAACAAAGGTCTATATAAAGGTGTTTATTTCTATGAGAAGCCTTTAGAAGATAAAGAAATCGCGCGTGTTAAAGGTATGATTGGAATTAAAGAGGCTTACCAGTCTGTAATTGATATCCAAACTACTGATGATTACGACATTGAAGAGTTTCAAAACTTGCTGATTGTGCTGAATGATACTTACGATACATTCGTTAAGGAACATGGTTATATCAACATTCCAGTTAACACTCGCTTGTTCGAGCGTGATGATCGATTCCCTTTAATCGCCAGTCTGGAAGAAGAAGCACTAGATGATAACGATAGTACAAAGGTTGTTTTTGAGAAAGCTAAAGCATTTTTTGAACCAACAATCCGTCCTAAAAAGTCATTAGAGCAAGTAGATAGTGCTGAGAAAGCCTTATCTATCAGTCTTTCAGAAGGTCGAGGGGTTGATTTAGACTTCATGCTTACCCTCTATCCAGCAGAAAATAAAGAGTTACTACTAGCTGAGATTTATAATGAGGTAGCACCTAACATCAAAAAATACATTAGTCAAGGTATTTTTGAATGGGAGCTTAAAACAAACTTTCTCTCCGGGGATGTACTAACTACGAAAGAGTTGCTGGAGCTATTAGTCGATAAAGGCGATACCAAGGCTGATTGGGAATACTATCTCTCACTAATCAATGAGGTAGTGCCAGAACCAATCACAATGGTTGATATGGAATTTAATATCGGCTCTATGTGGATTCCAAACCGTGTGCTTGGTAAGTTTGCTTACCATATCCTAGATGGTTATGAAGTTGACCTTAACTCTGAAGATGCAGAAGGAGCAGTAGCAACAAGTAAGATTGGTCGTGGTCTGACTAATCCATTCGTTAGGGAAGTAGAATACTCGGCTGAGAATATCCGTCTTGGACTACGTGCCGAGGGTGCTGGTGTTTACAGTAAAGGACATGCGATCTTTGAGCGTTTGCTAGGATCTAACCAACCAACTATCGAAAAAACTATCACTGAGGACGGCAAAGAGAAAAAGGTTGTTAACGAAGTAGCAACTGCTGAACTACGAGAAGTTGAGCGTAAGATGCAGAAATTGTTCCTTGAATTTGTAGAAAATCACGAAGATGTAAAAGAATTGGTTGAAGCTACGTTTAACAAACGTTTCAACCGTATCGTCAACAAACAGTATGATGGTAGTCATTTACATATCGAGGGATTGGCGCAAGGATACGAGCTTCGTCCTCACCAACTGAATGCAGTACAACGCATTCTGGAAGATAAGCGTGCACTCCTTGCTCACGAAGTAGGAACTGGTAAGACTTTAACAATGGTAAGTGCTGGTTTCAAATTGAAGGAACTTGGACTAATCAACAAGCCATTGTATGTTGTTCCATCTAGCTTAACTGCTCAATTCGGCCAAGAAATCCTACGTTTCTACCCAACTAAGAAAGTCTTTGTAACAAGCGAAAGGGACTTTGAGAAATCAAGACGCAAGCTATTCATTTCACGTATCGCTTCTAACAACTATGATGCAATCGTGATTGGACATAGCCAGTTTGAAAAAATCAAGGTGTCTGAAGAGCGACAACTTGCTTTTTATCAAGATCGACTTGATGAAATTCGCAGCATCATGGCTCTTGCTGAAAGTGAACAAGACCGTGTTACCTTTAAGCAATCTGTTCGTATGGGAGCACGTTTAGAAAAACAGATTGAAAAATTGGATGAAGGAAAACTGTCTAAAGCAGATAGCTTCGTAGAATTCGAGCAACTTGGTATTGACTTCTTATTTGTAGATGAAGCTCATCGCTATAAGAATGTCCGTCCAGTCACAAATCTTGGAAATGTCGCTGGTATTGGTAACACAACTGCTCAAAAAAACATGGATATGGAAATGAAAATCCGTAGCCTACAAGAAGAGCATAACGGTACTAATATTGTCTTTGCAACAGGTACGCCAGTTTCAAACTCAATCAGTGAAATGTATGTGATGATGAATTATATTCAGCCTGATATCCTTAGTGAGTATGGGATGGATAACTTTGATGCCTGGGTTGGTGCTTTCGGAGTTATTGAGAATAACCTTGAAATCAACACAACAGGGGATAAGTTTATCTCTCGTAAACGTTTCACAAAGTTTACTAACTTACCTGAGTTGATGAAACTCTATAAGCGTACCACTGATATTCAAATGACCGAAGATTTAGACTTACCTGTGCCAGATGTCGAAAGAATTGCAGTTAAATCTGAAATGACATCTACGCAAACGGATAAATTAGGGGAATTGGTTGAACGTACTGATGATATCAAGACTGGAAGTGTTGATCCATCGGTAGATAATATGTTGAAGATTACCTCTGAAGCACGCAAATTGGCTACGGATATGCGCTTATTGGATGAAAGCTACACGTTAGCAGATAACAATAAGATTATGCAAGTAGTCGATAATGTCTTTAAAATCTATCAACGTGAAACTATCAATCGAGGTACTCAGATGATTTTCTCTGATATTGGTACTCCCTCAACTGACGGATTTTCAATTTACTCTGAATTGAAAAATCTTCTTGTTGACCGTGGTGTCCCAGAAGAAGAGATTGCCTTTATCCATGATGCGAAGAATAAAGATGCTAAGTTGCAGCTTCAACGCAAAATGAACGCTGGAGAAGTTCGTATCTTACTTGCTTCAACTGAAAAAGGTGGTACTGGATTGAATGTTCAGCGACGCATGAAGGCAGTGCATCACATCGACGTGCCTTGGAAACCGTCTGATATTATTCAACGTAACGGACGTATCGTGCGACAAGGAAATTTGTATAATCGCGTACAAATTTACTACTACATCACAACTGGTTCATTTGATAACTACTTATGGCAAATTCAAGAAACTAAGCTACGTTACATTAGTCAGATTATGACAAGTAACACTCCAGTCCGTTCAGCAAGCGATATTGACGAGCAGGCTATGACTGCATCGGATTTCAAAGCTATTGCAACTGGAAATCCTTTCTTGAAGATGCGTATTGAGTTAGAGAATGAGTTTGACTTGTTGAGCAAGCGTAAAGTTGCATGGAAGCGTGACTTTGAACTCTCGCAAAAGAGCGTTAAATCAGCCCAGGAGCGTATTGAAGCTACTAACCGTCAACTTGCTAATATTGATATGGATATTGAGCAGGCGAAAGCTACGAAGAAAGAAGAGTTTACTATCGGTGAAGAGACGCTTGTAAAAAATCCATTTGTCATGGAATTTCCAGACGGATATACAACCGACTCAACCACTAAGGCAGGTAATCAACTTGCATACAATATGCAATACAACTTGTCTGAAACTCCTAAATTCGTGACTTTAGCTAAATATCGTGGTTTTGAACTCAAAGCACGCACGCTAGATGCTCCATATCGTCAAGGTCAGGCATTAGAGTTGAAAGTTGTTGGTAAGAATATGTACACTGTGGAACTTGACTTTATCTCTCCAGTCGGTACAATTCGACGGATCGATAATGTCATTGATAACCTTGAAACAACTAAAATTCGCTTAGAACAACTTGTTAAAAATCAGCAACTTATTATTGATAAAGGAGTTGCAGATAGTGTATTTGCAGACGAGAATCGCCTAGCTTATGTAAATGCTAAGTACAATGTCTTGTTACCTTTGCTTGAACAAGAAGCATCAGTCGAGGAAATTGAAAAAGCTCTTGAAGAATTTTCAAAACAGCATGGCTCTGAAGATAATTCAGTAAATGTACTGGACAAATATCTTGAAGTCAGTAAAGATGATGTAGAAGAAATTCAACTATTAGAACCTCAAACTGAAACTGTTGAAGTTCCTTCTGAGGAAGATTCTGATCGTCCAGAACGTGAAGAAGATAACTCTGATAAGTTGAAACTCGCTCTACAATTTCTTGCAGATGCAGAACTTTTGCTAGATCAAGCTGACGAACCGACAGAAGTAGTGTTCACTTCTGAAACTACTATCACGGTGTGTGAGCAACTAGAATTGTTCTAAATCTTACATAGAGGTATCTAATCTTAATGATTAGATGCTTCTCAATAGCAATCTAAGAATAAAATAGATTGTTATTGAGAGGTAACTATTGAAGTGACCTCTAGGTTTTAAAGTTATTTTGAAAAAACCCAAAAATATTCTTTTGTTTTATTTGTATTTTTATATAAAATGTTGTACAATAAAGACAATAATAACTAATTTAAAAAATTTGATTATTTAATTATATAATAATTACTAAATTTGGAGATTACGAAAATGGAGAATAAACCGAAGCTACACGAAGATAGATTTTCGAGTGAAAAGCGTTTACTCGAACCAGACTATCTAACTGACTATTTACAACTAAAAAAATATGAAGTTGTTAATAAAAATAATAAAGAAATCAGAAGCATCCTAGAATATATGATTTTAGGATATGGTTTGCATGTTATTATTTCAGAACTTGGTATACAATCAACCTTGTCTTTAGCTGAGCGCACGATCCGTAGGAAGTTAAACGATTGTGGTTTAAGCAATGTTGACAAACTAATGACTAATTACTATCGTTTGTTACTATTTCCGATGCTGCAGGCTGGAGAAAAACACCTCATTGAAAAGTATAACGAGGAAAAATCATTAGGGCGTAAACCTAAAAAGCATAGAAAGGTATTCAAGAGTAATGTTGTATTCCGAGAAGGTGCTAGTAAATATCTTGGAACTCTAACTTACAATATCGCAAGTAATTTCATTACAATGCCTATCTTATTTGCATACTCTCCGATCACATCAGACGTGAACCAACTTAGTGAATTTTTCAATAAACTTGCTAAAGCGCAAGATAGCAAGTTAAGTGAGTTTGCTAGTGAGATTGGCTTTGATAGTGTTCAACTTGATAGCTGGATTTCTAACGCCATGAAAAAAATGGAAATCTCAGTCAATGATAATGCTGAGTTAGTTGATGATTTGACAGGCGAAGTTATCACAACAATAAATCCATGTGAAATTTAAAAGGATGGAGGAATAATATGATTTTAATTTTAGTTGGATTATTTGGCCTTATATATGCTGGAGGAGTTTTATTGATTATTTCGCTTATAGGTGTTCGTCAACGAGTTCGTTTAGAAAACGGATATGATTCTGAATTAGAGACAGATTGGCTGGCAATGATAGGTAAATAAGAAAAGAGGTGTTCCATGTATACGATTGAATTGAGATTAGATACTAGAGGATATGATGAATACCTTGAAAAGAAGTTTAAATATGGCTACAAGTTAAAAAGAGCCTTGGTAAACTACTTTAATATGCAAGAGAACCGACGTGTCAATTCTGACAGATACAAAGAGCTGGCTGAACGGATGAAAGAGTTAAACACTCGGCAAGATATCATCAAAGATACTAAGGATAAAGGTAGAAAGAAGTTACTTAAAGAAGCCTACAAAGAACTTAGTGAAGAAGTCAAAAAAGGTTGGATTGAGTTAAACGATAGCTACTGTCTAGGCAATGGCAAGTTTGTAGATTATAAAAAACTCGGTCAAGCTAGTGTGATGTATGAGCGTTACGCAAGTGAGGGTATTATAAACTGGTCTAGCTTTGAAAGTATGGCGCAAGCTACGAAACAAGGTTACTTGAAGCGTAGAAAACAAGCTGACTCTGACAATACTTTAAAAGTGCCACGTTATGTTGATTTTAATACATTGTGGTATCGTAAATGCAACAACAATATTACTCCAGACGGTTTACGATTTGGAAAAAGAGGGAACTACATTATATTCCCTTATATCTTTAAAGGAACGGATGAAATTCGCTTTACCTACGCTTTAGAAAGACAGAAAATTGCTTGGTATGGGCTCAAGAGAATTCTGGATCGCCATAACAAGTGGCTATATTCTGTTCTGATTGTATTTAGTGAAGTGCCTTACGGTCTTCCAGAAAGTCCAGTTAAGCAAGGAAAAGTAGTAGTAAGCGTAGATGTCGATAAACTAGCAATAAAAACCTTTAATGTAGATACTGAGGAAGAAGTATTCTTTGATATTGCTAATGACTTTGGATACTCTGAGAAGCTATCCTATTACGATAGGAAGTTAGAGGAAAGTCGTAGGCAGTCTAACCCAGATAACTACAATGTGGACGGTACTGTTAAAGAGGGCAAGAGAAGTTGGGTAAAGACAAAAAATTACAATACCTTGCTCGCTCGCAAGCGCACTCTTTGGCATAAAATCAAACAATCAAGAAAAGACCGTTTTCATAGCATAACAAAAGCCATTGTCCTAAATTGTGATGAAATTGTTGTTATCAAAGAAGATTTCAAGGCACTACAAAAACGTAAAGACTACAATCCAGAAGAGATGAAGTGGATGGACTCTCGTAAACAAAAAGGTGCTGAAATCATGTTCAATGCACCTTATGAATTTATAGAGTTGCTGAAGCAAAAAGCATCATATTTAGGGGTATCATATTCAGAAATTACCAAAGAAAAACAATGATTGAATGAGTGATTGCTGGTATCATAGTCACTATGTACTAGATTTATCACTCTCAATCTGGTATAATGTACTAAAGTCGATTTGTGGACTGTTGCTTAAATGCAAAAATCATTCATGGCTAATCGAAAGGCGCTATCGTCAAGCAGACAGGCTATGAATGCAGTACAACCAATATAAGCCTACGAGGTTTTGGAACTGTTATCTATTCACTTGTAGCAAAACTATCCAGTATTGATTGAAAGTTAGCTGGGGGTTTTGAACCGTTCTATTTGTACTGGTAACAAAACTAATGACGTTCTTTACGTTCGAGGTTATTAGTTTTGAAACTGTTCTATTTGTACTGGTAACAAAACCTGTGATTTGAGATAGAGCATTGACCTCTGGTTTTGGAACCGTTCTATTTGTACTGGTAGCAAAACCGGTATCTAATGTACTCAGAACCAAGTAGAATTTTTGTACTGATACAAAATATCGAGGTATATAGGTAAAATACCTAAAGAATAATAAATGATGAAAATACCAACCCTTGACCTTATTGGAAAGGGGTATTTTTTAACGCACTATCTTTTGGTAGAAAAAGTATAATTTTGTTGCTAAAAACAAATGTGGTATAATGGTACTACTAACACTAGAAAAGGACGAAAAATATGGCTGACGATTTTAATTTACAAAAAAATATTGAGAATCATCTTGATCAACTCCCAGCATATATCAAAGAATGGTATCGGACGAAAATGATTGCTGGCCGTAGCAAGCGAACCCTCTATGAATATCTGGCTGAATATCGTCGATTCTTTGCCTGGCTAATCGATGCAGATATTGTTCCTGAAAAAAATATCAAGGATATTCCATTATCTGCTCTTGAAAATCTCTCTAAGGCTGATGCTGAGTGCTTTTTCATTTTTTTAAGGGAACGTAGCATTTTAAATACCAATAAACCGACTACTAAGAGCATATCTGAGGTAACGATCCATAGGACTTATCGAGCGTTATCTGGACTCTTTAAATATCTGACTGAGCAGACTGAAAATGAAAATGGCGAGCCTTATTTCTATCGTAACGTGATGAAAAAGCTAGAGATAAGTACAAAGAAAAAAGAAACTCTATCGGCAAAGGCTAATAAGATTGCTCCTAAACTCTTCCTTGGTGACTTAGCAAAGCAATTCCTACAATTCATTATAGATGATACAACTGCTGACGGATACGTTAAAAAGGCTAATTTGAGTAATCGTGCCTTATCTACCTATTATCGAGATAGGGAACGTGACGTGGCCATTATTGCCTTAATAATCGGCACTGGCATCCGTCTGAGCGAGACTGTCAATACAGACTTAAAAGACCTCAACTTACAGACAAAATCAGTCGAGGTGACGCGTAAAGGAGGTAAAAAAGACCACGTTAACATTGCTCCTTATGTTATTCCTTATATCGAGCCTTATTTAGAAATTCGTGCTAGTCGATACAAAATTGATAGCAAGGATGCTACTCTCCCACTGTTTCTATCAATCCAGACTGGTGTTCCTATGCGTTTAAAAGGTTCAGGGATCGAGCGAATAGTAGGTAAGTATTCTAAGGCTTTTGGGACTGAGATTACCCCTCACATGCTCAGACACGCTCTAGCGACTGATTTATACATGAAAACAGGTCAAGAGGGTATTGTAGCACAACAGTTAGGTCATGCCAGCACAGCCCTTGTGAGCCACTATGCGCATATTGCAGATAGTCAAGTCAAAGATGGACTTTCAATGTTATAACAAGAAAAGCCTAGTCATTTTAAGACTAGGCTCTTTTTTACTCTTGAACTTAAATCAAACAAACACTTGCTGATAAAGTCTGGAATAGTGATTGCGACAATTCATGTAGTTTGCTGACTGGCAGTACACAAAATTGTCTATATTCGGCAGTGTAAATATCAACTGTAATTTCACTGCTTATTTCTTCAATGAGTTTCTGATTGCAAATGATTATGCACTTCTCATTGGACGGATAGTCAGTTCTCATTATGTCACGTTGATTACTCCTTTCAACTGTTTCTCGATTGGTGGCATAGTTAGTTTCTAAAGGCTTTTAATGGATCACTGTCATCAAGTTCTTCGTAAAATTCAGCAATCTCATCATGCGCTTGTGGTTGTATAACCCCTGTTTCTATCAATTCTTTCAGACTATCATTCTCTGCATGCAATTCTTCTAGCCTTTCTTGGATAGGAATACAATAATTTTTCATTGCTTGAATAATATTGCGTGCCAGGTTCTCATTATACTTCATAATCTCCGCTAGTGCAACCTTTACATCAGACTGCTGCTCTTTCGAGTTAACTTCAGATTTTAAAGTGTTGATAGAGTTCATCGTCTTACTAGAAACATCCCCTGCATCTGTTAAAATAATATCCTCTGGGTTTACTTCTGCAAAATCCCTTGTTTCTCCATTAAACAGAGCTAATGGTTTCTCTGGGTTATAGTATAGATAACTATTTGGATGATAGAACGTTTGTTTAAAGAGGTTGTTTGCTCCTAACAAGTTCCAAAAAGGTGTATATTCTTCTAGTATGTCCGATACATTAGCCAGATTAGACGGATTAACAAGTAAAGGGATATTGATTATAAAGAAATCTTCTGCATTAAATTCATTGATTATTGGCTTCCTAAAAGCTATATCCGTCGTTAGATAATAGATTTTATTAGCGTGTTCAAAAATCTGCTCTAAATCCCTAGCAGTATAGTTTCCTAAAGTGTCAATGATAAATACGGTATCTACATTTAAGTCTTTAAACTCAAAACCTTTATCATCATCATCTGTCTTGGTATGCAAGGATTGAGGTCGCCTACCAATAAAGACTGCATCACCACAACTTTTAGGATTTTTAGATGATATTTTTAAGCCTGTTTGTCTTAGGTAATTGAAAATAGCTTGTTCATTTGGACTATTAACAAGGATAACTTTTTTTCGATCAAGGTGATTAGAACATAGACTTATTAACTTTTGAAAATAAGGCGAGTGGTCAAAGTCCTTAATAATATAGCTGTCGATACAGACAGTTCTAATTTGTTTTGTTTTATCCATACTACTTCTCTTTCCTACATATTCTCAGCAATTTTAAACTGAACTGTTCTTAGTTCTGGGTTGCTATCATCAAAGTGCTTGATACGCTTAATGGAAGAAAAAAAGTCTTTCTTACTCTCAGATAAGTCCATAAATAGAATATTCTCTAGGCTTACATATCGGTCAGATAGTCTGTATTCTTCTTCAATCAATGCAATTACACTAGGATTATCTACAATGATCAACAAAAAGCGTTTATTACCCTCTGCATCCAGACCATTATTAAATCGTCCATAATGCTTAAAGATTGTTTCCAATTTGCTTAGGTCACTATCTTGTTTGTCCGTGGTTATGAAAGGATAGAGGTCAAATTTAGTAGTCTTTTTGGTTTCTTGATTATGCAATAGGATTTGACCATTAAATCTCACTCGACGAACAAGGCGAGTGATTTCTTTTGTTTTCTCTGGTACTCTAACATCAGCAGACTTCATGAACTGCTCTTCATCTTTAGAAGATGGCTGGTGCTTAGCCTTTCTCAATTCAATTTTCTCTGTATAGGTAAACGGATTGAGGTAAGAGTAAGACACGAACCCTGCGAACTCCTTATGAAATCTAAAGTTAAGGTAAGCGTCCATGATCTTCCAATGACGGATAGGTGAATAATCATCCTCTCTACGTTGTTGTTCCTTCCACTTATAAGCATACTGAGGAGATAAATCCATATGCTTCATCAAGAGATATGTTCCATGTGAATAGATAGCGTAACAAAAACCATATTCTTGCTTTGCTTCATCAGGTAGATTAAATCTGAACTTTTGAATAAGATAAAGGCGATTCAATCTCTCCAAGGACTTCTCGATCTTATTTGTTTTATCTCCAAACTCTCTTAGAATTTGCAAGTGCTGAACATTTCTAAACTCTGATATAGTACGTAGCACTTTTTTGTCAAAGTCGGTCAATAGATTATAAACTACATCATATGCTGATTCATCTTCGTAATCTATAATATGGGTGATATTCTTACTTCGATTCAATGCCAGGGACTTATCTTCTGCATCTACCTCTATTTCTCCACTGAAACCAGCTCCAGTATTGGATACGATATTTATATTATCCCTTGAAACAACAATAGCAAAAGGATAGCTATTTGGGAACCTAACTACTTCCATAGAAAATTTTCGGTAATATTCTTCAGACAGGCTCGATACTGCTGGAGATTTAAAAGTATCATTATTTGTATCTGACTTATAGATACCAAACCTTTTTAATACTTGGTACTTCTTCTTTTTATGCTCTTGTCCGTATATTCCTAACGGATCACGAGGCACGTGTGTACCGATTAACTCTCCTACTACGCCCTTAAAAGCATTCTTTAAATTCTTTCTCATACTTTTCTTTCAATTCTATTGTAAATAATTGTATATATCTATGATAAACCATTTATATCATATAGTAAAGCTATGATAGGCTAAATCAACTAAAAAAGCTCACCTAAAAAAGATGAGCCTTTTCTTCTTATTTCAAAGAGATAGAACCTTTGCCATGTTTTAATCGCTTATCTGCGGTTTCCGTTGGTACAGGAACTTCTTCTGGAGTTGATTCTCTTGGTTTAACCTCTACTGTCACTTCTTCTGACTCAATGACTGCATCAAAAGGCTCTTCAGTTTGGTTTTCTTTTAGCCAGTCAGAAATATCACCATATTTCATGACTGCGCTATACTCACTCACAAGGAAATCTCCTTGCTTGTAAGGAGAAAGCGCATCATTAGTTGATAAATCCTCTAACTCTTCCATTGAGAAGCGTGTGGCTTTTGTGAAGTCATCTGTAACCTCATATACCTTCTTTGCAGTTGTAGGATGAGTGAATTCACTTTCTGAGATAAAAGCAACCTGCCCTAGAGGTTCAAGAACGTTGATAAAGTAATAGTCTGTCTGAACATCCCAATACCCTTGTCTAATGGCATCGTGGAAGTTATCTTCATCCCACTGATCTTCAAAGGTCAACTCTCTTGCAGCTTTAGCAATCGCACGTGCTTTCTTTGCATATGTATCTAATTCAAGGTCTAACAAAAACCTAGCCTGTTCTTTAGTTAAAACTGGTACTTTATTTTCGGCCATATTTCTTCTTTCTATCTATTCTAGTAGTATTATCAGTCCATATCAAGACTAACAATGATTTCAAAGAGAATTTTAGGGTGTTTACTTTTTGTTAAAAATCCGATTGCAAATTCAGTCATTTTTGTTGTACTATTCTTTGCACAATTCAATGTTTTTATCAAAAACTTACCCTTATACTTTTCTTTAACTTGATTCGACATTTGCTCTGCAATCATCTCGGAAGTCGCTTGAATATCGTTAGAGATGAAAGTAAAATCTTCTTCAATATTTTCTTTCAAGATTTCATTGACAATCTTTTTCTTGAATCTCTTTTCATAGATTAAAGAAAGTAAACTAACCAAAGATAATGGTAGAAGGACAGTTGAGGTGAATAAGTAGTCAATCACTTCAGCCTTCCACAAAAGAAAACCAATGATTGCAAGACCAATCGCATTGTTTGTCAAACGTTTGGGATTTATATATTTATGTGGTTCATCA
>ERZ773027.1210-NODE-1210-length-14176-cov-5.819843_pt1 | contig 14176 bp, 14 predicted proteins | sample MGYA00511032_ERZ773027 | MGnify/ENA primary metagenome ERZ773027 (study PRJEB29015, sample SAMEA2738138) | human oral metagenome | biome: human oral; feature: human-associated habitat; material: saliva | place: China | collected 2190 ... | reverse complement strand
AGCCGTGGCGCGTGGAGGTATTCATCCCGATGCTCATCGGCTCGAGCTGGTGCCCTAGGACCAGGTGTGTACGAGGATTGAAGGCGTAGGCAGCGTAGATATCGCAGAAGGTGACCCGCTGACCGGCGTAGTTGACATCCACACGTCCCGACCACTTACCATAGCTGGAGAAGACTCCAAGGCGGGCCTGCGTGATCGAGGTACCCCCTGCCATACGGAAGGGCTCTACGCTCCCGCCACTTGCTGCAGGACCGGTGGCGTAGGAGAAGTTGGACTTATTGACCGGGGAGAAGGCTGCCACATCAAGGGTGATACGCCCATCGACACCAAGGGTAACGTCCTCGGGCTGACCGAGGCGAAGACCTATAGCCGTCTGGGCGGAGACTTCTGGGGAAGAGAGGAGGCTACCCCCTAGGATAGCCAAAGCGATAAGCGAGTAGTTCTTGCTTCTATTCGACGATCTCATTAGAGCGAACGTAATACGTACCTAGTTACTAGCACAGGCAAAGATAGCCTTTTCGTGCTACAAAGGCGGTACGAGCACCCCTATATATATGGTATCCCCACGGACGAGGGAGGGAGCTCAGGCTACCTCGGCTCATCCGTGGGGATGCTGTATATAGACTAGGGGGAGATGCCCTAGAGCTCGATCGTGAAGGTCATCACTTCACCCGTCTGGGGATAGAAGCCACGCAGGAGAAGCGAAGCACGGCGAGAGCGACCATAGCTACCTGACTTGTCGAGGGCAGCGACTGCCTGATTGAGGTCACGCAGGGAGCGTAGAGGCGTGTCGTTGGCCGTCAGGAGGATGAAGCCCTCACGTACGCCGGCCTTCTTCAGCGCCCCAGAGCGGAGCGACTCGACGACGAGGCCGTAGGAGAGGCCGTAGTTACGCAGTTCGCCGGCACTTAGTTCCTTGAGGCTTGCTCCGAGACGGCTATCGGCGTCGGAGGAAGCACTCTTCTGAAGGAGCTTGGAGCCACCCTCCTTATTGCGTAGCGTTACCCTGAAGGTCTTCTCCGAGCCCTTGCGGTTCACCGTCACAGACACGGTATCTCCGGGGCGGAAGCGAGAGATCTGCTCCTGGAGCTGAGCGAAGGAGATGATGCGATGCCCATCGATGGCGGTGATCACGTCGCCCTTCTCTAGACCGGCGGCCAGTGCGGCACTGATCTCGGCGAAGTCAGCTACGTAGAAGCCTTCGTTGACCTTGAGTCCTTCCTTCTGGACCAGTTCGCTGGTGACATCTGCCCCCACGACGCCGAGCATACCACGCTGTACGGTGCCGTACTTCTTGATATCGGAGACGACCTTAGCGGCGATATTGATAGGCACTGCGAAGGAGTAGCCGGCATAGTTACCCGTCTGCGAATAGATCATCGTATTGATCCCGACGAGTTCGCCCGAAGCGTTCACTAGAGCGCCCCCGCTATTACCGGGGTTGACGGCAGCGTCGGTCTGGATGAAGGAGGCCACACCGAGCTGATCCCCCGAGGCAGCAGGACGGGACTTAGCGCTGACGATCCCAGCGGTGACGGTGCTGGTGAGGTTGAAGGGGTTCCCCACGGCGAGCACCCATTCGCCCAGGCGAAGGTTGTCGGAGTTACCGAAGGGGATCGTCGGCAGATCCTTAGCCTCTACCTTGATCAGAGCGATGTCACTCGAGGGGTCAGAGCCGACGAGCTTCGCCTTGAAGGTACGGTTGTCATGTAGGGTCACGGAGAGTTCGTCCCCACCGTCGACGACGTGGTTATTGGTCATGATGTAGCCATCGTTGCTGATGATGACACCGGAGCCGTAGCCCACGACGGGTTCGCTACGACGGCTTCCACGAGGATCGCCTCCGAAGAAGAATTCAAAGGGATCGATCATCTGCTGCTCCTGTACCTGTTGGGTCTTCTTTACCTTGATGTGAACGACCGCCTTGACCGAATTCTCGGCAGCGGGCGTCAGGTCGGGGGCGTTGCCTAGCTGACGGGAGCCGAGAGCGTAGGCGGTGTTTTGGAATCCATATTCGCTGGCCGAGGTGACGCCCTCGGGAGCGAAGCTTGAGTCATAGGCTACAGGGGCCTTGCCACTGCGAGCCATCATATGTACGGTCGTAGCTGAGGCGACGACACTTACTGCTACCAAACCTAGGATAGCCATGGATTTCTTCAATACCTTGCTCATAAGTCGTTATGTATAGCGTTAATTCTACTGGTTCGAGCGTCACCTACCCCACTTCGGGGCGGAAGGGTTTCGCTCAGCATGCCTCGTAATGAACGAGGAGGGAGCGTCGACATATATATACGAGTCTCCTCCCCCTGCTAAATAAGAGGCAAAAGCGATGCCATAGTTTAATACCAGACTAATTCCCTCCCTTTTTTCTGACAAAATGTGCCATTTCTGTCATACTCTCCCATGACTTCCGGAGTAAGGGAAGCGAAGGTCTCTACACCCCCACCTCATGCCTCCAAAATAAAACCTACGGTAGGTCGTCGATGCGACCCACGGTAGGTCGTCATCACGACCTACTGTAGGTTTTTTCGGCGACCTACCGTAGGGTCCTTTTTGACCCCTCCAGAACCCGCTTCCCAAGCGACTTCTAGGAGGGGGTATTTTCGCACCGTCCAGCGAAGGGACAGAGCGAGCATCGATCCCGAAGACAATAGCCCTCGTGAAGCTCTAGCAGTGCCTGTGACTCCAGCACCGTCCTCGGGGTAAGTCCCGCCTCGGCGAAGAGGCGGGTGACGTGATTCTCTTCGGCCGGGAGACTCTCGATGAGCTGGAGGGGCGAAGGCTCATCCCTCAGCTCTTGGTAAGCCACTCGCCACGCCCGTCGGTAGGGCAAGAGGGCGTTGATCGCCAGGCTAGCGCACGCTCCGAGGCTGAGGCCTCCATCCCCACGCCACTTCCCGCCACACCAAGCCTCATCGAGGGGATGGTGTAGGAGGCGGTGAAGCGCTTGGAGGGTGGAGACATGCTGGAGCTCCTCACCCAAGAGGTCGACCTTCGTCAGCAGTGAAGCCAGCTGAAGGAGGCGGTATTCGGGGAGGTTCGTTGGGCGGGTGCGAGCCCGACGAAAGGTACCTGCGGGGAGGGGCTCTAGGCTGTACTTATGCTGGAGGAAGGCGAACTCCTCCCGACAGCGCTCCCGTCGCTCACCCTCGGGGAGATAGCCGAGGAGGCCTGCAGTCCCTAGGAGGAGCGCCTCGAGTTGGAGGAGCTGATCTCGGTGCTTCTGCAGTAGGTGAAGGGGCAGACGGAAGGCAAGGCGCTCCATCGCATCATTGTTGAGTCCGAAGCCCAGATACCGTACGAAGAGGGCATAGAGCGCCTGACCCCAGTCGCCCGACGAGCGGTGACGAAGGGCTTCTACCAGCCCAGCCTTCCGCCCCAGACGTGCACGATAGAGGCAGGCGAGCCACGTGCGACGGAGGTCTTCCGACACCTGCCTTAGCCCCTCCGTACAGGGGAGCATCGTCTCCCCTACGTACCCGAGGCTCGGCTCCCGAGGGAGCGCTTCGGGTATCATCAGGAGGCAGGTAGGCATCTCCTCTCCAGCAGGGTGCTGGACGGCACGATTGTCCAGCTCCACGACGTGCAGGATCACCGAGCGGTAGGCAGGATCTTCGTCGTGCCCGTGCTGGTACCACTGGCTCGAGGCGTGGTGGATCTCCACACAGCCGACCCACAGGAGGTCATCGATCTGGATCTTCGCCCCGAAGAAGTCGGGACCAGCATGATGATTGAGCACCCCGGGGTCGATGACCTCGATGCGAGCATCTCGGAGACCACCCATAGGGATTAGGCGAGCCCACAGACGACGGGCCCATATATAGTGGAGGAAGGCTTCCATGGTAGACGAGGGTGAGGGCTTGGGGTGTAGAGCACCTCAAGGCGAGATCTTAGGGCTGAGGGATCAGCCCGTGACTAGCTCAGAGTAAGCGGGGAACTGGGGGAGGAAGGTGTAGGTCATCTCGTCGTAGTCGATCTGGCAGACGAGATGTTCGATACCATTACTTAGGACGAGGTAGGGGACACGGAGCACATAGTTGTAGCGGACGATCTGCTGAAGCACCGCCTCGGAGAGTGGGATGTGTGGCGCCTTGTACTCCAGGATCATCTGCGGGCGAAGTGACCGATCATAGAGCAGGGTATCACAGCGCTTGGTCGTCGCCCCGAGCTGGAGGCCCACTTCATTCTGCATCAGTTCTTTCGGGTAGCCTCCTTCGTCCAGGAGGAAGTGGACGAAGTGCTGACGTACCCACTCCTCAGGGGTGAGACGGACGAACTTACGACGTAGCTCATCATAGATGTAGGGCTTCCCATCACGACGGGTCAGACGTGCGGGATACTTCGGGAGATTTAGCTCGATCATGACTATCTTTGTACCTAGGTCTTCGTGGGTACCAACCCCTACGAAGGTACATATTTATCGTAGAGATGCCCACGTACGACGACATTATACGAGCCCTCAAGCAGCGACGCCCTCAGCGGGTCTACCTCCTGACGGGCGACGAACCCCTCTTCATCGATCAGATCGCTTCCTTCGCCACCTCGCACCTCATACCCGAGGAGGAGCAGGACTTCAACCAGACGATCCTCTACGGAGGAGACGTCTCTGCTCGGGATATTCTCCTCGAGGCACTGCGCTTCCCGATGATGGGGAGCCAAGTGCTCGTGCTCGTACGTGAAGCCCAGCAGGTACGTGACCTAGATCAGCTCGCTCCACACCTCTCGGAGCTCCCCGAGAGCACCTGTCTCATCCTCTGCTACAAGAAGAAGGCAGACAAGCGCAAGGCCCCCCTATACAAATCTGCCAGCGCCCTCGATGCCGTCTACGAGTCCCCACGGATGTACGACTCGAAGATCCCTGACTTCATCATCAAGAGCTTCGCTGCTCGTCAGCTGAGTATCGACCCTCGTACAGCTCACCTCATGGCTGATGCTACGGGCAACGACCTAGAGAAGATCCTTCAGGAGATCGACAAGATCGCCATCGCCACCTCCGGCAAGACACGCACCATCACCCCAGAGCTCATCGAGTACTATGTCGGCATAAGTAAGGAGTACAACAACTTCGAGCTCCTCTCCGCCCTCCTACGCCGAGATGCGGGGCGAGCCTACCGCATCGCCTTCTACTTCGCCGCCAATGAGCGCAATCATCCCATCCAGATGACCCTCTCGACGCTCTTCGGCTTCTTCTCGAACCTGATGGCTGTCTATTACCTCCCCAACCCGCAGGAGCAGAGCATCGCCGCCCTCCTCGGGGTGCAGGCCTTCGTCGCCCGAGACTATGATCTGGCTCGACGGAACTACTCCGCCGCTCAGACCTTCGCTATCATCCATCACCTACGGCTCGTCGACGCCTATTCCAAGGGGGTAGATGCCTCCATCCCCAGCTCGGAACTCTACTCCGAACTCATATCCCGTATCCTATCGGCCTAGCCATGCAGCGCAAGCAATACGTCCAGGACTTCATCGCCCACACACGACGCAATATCTTCCTCACCGGCAAGGCAGGCACGGGGAAGACTACCCTCCTTCACTACATCCGAGAGCATACCTACAAGAGCTGTATCATCGCTGCTCCTACGGGCATCGCAGCGCTGAATGCCGGGGGTACGACCCTGCACTCCCTCTTCCAGCTCCCCATAGGCTCCTTCATCCCCGACTCGATGGCTCAGCTCCCATCGACCCCATCCCAGCTCTTCGTCACCCCGAGGGACTTCCGTCGGCATGTACATCTGCAGGAGCGGAAGATCCGCCTACTTCAGGCACTGGAGCTCCTGGTGATCGACGAGGTGAGTATGCTTCGTGCCGACACACTGGACCTCGTGGATCTGGTCCTGAGAAGTGTGCGCCGTAGTCCCCTACCCTTCGGTGGGGTGCAGGTGCTCTTCATCGGGGATCTCCTCCAGCTTCCACCCGTGGTGAAGCCTCAGGAGTGGAGCGTGCTCAGCCAGTACTATCCCAGCCTCTTCTTCTTCCACGCACAGGTACTACAGCGGTATCCGCCCCTCTACATCGAGCTGACGCATGTCTATCGTCAGGAGGATGAGCGCTTCATCGGTCTGCTGAATCACCTGCGCTACAGCCAGCTCACGGGAGACGATCTCGCTTGGCTGAAGAGTCGGGTGCGTCCCACCTTCGACCCAATAAAGAACGAGGGCTATGTGACCCTGACGACGCACAACGCCCGTGCCGATGAGATCAACCGCAAGGCACTTGAGGCCCTGCCCGGTGCCTACCAAGACTATCACGCTCGCATCGCTGGGGACTTCCCCGAGCACCTCTATCCCCTAGAGCCGATGCTCCGCCTGAAGATCGGGGCTCGAGTGATGATGATCAAGAACGACACCCAGCAACCCCGACGCTTCTACAACGGTATGCTGGGCACTGTCGAAGAGATGACGGATAAGAAGCTCTTCGTACGGCTGGAGGACGGCGAACTACTAGACGTACCGCTCTACTCCTGGGAGAATGCCCGATACCAACTCAACGAACAGACGGGCGACACCGAGCCAGACATCCAGGGCGTCTTCAAGCACTTCCCCGTTCGCCTAGCATGGGCCATCACCATCCACAAGAGCCAAGGTCTTACCTTCGACCGAGCGGCCATCGACCTCGAGGCGGCCTTTGCTTCGGGACAGGCTTATGTAGCACTCTCCCGTCTACGCTCTCCTGAGGGACTGGTCCTACTCTCCCCACTCAGCTCAGAGACTCTAGCTGTGCCGAGCCTCATCACCGACTATGAGAAGACCCAGTCCAGCGACACAGAGCTCGAGCAAATCCTCTCGAGCGACAAGCTCAGTTATTGGGAGGGAGAGACGATCTCTGCCTTCAATTGGTCTACGATCTCCGACCTCTACCGCCAGCATGCCTACAGCTATCGTATCGAGAGCGACCGCAGTAAGAAGAGCGCCTTCGGGGACTGGGCGCTGGAGCAGTCTGCTCGTATGGATGAGCTCCGAGGGGTAGCGGACCGGTTCATCCTCCAGCTCCACAGCCTCTATGCGGGGGGCGAGGCAGCTCTACCTCAGATCGCACGGCGTGTCGAGGAGGCTACCCGCTACTTCCTCCCTCGCTGGCGTCAGCTCTTCTCCAGCCTGATGGAGACACAGCATCAGGTGCGAGGCATGAAGAAGGTGAAGGAATTCATCGCTGAGCTCGACCTCCTCTACGGCCAGACCGTCCGACAGGTACGAGCCCTGCTGCGCATCAAGGGGAGCATGCAGTCCCTCTCCACGGGCCTCTATCCCGACAGACAGACGATCCAGATCGAGGAGCGCCTAGAGGCATGGCTCAAGGAGGCGAAGGCCGAGGTGAAGATCCCCTACGTCGTCCCCGGCGAAGAAGGCCCGACGAGCAAGAAGACCGCCAAGGAGAAGAAGGCGAAAGAGCCCCGCATCTCGACGCAGGAGAAGACCCTAGAGCTCCTCCGCTCGGGGCTGACACCGCTGGAGGTAGCCAGCGAACGAAGCCTGAGCATAGGCACGATCTACGCCCATATCGCCCAGCTCCTCGAGCAGGGACTCCTCAGTGACGAGGAGGCGCTCATCTCCCCAGAGAAGCTCGAGGAACTCTCGCCCTACTTCGCCGAGATGGACGAAGCAGCGGGCCTCAAGCCCATCTACGAAGCGACCTCAGGACGCTACGACTACCACGAGCTCCGGCTCTACCTCTCGGCCTATCGTCACCGACGACGGAAGTAGGCTGAGCGATACGGCACGGGCTGACGTCTCTCGAGGCGTCAGCCCGTGCCGTAAAAACAGAGGTCTTGGGAGGGGTCAAAAAGGGATCTACGGTAGGTCGCCGAAAAAACCTACAGTAGGTCGCAAGGACGACCCACAGTAGGTCGTCGAGGCGACCTACCGTGGGTCGTTTTTCACCCCCTTCGAAGTGCCTCGGAGAAAGGGCTTACGGAGGCCTCCGAAGCCGAGGTAAGAGAATTGACGTTTCCATGGTAGGAAATTAGCCTTTTTCATTATCTTTGGTAGGCGCTATATCCCTCACATCTCAAGGCGCTATGACTATTATGAAGCCGTTCAGCCAACTAGCCATCCGCATCTTCAAGGAGGCCATCCACGAGTACGAACTCCGGGGCAGTGTCGATACCCCCTGTTCGGGCAATCCTTACCCAGCACACACCATCGAGCACGACCTCTTCCGCAAGAACTGGATCGACAACGCCCAGTGGTGTCTCGAGGACATCATCCGAGACCCTGAGATCGATCCCGTCGAAGCGCTCAAGATCAAGCGTCGTATCGACCGAAGCAATCAGGAGCGTACCGATCTGGTCGAGCTCATCGACAGCTTCTTCTTCACCCAGTTTGCCGACGTCAAGCCTCTACCCGATGCCAAGATCAACACCGAGAGCCCAGCGTGGGCCATCGACCGACTCTCCATCCTCGAGCTGAAGATCTACAACATGGACAAGGCCGTCAAGAGTGCAGGCTCCGACGAAGCACTTCGGGAGAAGTGTAGCTCCAAGCTACAGGTCCTCCTCGAACAAGAGCGAGATCTCTCCACAGCCATCGATGAGCTCCTGGAGGATATCACCGCAGGGCGTAAGTACATGAAGGTCTACAAGCAGATGAAGATGTACAACGACCCCGAGCTCAACCCCATGCTCAAGGGTCAGACGCTCTAGCCTCACCCCCCTTCCAGTCCCTAGCGAATCTCTCCACGTGGCTCGATATCTCATCATCCGCCTCTCGGCCATGGGCGACGTAGCGATGCTCATACAGGTGCTCTATGCCGTGGCACGAGCCAACGAGCAGCACGAGTTCATCCTCCTGACCCAGCCCTTCCTGACGGAGCTCCTCCTGGACGCCCCTGACAATGTCGAGGCGATGGCTATAGACATACGCCGGGAGGAGCATAGCTTCCTCGGGCTGGTGCGCTATGCCCAGCGTCTGAGACGTGAGCACTTCGACGCCGTGCTGGATCTACATGATGTGCTCAGGACGAAGTGTCTCCGTGGCTTCCTTCGCCTGACGGGTGTCCCCTGCCAGCATCTAGTGAAGCCCCGACGGGAGCGTAGACGACTCGTCGCCGACGACCCCAAGAAAGACCTCACTCCCCTACCGCCGATGTGGAGCCTCTACCAGCAGGTCTTCAGATCGGCGGGACTTACTGTCCCCGAGGGCATCCCGCCCGTAGCTATCCATCCGTCGATACGCTCCACCTTCGAGCGCCTTCACCCTGAGCTCCTCTCACGAGGGAGCGAGCGGATCCGCCTCGGTATAGCACCCTTCGCCTCCACTCCCGCCAAGACCTACGACCTCGGACTCATGCTTCAGGCTGTCCGTCAGCTAGAGGAGACCGAGCGCTTCGAGATCTTCCTCTTCGGAGGGCGAGGCAGGGAGCAAGCTACCCTCGAGGAATGGGCTCTAGGGCGCCAGCATCTACGCTCGGTAGCCGGACAGCTCGACCTCTCCAACGAGCTCATCCTCATGGCCTCCCTCCGGGCGATGATCTCGATGGATAGCGCCAACATGCATCTAGCCTCACTCGTCGGCACCCGGGTCTTCTCCGTCTGGTGCTGTACGCACCCCGCAGCGGGCTTCCTAGGTATCGGTCAGCGCTGGGAAGACTGTCTTCAGCCCGAGGATGCTCCACGTAGACCGTGCAGTATCTTCGGTAACAACAAGCGCTGCCATACGGGGGAGCACTTCGCCTGCTCTCGAGCCTTAGCACCCGAGCATATCGTCCAGGCGGTCACCTCTCTCCTAGAGGACTAGGGGATCCTCTGCAGAAGCTCCCGCCCCTACCCCACCCGCATTTTATCTACGAATGAAACTAAGAATCAACAAGCTCATCAGCGATGCAGGCTTAGGCTCGCGTCGTGATGTCGAGGAATACATCCGCCAGGGTCGTGTCAAGATCAATGGGCGGCGTGCCCAGCTCTCCGACCTCGTCTCGGAGACGGATACAGTCTTCTTCGACGAAGTAGACCTCCCTGTCAAGGAGCTCCTCCAGGAGCATGCTGCCGAGGAGAAGCTCCAGAGCAAGCTCAAGAAGGACAGTGAGCGCCCCCGCTCTAAGGACCGTCGTAGTGAGCGTGCCGAGAGTCAGCGCCTCCAGGCAGCGCCCAAGAGTGCCGCCCTACGCAAGACCAGCAAGAACAACCCCGAGAACAAGCGTCAGCACCAGGCTCGTCTCTCTGGCTGGGGCGATGAGGAAGACACCTTCGACGAGCGCCTCCTACGGCATCACAATAGCGGTCGTCGTGGCAGTGCTCGCTCCGAGCGCCCTAGGCAACGCCCTCAGGGTCGCTTCCGCTCCTACGATGATGAAGACTAACATGCTACCCCCTGCCGATGAAAGCCTATATCGTACGCCACACCTCCGTCCTCTGGGACGGCAATGAGACCTGCTATGGGGAGACCGACATCGATGTGCGCCCCACCTTCGCTGAGGAAGCCGAGGTGACGCTCCGTGCACTCCGTGGGCTCAGCTTCGATGCTGTCTTCTCCTCCCCTCTACAGCGAGCCCGTAAGCTCGCCTCCTACTGCGGTCACCCCGAAGCCCTCCTAGATGATCGGCTCAAGGAGATGAACTTCGGCCTCTGGGAGGGACGTCCCTGGGTGGAGATCATCCGTGATGAGCCCGTCGACGAGTTCTTCGCTCGCTACATCGAGCACCCTACCCCCGAAGGCGAATCTCTGGTGATGCAGTACAGCCGTGTAGAGGACTTCCTTCGGGAGAAGCGCCGTGAGGGACTGGGGCAGATCCTCGTCTTCTGCCACGGCGGTGTGATCAACTGCGCCCGGGCTCTGGCTGGTACTACACGTCTGGTCGACGCCTTCGCTACCCTCCCCGACTTCGGCTCGGTCACCGAGCTGGACTTCTCCAAACTTTGACTCCGAGGTATTTGTTCACGCCGTGATGAACAAATGCACGCTTTTCCTCCTTTTCTATGTGTAGTCCCTGGGGGATCCTCCCCAAGAGAAGCCTCTGGGACTACTCTATCACGGTTCACTATTTTATCACGATTATCAAGATTAAAGAGCTCTTATGAAGTTCACTGAAAGAATGCAATCTGCCATCAATGAGCAGATCAATTTTGAGATGTTCTCCGCGAACACGTACCTCTCCATGTCCGCTTACTTCGCTCAGCAGGGCCTCGATGGCTTTGCTCACTGGTTCTTCCAGCAGTACCGCGAGGAGCTGGAGCACGCTGAGGACATGATGCGCTATGTCATCTCCCGTGGCGGGCGTGTAGAGATCAAGGCGGTTGATGCCGTAGAGACCAGCTTCTCCTCCGCACTAGAGATCGCCGAGAAGACCTATGCGCATGAGTGCCTCGTCTCTGAGAAGATCGAAGCCCTCGTACGCCTCGCAGCCGAAGAGAAGGATATGCCTTCTCAGGACTTCTTCTGGAAGTACATCCGTGAGCAGGTCGAAGAAGAAGCTAACGCTACGACCCTCATCGATCGCATCCGTCTCAGCGAAGGACATTCGCTCCTCTTCCTGGATAAGGAACTGGGAGAGCGCAAGTAGTCCCCCGGGCCTAGCCCTTAGAGACATCGAGCTACCAAGCTACCCCTTCGCTGGGGAGCTTGGTAGCTCTTTCCATTTCCCCTCGGTACTTCACCCCTATTTCTCACCTTTCCACGGGTGAAGACCCTCCCCTTGGTATCATATTTGCACACGCCCTAGTAGCGCCTCCCCTCCCTCGTGAGTCAGCGGGGCGCTCCAGCCTACCTATGCACCCCCTCAGGGCGTGGGTAAGCTCTCTGTACTAAGTAAATAACAATACATGATATGAGTGAAGAAATCAAAGATCCCCAGCTAGTAGATGAGACGAAGCTCCCCGAAGAGGAGACAAATTGTCAGTCAAACACCTCTCCCAACGCTGAGGGTGAAGAATTGGCGGACACTACGCCCGATGCACTATCCTCAGAAGAGCAGCTCCAGAGCGAACTCGACAAGCTCAAGGATACACATGTACGCCTCGTAGCCGAATACGACAACTACCGCAAGCGTACCCTCAAGGAGAAGAGCGAACTGATCCGTAGCGGAGGAGAGAAGGTACTGACCGAACTGCTCCCCGTCGTCGATGACCTCGACATCGCCCTACAGAACCTCGACAAGGCCACTGACCTCGATGCGCTGAAGGAAGGCATGCATCTGATCTATGCTAAGTTCGCAGACTTCCTGAGCCGTCAGGGCGTCACCCCCATCACTACCGAGGAAGCTCCCTTCGACGAAGAGCTCCACGAAGCGATAGCCACCTTCCCCGCTCCCAGCGAAGAGCTCAAGGGTAAGATCATCGACTGCGTGAAGAAGGGCTACAAGCTCCATGACAAGGTCCTTCGCCATGCCTCCGTCGTCGTCGGACAGTAATAGCTAAGCGAGATCGATCTATGGCACAGAAAAGAGATTACTATGAAGTCCTAGGCGTATCGAAGGGCGCTTCAGCCGATGAGCTGAAGAAGGCCTATCGTAAGCTCGCCATACAGTATCACCCAGACAAGAACCCTGGAGACAAGGAAGCCGAAGAGAAGTTCAAGGAGCTTGCCGAGGCATACGATGTACTCAGCGATCCCGAGAAGCGCCAGCGCTATGACCAGTTCGGTCATGCAGGTGTCGGCGGTAGCGCCTCTAGCGGAGGTGGCTTCAGCGGTGGAGGTATGTCCATGGAGGACATCTTCAGTCGCTTCGGAGACCTCTTCGGCGGAGGAGGCTTCGGTGGCTTTGGGGGGTTCGGTGGCTTCGGCGGTGGTGGCGGAGGCCGTCAGGTACTCCGTGGCACTGACCTGAGGGCACGAGTACGCCTCACCCTCGAGGAAATAGACAAGGGGCTCGAGAAGAAGCTCAAGCTCAAGAAGCAAGTACCCTGCTCCCACTGTCACGGCGATGGTACGATGGAGTCCGACGGCAAGCAGCAGTGCTCTACCTGTCACGGCTCTGGGGTGGTCATCTCCGCCCAGCGTAGCATCTTCGGCATGATGCAGACCCAGTCCGTCTGTCCTACCTGTGAGGGTACGGGTGAGGTGATCACCAAGCCCTGCTCCTTCTGTAAGGGTAAGGGTACGCAGATCGGTGAGGAAGTCGTCTCCTTCCACATCCCTGCCGGGGTGGCCGAAGGCATGCAGTTCAGCATCCAGGGTAAGGGGAACGCTGCTCCCCGAGGTGGTGTCCCTGGCGACCTACAGGTCGTCATCCACGAGGAGGAAGATCCTAACCTCATCCGCAATGGCAATGACCTGATCTACAACCTCCTCATCTCGGTCGCTACGGCGGCTCAGGGTGGTACGGTAGAGGTACCTACCATCGGGGGGAAGGCTCGTGTGAATATCGCCGCCGGCACCCAGCCTGGTAAGGTCCTTCGCCTACGTGGTAAGGGTCTACCTTCGGTCAATGGCTACGGCAAGGGCGACCTCTTGGTCAATGTCAATGTCTTCATCCCTAAGCTCAGCGAGAAGGAGAATGAAGAGGTCCTGAAAGGTATGTCCTCCGAAGCCTTCCAGCCCACAGAAGAGGCTCGTCGGGAGATCGACAAGCACTACCGCCAGATGCTTCGATAGCACCCAGGCAAAAACAAATAAAGTCCGCCCGAGCGCCCCACGTGGGTACTCGGGCGGACTCTTTTGTACCCAGAGTGAAGGGAGGGGGGCACTAGCTTGGCGAGAGGGATAGCCCTTCTCCCCACATTTATACACCCCGATCAGAGACCACCCCAAGGTGGTCTCCAAAAGGGACCCATTCATGGGTCGTAAGAGGACCCCATTCATGGGTCACCCGAGCGACCCATGAATGGGTGACTACAGGGAGCTATGATGGGTATCTCTTTTTCCCAGCCAGAGAGGGTGCTTCTCCTGCATCTAGGGGGAAGAAAGAAGTCCGCCCGACTTCCCACATGGGAGGTCGGGCGGACTCTATTTAATTGGTGTGAGCCTGAGGGCTTACTTCGACTGCTCGAGAGCGAGGGTGCGTGAAGGCTGGTCGCAGAACTCGGGATCACCGTAGAACTGGATAGGACCAGGGTAGATGAAGCAGGTATCCTTAGCCCACTCAGCACGGTGTGCAGCGAAGAAGGCGAAGGGCTTGCCCTGAAGGTCGACAAGAGCCTTCTGGATGACAGGCTTCATCTCACCATGACGGCGCTCCATGTTCATCATCATCGTCGTGGGGATACCACCAGCTATCCACTCAGAGGCAGGCGCCGTGAGGTTCTGCA
>ERZ773027.1199-NODE-1199-length-14332-cov-7.982769_pt1 | contig 14332 bp, 13 predicted proteins | sample MGYA00511032_ERZ773027 | MGnify/ENA primary metagenome ERZ773027 (study PRJEB29015, sample SAMEA2738138) | human oral metagenome | biome: human oral; feature: human-associated habitat; material: saliva | place: China | collected 2190 ... | reverse complement strand
AAAGTAAAAGGACCAGCAGAAAAATATAGACAATCAACTGGATAAGAAGCGGATATCGTTTCATTTCCCCTCTCCTTTTTTAAATTGTCGAGGTGTCAGCCCGACTACCTGCTTGAAGCGCTGAGAAAAATAGTTCATATCGTCAAAACCAACCTGCTCTGCTATTTCATAAATCTTCAAATCTGTGGTCAGGAGTAAGAGCTTTGCTTTTTTCATCCGCTCTTGGATCAGATAATCCTGAAAAGGCAAGCCTAATTCTTTTTTGATAAGAACACTTAGGTAGGACGGACTAAATCCCAATTGGAAAGCCAAACTTTTCAAGCTTAATTCTGAATCAGCTAGACGCGCGTGAATAGCCTCTTCCAACTCAGAGTGCTGTCCCTGATCGACCAAGTTTTGAATCTGGGCTTTTTTACGTTCCTGATCAAGTTTAGTCTGCACCTTGGCCAACATCTCCTCGACATCATCCTTGGAAAATGGCTTAAGAAGATAGTCATCTGCACCTAGCTTAATGGCCGTCCGAGCATAATCAAAGTCATCATAGCCCGTCAGAAAAACGATATGACACTTAGGAGCTTGGTCTCTGACTAGCTTGGCCAGTTCGAGACCGTTCATCTGTGGCATATTGATATCGGTCAGCAGGATGTCAGCAGGATTTTCCTGAAATTTCTGCCAAGCTTCTATTCCATTTTCAGCCTGGGCAATAACTTGCATACCAAACTGTTCATAGTTTACCAAGGACGCAATCCCCTGTCTTACCAGATACTCATCCTCTACAATCATAATTGAATACACAAGATTCAACTCCTTATTTATACTGGATTTATTATAGCAAATTTTCAATCAAAATGCTCTTAAACATAATCCAAAAGATAACCGTAGCCCTTCTCTTCCATCTCAGCTTTTGGAATGAACTTAATTGACAGACTATTGATGCAATAGCGCAAGCCGCCCTTGTCCTTAGGGCCGTCAGTGAAAACATGGCCCAGATGCGAATTTCCAACCCGACTGCGAACTTCCGTCCGAGTCATGTTGAAACTCTTGTCTTCCTTGTAAGTCGCTACATCTGGACTGATAGGACGGGTGAAACTTGGCCAACCGCAGCCAGAGTCAAACTTATCCTTTGATGAAAAAAGAGGCTCTCCCGTCACCACATCTACGTAGATACCCGCTTCGAACTTATCCCAATAGCGGTTAGAAAAGGCGCGCTCTGTGTCATTCTTTTGCGTAACTGCGTATTCTTCTGGCGAAAGCTTAGCCTTAATCTCTTCATCGCTAGGCTTAGGATAGCGACTAGCTTCGATAACAGGATAAGCAGCTTGATTGACATCGATATGGCAATATCCATTAGGATTCTTTTTTAGGTAATCCTGATGATAATCTTCTGCCTTGATAAAGTTTTTCAGAGACTCTTTTTCAACAGCCAAAGGCTTGTCATATTTCTTAGCTACTTCATCAAAAACTTGATTGATGGTATCAAGATCAGCTTCGTCCTTATAATAGACACCTGTCCGATACTGGGTGCCCTGATCATTTCCCTGCTTGTTTTTGGAAGTTGGATCAATAATGCGGAAATAATGTAGTAAGATTTCTTTGAGAGATATTTTTTTTACGTTATAGGTAATTTTTACCGTCTCAGCGTGACCAGTTTGGGAAACTAATTCATATTTGGTCGTGTCACCCTTACCATTTGCATAGCCGGACTCAGCATCCAGTACACCTGGCACGCGAGAAAAGTACTCCTCTACTCCCCAGAAACAGCCGCCAGCCAGATAAATCTCCCGTTTGTCCTCTTCCTTGACATCTTCTTTCTTTTGTTTAGTCACTTCTGTCTTGCTCATAGAGGCTTTCTTAATTTGCTCAATATTGGCCTGAGATGGGTTAATAGACATGGAGCTCTTGATTAAGAAAAATAGACCAAAACAGGCAAGCAAGCCAATTAAAACCAGAAAAATCTTCCATTTGCCTTCCATGTTCATTGCTCCTTTCTACTTGATTTCCTTTAGTGTTTTCTCAATATCTTCCTTACTCATGTAGCCCACATGAGTTTTAGCAAGTGAGCCATCACTATTGATAAAGAGAGCAGATGGGTAGGATCGAATACCGTATTCTTTCAGTAATTCTCCCTTAGTATCCATAAGAACTGGCATGTTCTTGTAATCCAAAGACTTGTACCATTCCTTGAAATCATCAGCAGACTTTTCTCCGTTAAAAGTCGGAGACACCACCGACAGGACAACATAATCTTTTCCTGATTGCTCCTTAGCCAAATCATTGGTATCTCCAAGGGTGGATAGACAGATAGAGCACCAAGAAGCCCAAAACTTTAGATAGACTTTCTTGCCTTTGAAATCAGACAGCTTGTAGGTCTTGCCGTCTACTCCTTGTAGACTAAAGTTCTTAGCCATCTTTGTAGCTTGATTAGAATTTGCCTTACTAGTCATGGAACTTTTATCATTTTTAGAAGCTTCCGAATTCATTTGCTGATTTGAGCAAGCTCCCAATAAGCCGACACAAAGCAGACTGGCAGTCAAAATCGATAGTTTCTTCATTATTTTCTTTCCTTTCAAAATAAGGAGAAAGCCGACAAAACTGACGACTTCCACCCTTATTGATAACTTTATTTTTCAGATGACATTTCAGATGAATCTTTCATCTCATCCTTCATGCTTGAGTCGCTTGATTTCATATCATCTTTCATGTCAGACTTGCTGTCGGACATCATAGAAGAGTCCTTCATCTCATCCTTTTTCATCTTGTCATCAGACATGCTAGAGTCTTTCATATCCTCCTTCTTCATGTCGTCTTTTTTCATATCCTCTTTCTTCATCATACTGCTATCATCCATCTTTTTCATGTCTGAATTTGACTTTTGACTGGAGCAAGCAGCCAAGGCGAAGATACTAAGAGTAGCCATTGTAAGGGTAGCGATTTTTTTCATGATATTTCTCCTTTAATTATATAATATTTATCCAAATAGCGATGCTAAAGCGTTTAGATTTCCGAGCATAAGCAAGATTCCCATGAGGATGATGAGTGCACCGCCGATTTTCTTAAGCGTTCCCATATAAGGTTTGAGTTTGGCAAAGCGCTGCAATACCCAGCCAGAAGCCAAAGCCATAGCTAGAAATGGAAGTGCTAATCCAAGTGTATAAACCAACATAAGCAAGCCTCCCTGGAGAGCGCCGTTACCGCCAGAAGCAGCAATTGCTAAAACAGAGCTCAGAACAGGTCCCACACAGGGCGTCCAACCAAAGCTAAAGGTGATACCCAAGAGAAAAGCGTTAAGAAAATCACTTCTTTTACTATTCTTTTTAAGTTGGATGCTCTTTTGCTTTTGCAGTTGCTGGATATTAATGATTCCCATCTGGTGAATTCCCAGTAGAATGACAATACCGCCCAGAACGTAGCGAAACCAAGGGGCATAGAGGACTTGTCCTAGAGCGCCAGCTCCATAGCCCAAAACTAAGAATACAGTTGATAAGCCAGCTATAAAGCAGAGCGTCTTAGCTAGACCATACCAGGAAATGTCTTTTCCCATAAACCGAACCGTTTTCGGCTGATCCGAATCCAGCAGAATTCCTACATAAACCGGCATAAGCGGTAAGATACAAGGGGAGAAAAAGGAAAGAATCCCCGCCAGAAAAACAGAAATAAAGAACAAAAAGCTTGCTGCCATTTCAAAAACCTCTCAATCATTTTTCTGACTATAGTATAAAATAAAAATCCCCCTAAAAATAGGGAGATCGATTTGAAAAAACTTGAATTTGATTTTATCTTTGCTAAATCAAGAATTGAAAACGTTCACCAATTGCTGTGGATTTATGTTAAGTTGAGAGTAAATGTAAAAGTGCTTCCTAGGCCACACTGGCTTTCGACCGTTATTTCCCCACCCAGCTGATGAGCCAACTCACGTGCAATAGCAAGACCCAGACCATGCCCGCCTGTCTTCATATTACGAGATGTTTCCACACGATAAAGGCGTTTGAAAATCTTATCCAAATCCTCAGGAGCAATACCTTGTCCTTCATCTTTTACACTTATTGTCAAGATTTGCCCAGTTAATTGAGCCACGACCTCAATTTTAGTTCCAGAGTCTGAGTACTTAAAGGCATTATTTAGCAAGTTGACCAAGATACGGGAAAGTTTATCGTAATGGCTCTTAATTTTCGCTGACTCAGGAGACACTTGAATGTAGATGTCTCGCTCCTCTTGCTCAATCAATAGTTGAAATTCACTCATGACCTCAATCAATAGCTGGTCTAGAAAGACTATTTCAGCTTCTCCATCTGATTCTATTCGAGGCTGGGCATTAAGAGTCAAAACATCCAATTCTTCCACCAGTTTATTCAAACGCTCTGTCTGACGGCTAATCGTGGTCAAGTAATGAATCTGCTCCTCTTCTTCGATCACTCCATCTAAAATCCCCTCCACAGTCGCCTGAATAGAGGTAATGGGAGTTTTAATATCGTGAGAAAGCTGGGCAATCATCATTCCTTTTTCTCGTTCACTTTCATCAAGCGATTCAAACGTTTCTTGCAAATTATGCGACATATCGTTAAAAGCCTGACCTAACTCTTGAAATTCGATAGGGCCCTTGGCGTCAATCTCTGTACTAAAATCCTTGTCAGCTATATTCTGAGCCTGTTTTTTCAGATGCCAAAGGGAAGAAAATACTGGCGATAAAAGAAAGAGACTGGCTGCCGCTCCTATAAAACTAGCAATCAAGGTCATTCCAACTAGGAAATAAATCTCACTTTTTACAATCAACATTCGCTGGACTGCCCAGAAAACGAGTAAAATCGTTAGTAGGCTAGAAATTAGGTACCCCACCAGAATGTAACTTTTTAATTTCATTTTATACCTCGTGCTCCTTCCATTTTATACCCCAGACCCCAGACAGTTTTGACGGCAGGAGTGTCTGAACTGGCATACTTGGTCAATTCCTGTCTCAGAGCATGGATATGAACATTAAGGGTATTGGTATCATCTACGAAGTCTTCCTGCCACACCTTCTCGTAAAGCTCCGTCTTTGAAAAAACTCTCTCAGGATTGCTAGCTAAAATCCAGAGCAGTTCAAAGGACTTCACTGTTAATTCCAAAAAATGCTTCCCGATGCGAACCTCATGAACCACATGATTCATCACCAAATCACCGAGCTCAATTTGTTCTGTCTCGTCCCCACGCTGAATACGACGCAAGATGTTATTTACTCTTAGAACCAGCTCGCGCGGACTGAAAGGCTTAGAGATAAAGTCATCCGCCCCCAAGCTCAAGCCATAAATCTTATCCTGCTCGCTGGTCTTAGCCGTTGTAAAGAGAAAAGGTTGATCAGGTGCGATAGACTGAACCTCACGGATAAAGTCATAACCGTCCATATTCGGCATCATGATGTCCGTGATGATCAAGTCAACAGATTTCTTTCGGAAAAGATCTAACCCCTCCACGCCATCTCGAGCCACTAAAACATGATAGCCAGCCTGCACAAGATAGCGCTTTTGGATATCTAGAATATCCATCTCATCATCAACGAGTAAAATTGTCTTTCCCATTTGCCAATCTCCTGATAAAAACAGTGTTATACTGGCTTTAGTATAACACTATTTTTAGTAATTTTTAAATGATTTGAACCTTAATCTTCTTGTTTTGCTTTCAAACCTAGAAGACTAAGAATTCCTGCCAAGGCTAGTCCAAAGAAACCAATGGTAGCTGTGGCTGTTTTAGCTTCACCAGTTTTTGGTAACGTAGGCTTATCATTTTTTTTCATCGTATCTGCCATCGGCTTAGAAGTTGGGTGTTCCCCCTTCACATCAGTCATGCGAATATCCACTTCCTTCGTACCCTTGGCTGTACTCATAGAATCTGTTGCAGAAGGCTTCTTATTCATCTGACCTTCTTTAGATGGTGTTGCAGAAGGCCTCTTATTCATTTGACCTTCTTGAGATGGTATTGTAGCCATTTCTTTTCCACGAAGCTGAATCGTTACTTGACGAGTCGCGATAAGATTTGTCAAATCTGGTTTGCCATCTTTAGCACCATAGACTTTGACAGTTGCTTGGTAAGCATATGTTCCATTAGCACGAAGCTGGTCGAGAAGGGCTTGCCCGTCTTTACCTGTAGTATTGCCGTTCAAATCCACTTCGTAGAAGTATTGACCCTTCGCTAAGCCTTCAAGTGGCAAGAGGGCTGGATTGTTAGCTGTTCCATTATCTGACCAAGGTGCCTTGTCAGAAGATTTGAGCAAGAGACGCGTCAACATACCATCTCCACCGAAAGCTTCATACGGAATGACTTGATTGACACCAGCCAAGAATGGACCAGGAACGTTCGCTTTTTCTAAGTAGCTAGCTGGGACGTCTACTGAGTCCTTAGTATTTTCTTCAACTCCTTTTTTAACTTCATCTTGAGTCGTTACTGATTGAGGAGTAGTCGCTTCAGTGTCCTGTTTTGAAACTACATCAGGAGTTGCCACTGGCTTAACTTCTTCTTTGGGTTTGCTAACTTCTGGCATAACCTCTTCTTCTTTTGGTTTTGCAGCTTCTTCATTAGGATCTGAGCTAGACTTGTCTGTAGAATTAGTCTCATCGACTACTTCCTTTGGAGTTGGAGTCGTCTGATTTGCAGTAAGAGCTGAATCTACAGCTTCTTTCAGAACTGTCTCTGGCAACTCATTCTTTTCTACTGATGATGAATCTACTTGAAGAACTTGAGCAGGGGTTGAAGTGAGAACATCTGCGTGTACAGTGTTCGGTTGACCAACTAGCAAAAAGAAACCACTGGCAACTACGACGGAAGCCACACCTACGCTTAAACGGCGGATTGACCAGCGAGTATACTTTTGATTTGGATTGAATTTCATAAGATTCTCCTTTAGGTTTGTTTTTTTGATGACTTTAGTATAATCTCCTAAGATTAAATGGGGATAAGAAAGAGTTAAAATTTTTCTTAAATCTATCTTATAAAATCCTTATATTGTCTTATTATTCATAAGAAACAACTTGAGTTTCTTCACCAAACATTCCCAGTCTTAAACTTAAATCACCTACTACAATTGACAATGAGTCAAAAAAATCCACCACACTGTGGTGAATTTTCTTCTTATGCTTCAAATTCAAATACTTCACTTTTTTGCTTGTTTGGCAAAAGGAGAGAAAGCAGGATGCCAACCAGAGCCGGTAGCAACCAAGGCAGAGAAGCTTGAGCAAATGGTAGAGCATTAACCAGATTGAGAATGGCAGTTAGCTGGAATTGTCGTCCCAAAATGCTAGCAAAAGCAATCAGCGTCACCACTGCTATGGTCAACTGCATTCCTGGTTTAGAAAGTGGTAAAAAGCGATTGACCATGACAATCATGACAATTGTGATTGTAATAGGATAAAGAATTTCCAAAACTGGAACTGAATACTGGATAATAGCATTCAAACCAAGATTTGCAATAGCGAAACCAACTAGCGTAAAAATGGTCGCATAAACCTTATAAGATACTTTCGGGAAGGTATTGTGGAAAAATTCGCCAGTTGAGACGATGAGTCCAGCTGTTGTTGTAAAACAGGTCACCGTTACCATAATTGCTAGGAAAATTTGAGCCATTGGACCAAAGATAGCCTGAGTTGCAGAAGATAAAACAGAAGCCCCTACGTTTGCACCTTTCGGTAAATTCGCTAGATCAAGTGGGAAGTGATTTCCAAGGAAGGCCAAACCGATATAAAGAACGCTAAAGCCCAGCGCCACAAGGATACCCACGATCCAAATAGTAGAAATATATTCTTTTTTATTCTTGAAACCGAGTTGGTTGAGTGTCGTCACAGCAACCACACTAAAAGCAACTGAAGCCAAGGCATCCAGAGTATTGTAGCCTTGAAGAAAGCCTGCCCCGAAAGCTGAAGCAGCATATCCCCCTGTTGCTCCTTGAGGGGCAGTGGAACCATATTTGGCAGCGCCTAACACAACTAAAACTACAATCAAGAGGGCAAAAATTGGTGTTAGATAACGACCGATACTATCAAGGATTTTTGAGGGATTGAGGGCAATCAGATAGGCCAAAGCAAAATAGATCAGCGTGAAGCCGAAAAGCCAAATAGTATGAGAACCTGCAGGCAACATGGGCTCAATCCCGACAGAAAAGGCAGTGGTCGCCGTCCGAGGAATGGCAAAGAAGGGACCAATTGAAAGATAGAGGGCTACCAAGTAAGCAACCGCAAACCAAGGGGCAATCTTTTTCGAAATTTCATCAATATAGCCCTTGGGATTCAAAGTACCTATAATCAAGGTTAGAATAGCAATACCGACGCCCGATAGGACAAAGCCTCCAATAGCTGGCCAGAAATTTTGACCAGATTCCAAACCCAATTGAGGTGGGAAAATCAGGTTACCGGCTCCGAAAAACATTCCAAACAAAAGTAAACCGGTCAGGGATCCTTTTTTTATCATCGTCATCTCCAGTCTTTTTAAGATTTTTCCATTATACCGATAAACACCACTCATTGCAAGAATTTTGAAATAAAAATTGCCTTTTCTCAACCCTAAGAAAACCGCTAAACATAATACGATTTATTACGAATTTTTTTATTTAATTTCGATTTATATCATGTTAGTGATTCCTTTTTTATTAGATGGACTTATGCTATACTAGTTATAAGTTCATTTGCGAGGTTTTATTATGGTACTTCATCTAGTCTGGCTTATCCCTGCTGCTACATTTGCTCTATTATGTTATCGAGAACCCAGAAGTTTATTTAACGCCTATCTCCTGACCTTCACACTTATGATGATGGGAATTGTTTTAGCAGGTTTTACCATTGTTGGTCTTGAGCGATTTATCGGTTATACGCCCGCTATTATTCTCTTTTATATCTTGCTTTTGGCAATACCCTTTAGTGTTTTCGCTTCTACTGTTTATTTGCTTTTTAATGGTCGCAAAATGGTGCAGCTAGAGGGGCTTAGATTGGCCAATCTACTATCGCTTCTCTACGGCCTAGCTATCGTGGGGGTGGGTCTGTTGCATTTTTTCGCTCCACGGTCATTTCTTGCAAATTTGATTTCCCTCGCTGATCTGCTCCTATTTTACGGAACCTTTCTCTATCTTTCCTATATCATCTACGCATTCTTTTTAAATATTTTTCCAATCAAGAAAGAGCCCCAGACTATCATTATCCTCGGCTCAGGATTGTTTGGGGACAAGGTGCCTCCCCTGCTGGCTCAACGCTTGGATAAAGGGCTAGCTATCTATGAGAAGTTTAATCGGAAGCCAGTCATCATTGTTTCTGGCGGTCAAGGAGATGACGAGTTAATTTCCGAAGCAGAGGCCATGGCAAGATATTTGATGGAAAAAGGAGTCCCAGCTGACAGCATTCTCCTTGAGAATAAATCTCGCACGACATTTGAAAATCTCACATTCAGTAAGCAGCTTATGCTGGCACATGGGTTGGAACAAGATCGGGTTGTCCTTGTCACAAATTCTTTCCACGCGCTACGTGCTGGCATCTATATGAAACAAGTTGGTCTCAAAGGCCGCAGTATTGGTTCTCGCACGGCCTTCTATTTCCTTCCCTCAGCTTGGATCCGAGAAACTGCTGGCTTGATCCGTATCTACTGGAAATGGCATGCTTTTATCATCGGAAGTCTGCTGCTTCGCTACCTTTTCTTCCTATTTTAGACATTATTTTCATTGTAAAAATCCTTATAAAAAGGTATAATCAAGGTAAGAAAAAAATGGAGGTCCGTCTATGATGAAATTTACCATTGATCAAAGTTTAGCAGAACTTGGCATTAAGAGTGTGGTCCTTGGCATTGCTAAAAACGTTGATCCTCAAGCACCTTTATCAGAAGCCTTTCTCCAAAAACAGAAGGAAGCCGAAAACTGGGCCTTAAACTGCAATCTAGCAGAAATCACTGACCATCCGACTATCCAGGGCTACTGTGATTTACTGCAGAAAGTGGGGCGCAGTGTTAAAAAGAACCCACCAACTGTACCAGCTCTGATCCGCAATATCCAACACCGCGGCTCCATTCCAAGAATTAACAGTGTCATTGATATTTATAATGTGGAATCCTTGCATTCTCTTCTGGCTATCGGTGGGCATGACCTTGATAAAATCGGTGATGAGATTGAGTTTACTGTCAGTCAGAAGGACGATGTTTTCCTCCCTATCTTATCTAAGGAGAAGCATGTAGCTCCGACAGACTATGTCTACCGAGATGAAAAAGGCATCCTTGCTTGGCTTGATGTCCGTGACAGCGACCTTTATAAATTTGATGATAGCACCAAAAACGCCATTTTCATTATCCAAGGAAATGCCCATACATCTGTCCAAATGCGGCTAGAAGCCCTCGAACGCATTCACCAGGATTTATCAGCAGCCATGCCAAACCTCGAATTTGAAACCCATGTCGTTCAACTAGAAGATCTTTAAGTAACTTTTCACCCGACAAGCTTTTGGTTTAAAACTACATCAAAATGATTATTCAAAAAGGAAACTCAGCTGAGTTTCCTTTTATATATATCTAAATTTCTTTCTTATCCGAAAATTGGCTCATATACAAGTCATGATAGAATCCCTTGTCAGCCAACAGCGACTCATGATTGCCCTGCTCAATGATTTGTCCATCCTTGAGCACCAAAATCTTGTCTGCTTCTTGGATAGTCGACAAGCGGTGAGCAATGACAAAGCTCGTCCGCCCCTGCATAAGATTTTTCATAGCCTTCTGAATCAAGAGCTCCAAACGAGTATCAACTGACGAAGTCGCCTCGTCCAAAATCAGAATCTTAGGATCGGCCAAGAGAGCCCGTGCGATCGTCAGGAGTTGCTTTTGACCTAGCGAAATATTGCTAGATTCCTGATTCATTTCCATATTGTAGCCACCTGGTAAGGTGCGGATAAAGTGATCCACATTGGCTGATTTGGCTGCTTCTACAATCTCCTCATCGGTAGCATCAAGGTTACCAAAGCGAAGATTTTCCTTGATAGTTCCTTCATAAAGCCAAGCGTCCTGCAGAACCATACCAAATTGCTTGCGATAGTCTTGGCGGGACAGCTGACGAATATCGTGGCCGTCCACGCTGATAGAGCCCTTGGTCACATCGTAGAAACGCATGAGCAGGTTGATCAGAGTCGTCTTACCAGCTCCAGTCGGACCGACAATAGCCACCATTTCACCCGGCTGGACTTCCAGATTAAAGTTGCGAATCAGCGGCTTGTCTGCCACATATTGGAAATCTACATTTTTGAAGCTGACTTGACCAGTCAAGTCCTTATCTAGCTGAATAGTATTATCCATGACTTCATCTGGCTCATCCAAAATCTGGAAAATCCGATCCAGCGAAGACTTGGCACTCTGGAGCTGACCTGCCAGCTGGGTAAGGTTTTGGATAGGCTGATTGACCTGCCAGACGTACTGGACAAAGGCTTGCATATTACCGATGGTCAATTGACCAGCAATAACCTGCAAACCACCCACCAGAGCCACGATGAGATAGGTTAAATCCGAAATAGCATTAAGAACGGGCATCATGAGCCCTGAGATAAAGCTGGCTTTAAAACCGACTTCCTGCAAGTTTTGAGTAATGGCTCTAAAATCCTCAGCCGAAGTCTCTTCCCGACCATAAAGCTTGAGAACATTGAAGCCTGACAGATTTTCCTGAACAAAGCCATTCATGGCTCCCAAAGCATCCGCCTGCTGCTTAAAGTAGGGCTGGGATTTTTTGAGAATAATTCTTGCTCCCATATAGGTCAGAGGAATGCTGACGATGACGATCAAGGCCAGCTGGAGATTCAGATACAAAACCATCCCGATGACCAAAATCAGTGTCATAACGGCATTGACCACCTGCAAAAAGCTTTGTTGGAGAGCATTTGAGACAGTCTCTACATCGCTGGTAAAGCGTCCAATCAAATCACCGAACTGGTGCTTATCAAAATACGAAACAGGAATTCGATTGATTTTACGACTGAGCTCATTGCGCATATCGCGAACGGTGCTCTGCACTGCATTGGTCATGAAATAGTTAGAGAAATAGGCACCAATCTCATAAAAGAGGGCACGAATAAAGTAAAGCAGCATAATCCAAGCCACGTAGCTGCTATTGATGGCTGCACCGGGTAGTCCCTTGGCCATATCCAGCAGATTTTGCGTCAGCTCAGTGATGGCAAGCCCTAGGACAAAAGGCTCTAGGACACTCATGACCACACTGACAATCTTGAGGAAGACTGCAAGAAGCACGGCGGCTTTATAGACTTTTAGATAGCCCCATAAACGGACAAAACTATTTTCTTTCATCTCTTCCTCCTATTCTTCTGTTAGTGATTGGCTATTGAGCTGGGAATTGGCAATTTCGCGATAGATAGCATTATTTTCCATCAGTTCCTCATGCCGGCCTCGACCCACGATCTCACCCTTGTCTAAGACAATGATTTGATCCGCGTCCATAATAGTTCCGACCCGCTGAGCCACAATGAGAACCGTTGCATCCTGCGTCACTTCCTTAAGTCGGCGGCGCAAAGTCGCATCCGTTTTGTAATCCAGAGCCGAGAAGGAATCATCAAAGATATAAATGTCTGGCTCCTTGACGACCGCACGCGCAATGGATAGACGCTGCTTTTGACCACCAGATAGATTGCTGCCGCCTTCAGCCAAATGCGTCTCGTAGCGCTCTTCTCTGCTCTCGATAAAGTCGCGAGCTTGAGCCACATCCGCTGCTTGATTGAGCTCCTCAGAGCTAGCATCTTCCTTACCATAGCGGATATTTTCAGCGATCGTCCCGGTAAATAGCAGAGCTTTCTGCGGAATAAAGCCAATCTTCTGACGGAGGGCCTTTAGATTATAGGCGCGGACATCCACACCATCCACCAAAATTTTGCCCAAGGTCACATCATAGAAACGCGGAATCAGCTGAACCAAGGAAGATTTACCAGAGCCTGTTGAGCCGATAAAGGCGATCGTTTCCCCCGGCTTGGCCTTAAAAGAAATATTATGGAGGACAGGATTTTCCGTCTCACCTGGATAGGCAAAGGTTACATTGTCAAATTCCAGATAGCCACGAGTCGAAGTTTCCGTGATCCCATTCTCATTTGGATCGATGGAAATCGGCATATCCATGACTTCCTTCAGACGCTCACTAGAAACCGCCGTCCGTGGATACATGGTAAAGAGACTGGACAGGAGCAGGAAGGACAGAAGGGCATGGAAACTGTATTCGATAAAGGCCACCAAATCCCCGATTTTCAGCTCGCCGCTGCCCAGTGGCTTAAGAGCAAACCAGACAATGGCCACAATCATAGCAATGATAATCTGCACAAAGAGAGGCTCCGTCAAACCCGTCAGCTTAAAGAGACGGTTGGAATTCTCCGCATAGATTTCATTCTCATTAGCAAAGCGCTCTTCCTGAAATTCCTCACGGGCAAAGGCTCGAATGACCCGCAGACCGGTTAGATTTTCCCGAGCATACTGGTTGATCTTGTCCAGCGTCTTCTGCTGCTTTTCAGACAGGGGACGCGTCTTGACCGCAACATACCAAACTACGATTGCCAAAAAAGGCACTGAAATCGCTACAATCCAAGCCATGGACGGACTGGTCAGGAAAATCATGAGGATAGACGACAACATCATGATAGGCGTGATAGCTCCCATCTTGAGCGTTTGCTCAGCAAACTGCATGAGGACAAAGGCATCACTGGTAATCCGCGTTACCAGCGAAGAAACGCCAATCTGCTCATACTCATGATGGGAATACTCCTGCAGCTTGTCATAGAGATCATTCCGCATATCTCGCACCATGCTGGTCGTTAATTTTCCAGCAGCATAGGAAAGGACGATCCGCCCCAAAATCCCAAGGATAATAACCAGCAGCATGATAAAGCCCCAGAAATACAGGCGTTCCTGATCGCCTTGGTTAATCCCTTCGTCAATCATGCGCGCCAAAACCGTTGGCAGACCTAGATTGACCACTACAAAAAAGATGGCCGACACAAAGTCTAGCACCAACCACTTGGGGTAGCGTTTCAAATAAGACCAAATGTAAAGCATAATCCCTCCATTTTATATAACAATAAAAAAGCACTGAAGAGTACTTTTAGACAGAAAAGAGCGCGCAAATGCACGCCTTATTAAAAATATTATAGCAGAAATATGAAAGAGCGTAAAGACTTATCAGCATATCTTTTCTTCGAGTTTATATTTTATTTTAAAAAGCATTACTTACTCCGATTTGTTAAAACTTAAATAATTACAAAAAAGCCAAGTCAAAAGACTTGGCTTTTTTAAAATTGGATACTATATTACTTAAGAGTAACTGAAGCTCCAGCTTCTTCCAATTTAGCTTTGATTTCTTCAGCTT